>OCLD01000329.1_pt1 | contig 12256 bp, 6 predicted proteins | sample 1495911 | NCBI WGS metagenome assembly OCLD01 (sample SAMN03418271, study PRJEB22391) | human gut metagenome | biome: human-gut; feature: organic feature; material: feces | host: Homo sapiens | place: Tanzania | collected 2013-01
GTGTGCGCGTATTTTCACACCTGGAAGTCATAAACACGAATAGAACGACCTGCACCGAAGCCAACGACTCTCAGGTGTGCGAATATGCTCGCACCTGGAAGCGCAACTCGCTTGTCATCAAGTGGATGATGTCTTAGGTGTGAGCGTATTTTCACACCTGGAAGTCATAAAGTGGAACAAGACGGTGGAACTATTCCGAACCAATGGAAATTGATGTATCTTAGCGGAAATATTCAGAACTGATGAAGAAAAAATCAATATTTTTGGCTGTGGCCTTGATAGCCGCGGCGTGCGGATCTCCGGAGAGAATGAGGATGGAGGATCCCGTGGACTATGTGAACCCGCTGATGGGCACGGCCTCCACTTACGAACTTTCTACGGGCAACACCTACCCGGCTATCGCATTGCCGTGGGGAATGAACTTCTGGACACCTCAGACCGGACGCAACGGGGACGGATGGACATACACATATTCAGCGACCAAGATCAGAGGTCTGAAACAGACCCACCAGCCGAGTCCGTGGATCAACGACTACGGCTCGTTCTCGATCATGCCTGTGACCACAGGTCCGGTTTATGACGAGGAGGGGCGGCAGAGCTGGTTCTCGCACAAGGCGGAGACCGTGAAGCCTTACTACTATCAGGTCTATCTCGCTGAACACGATGTGGTTGCCGAACTCGCGCCTACCGAGAGGGCGGCGGCATTCAGACTCACCTACCCTGAAAAGGAGATGTCCTACCTCGTGGTCGATGCCTACAGCGGCGGCAATGCCGAAGTCTTAGGTGACAGGAATATGATCGTAGGCTACTCGACCGCAAACCACGGCGGCGTGACCGAGAATTTCCGAAACTGGTTCGTGGTGGTTTCCGACACTCCATTCGAGACACAAACCGTTGACGGACACATCGCTATGGTCGGGTTCAAGACGGTGAAAGGTCAGAAGGTCAACCTCAGGGTCGCCTCATCATTCATTAGCCAGGAGCAGGCGGAAATCAATCTCAAAGAACTGGGCGACAGAACGTTGGACGAGATAGCCCAAGCCGGACGAGCGAGATGGAACGAGGTACTTGGCCGGATCGCCGTGGAGGATGACAATCTCGACAATCTGCGGACATTCTATTCATGCCTCTACAGATCGGTGCTGTTCCCTCGTGACCTGTCAGAGATCAACGCCGACGGCGAGCGCGTCCACTACAGCCCTTACGACGGAGCCGTCCACAATGGCTATCTGTTCGCCGACACCGGCTTCTGGGACACATTCAGATGCCTGTTCCCGCTGCTGAACCTTGTCTATCCTGACGAGAATGTGAAGATGCAGGAAGGGCTGGTGAACACCTGGAAAGAGAGCGGATTCCTGCCGGAATGGTCCAGCCCGGGACACAGGGGATGTATGGTCGGAAACAATTCAGCATCAGTGGTCGCCGACGCCTGGATCAAGGGGCTGCGCGGCTATGACACCGACGAGCTCTGGAAGGCCGTCACCCACGGAGCCCACGCCGTCCATCCGGAGGTCAGTTCGACAGGCAGACTCGGCTGGGAATATTACGACAGCCTCGGCTATGTCCCTTGCGACGTAGGCATCAACGAGAACGCCGCCAGGACGCTTGAATATTCCTACAACGACTGGTGCATCTACCAATTCGGCAAGGCCTTGGGACGCGGCGATGAGGAACTCGCCCCCTACGCCAAGGCTGCGCTTAATTACAAAAACCTCTACGATCCGGAGTACAAGTTGATGGTCGGAAAGAAGGCTGACGGAGCATTCGAGAGGCCGTTCAGCCCTCTGAAATGGGGCGGTAACTTCACGGAAGGCAACAGCCTGCACTACACCTGGTCAGTGTTCCACGACCCGCAGGGTCTGATCGACCTGATGGGAGGGGACGAGGTCTTCGCCGGGATGCTCGACAGCATATTCACAATCCCTCCGCTCTTCGACGACAGCTACTACGGCTTCCCTATCCACGAAATCAGGGAAATGCAGGTTATGAATATGGGGAATTACGCCCACGGCAACCAGCCGATCCAGCACATGCTCTACCTTTACGACTGGTGCGGCCAGCCTTGGAAGGCGCAGCAGCGGATCCGCGAGGTGATGGACAAGTTCTACAACTCCAACTTCGACGGCTACTGCGGCGACGAGGACAACGGCCAGACATCCGCCTGGTACGTCTTCTCAGCCCTCGGATTCTACCCTGTCTGCCCGGGGGCCAATGAATATGCCATCGGCACACCTCTGTTCAGGAAAGCGGTCATCACCCGGCCTGACGGAAGCGTCGTCTCGCTTGAAGCCCCGGAGAATTCCAAAGACAACTTCTACGTCAAAGGCGTGAGAATCAACGGGAAAGAGTGGAGTCGGAACTATTTCCGCCATGAAGACCTTGCAGAAGGAGCGAATATTGTTTATCTTGTAGGGTCCGATCCTGACACGGTGAGAGGAACCGCAAAGGAGGACATACCATATTCATACACTAATGAAAAATAAATTATGAAACGCACACTGCTTCTGGCTTCGGCCATTTTTCTGCTCTCAGGTACTTTGACACAAGCCCAGGCACCGGCCGATGTGGTTCGGCAGGATCACCAACCGGCCGCTGAGCCAACCAGTCTGGCCGCTGAGCCAACCAGTCTGGTCGCCGAGCCTGTCAAAGCGACTGCCACGAGCAACACCAAAACCTACGAGTCGCAGCGTCCGGCTCCTGAAAAGAGACTTTTCCGCTCCGAGGCCGTCGAGAACAAGATCGCCCGGATGCAGGGCATCCTGACGAACCCCCGCCTCGCATGGATGTTCGCCAACTGCTACCCGAACACCCTGGACACCACAGTCCACTTCGGCAAGGATGAAGACGGCAACTTCAGGACATTCGTTTACACCGGCGACATCCACGCCATGTGGCTTAGGGACTCCGGCGCGCAGGTCTGGCCTTACATCCAGCTTGCCAACGAGGATGAGCATCTTAGGAATATGCTCGCCGGCGTGATCAACTGCCAGTTCTCGCTGATCTGCATCGACCCTTACGCCAACGCCTTCAACGACGGCCCGACGGGCAGCGAGTGGGATTCGGATCTCACCGACATGAACCCTTACGACCACGAGCGCAAGTGGGAGATCGACTCGCACTGCTACCCTATCCGCCTGGCCTACCAGTACTGGAAGGTGACCGGCGACGATTCCGTGTTCGGCGAGACATGGCTCAAGTCCATCCAGGCCACTCTCAAGACCTTCAAGGAGCAGCAGCGCAAGGACGGCCCCGGCCCTTACCGGTTCGCCCGCAAGACCGACCGCCAGTTCGACACCAAGTCCAATGACGGCCGCGGCAACCCTGTCAAGCCGGTGGGTCTGATCGCCTCGGCATTCCGTCCGTCGGATGACGCCACGATCTTCGAGTTCCTCGTTCCGTCCAACTTCTTCGCCGTCACCTCATTGCGCAAGGCAGCCGAGATCCTCACGGATGTTAATCACAACAAGAGACTCGCGAAGGAATGCCTCGACCTCGCCGCCGAAGTGGAGAAGGCACTTTATGAATATGCCATCGTGGATCACCCTAAGTACGGCAGGATCTTCGCCTTTGAGGTGGATGGTTTCGGCAACAGGCTTCTGATGGACGACTCCAACGTTCCGAGCCTCCTGTCAATGGCCTATCTCGGAGACATTGATGCGAACGATCCGATCTACCAGAACACCCGCAGGTTTGTCTGGAGCGATGACAATCCATATTTCTTCAAAGGCAAGGCCGGCGAGGGAATCGGCGGCCCGCACATCGGCTACGACTACATCTGGCCTATGAGCATCATGATGAAGGCATTCACGTCCCAGGACGACAAGGAGATCAAATGGTGCGTGGAGACCCTGATGAAGACCGACGCCGGCACCGGCTTCATGCACGAATCCTTCTATAAGGACGATGCAAGCAAGTTCACCCGCGCCTGGTTCGCCTGGCAGAACACCCTCTTCGGAGAGCTGATCATCCACCTGGTAGACACCGGCAAACTCGACCTCCTCAACTCCATCAAGGTCAAGTAGATAATCCGTCACAGGCGCAGGGCAGCAAACCGATGCGCTGAAGTTTCTCCACCGGAAGCCATGACAAACGAGAGACCTAAAGTGTCCCCGGCAGCAAACCGATGCGCAAAGTTTCTCCACCGGAAGGGGTCATCGAGAAAAACAGAGGCAAAATCTACTTTCTTGCCCCCATGCCCGACCTCTGGTTGGAACGGAAATATGGTTTATGATCTAATTTACACCGCGAACGATGAGTTTGGCACGGAAATGGTATATTTGTCAATCGACATAAATATTTTTACTCATAAACCAAAAACTGACTCAATAGTTATTTCATAAGTATTGAATAAGATAAGCCGAAGCCGGGTGAGAACCTCGCTTCGGTTTTTGTTTATAACTTGGCATCATGACGCATAAAAAAGGGGATGTCGCTTCGCGGCATCCCCTCATTAAGTATGCTATTCTATGAAATTACTCAGAAATCACTACCTTGAACTTGTAGGTATCCTTATGAATCTCCTCAGCGTTCTTGTTGTTGTAGTTGAACTTGTGAGTCAGATGGGCTGTCAGCTCAACGATGACATCATTGACCTGATGTGCGGCATCCTTATAGTAGATGATGACACCATCCGCAGGTCTGAACTCAAGCTTAGACGCAGGGAACTGAGAGGTTACGTCCTTACCATTAACGAATACGGTGTACTTTGTATCGTAGGTGAGATCAAGACCGTAAGCGACATCAGCATTCCAGTTCCACATGTTAGCCTTTGTTGCGGCTGCCTGATTAACCTGGTTCGCGTCAGAAAGGATAGACTTGACAGTCGTTGTCTTCCAAAGGTTGACATGAACATCTGCGTACGGATCACGCTTAACAGCGATGTCCTCAATTGAAACTTCTGCAATAGGATCCTCGATCGTCAACTTAAGGTTGAGAGAGTTGACCTCAACACCGTTGCAGCTAAGGACAGCCTTGACAACCATGTCACGGGCGGTAAAGTTGCCCCATACAATGTCACGAACCGCAAGGCTACCATCTGCCTTAACATCGCCAGCGGCACCGTCAAGCTCGGCAGGGATGGCAGGTATGTTCTCGTATCCCTTGTTGATCCACTCGGCATTCGCAAGAGGAGTTACATACTCATACTTGATCTTGAGGTAATTGGCAACAGAAGCATTGCACTTCTCAACTCCGAAGTACTTGCTGAGGTCATCGGTATTGATCTCATAAGTACCGCTTGCCTTTGTACCAGCGATCTTGACAGTAGGTATCTCCTGAGTCATGTCTACAAGATCCTCATGATAGATAAGGCTGTAAACTGGCTTAACAAGAGAAGCGGTGGTGGCGAAGCTGTAAGCTACACCGTACCAAGTGTCAACCTTGGTCTCGAATGCGTATGTGTCATTGTAAGAAGTAAGGTCAGCCTGTGAAAGTCTGATGAAAGGAGTGGAAGCGAGTACTCTGTCAATAACACTGAAGTAGGTATAGCCTGAGCAGTTAACAGCAGGTTTTACACTGGTACGCTGAGATTTAACTATAGTCTCTGCTCCAGTAAGGAGATCAGCCTCGAATTCAGCAAGATCCGTGAAGAAAGGTTTAACGGTCTCCTGCTCGAATGCCCTATTGATAGTCTCAGTTTCAGCAACTTCGTGAAGAACAACCGCTGGCTCGTAGGCAATCTCCTGTTTAGGGACGTTAACCTTAGCCGGGTTAGGAAGTGAACCGAGGGTAAGGGTGAATGTCACATCAACATCTGTGAAAGTAGGATCGTTGGCATACACGTTATGGAACTCATACTTATTTTCTTTACCAGCCTTTCCAAATGCATAACCGGTAACTTCAACACCTGCAAGATGAGCCTTAATGATAGCAACCGGGTCAACGTTAAGAGCAAGACCAGCTGGAGCAGCGGCTCCATTCAACAAATGCTTTGGCGTGCAAGGACCGGCGACAACAGTTTCGATGTTAAGGTCCTTATACTTATCTGGATCAGAAATGGTGACCTTAAGTTCCTTGAACTGATTGTCAAAATTCTTGTCGATAGGCTTGTCGTAAGCGGCAGCGGTTGACTTTGCGGAAGAAAGCTTAACCGCGTTAGCGTATGACCACTCAACCTGAGCAGGCTCGATCTGCATGGTGAATGTTCTTCTTATAATCTCATAAGAGATAGTCTTGTCGAAGAACTTGGATCCAAGAACAGTAGCCTCAACCTTATTCTTGCAAACTGAACCGACAGCTTTCGCAAGATCAGCCTTTACCTTTTCTCCAACCATTTCAGTGTTGAAATCAGCAAGAGACTTATCTTTGCCAGTAGCAGCATAAACGAAGAAGTCCTTTCTATCATTAGCTGGGGCAAAAGAAGCGGTGTTCTTTATAGAAGGAGTGATGTTCTTCACATCAACATAAAGAGCGGCGGCGGCATCCGCGAGGCTCAACCAATTCTTACCAACAAAAACGGCGAACTCGTAACCATCGAATGGATTCCAAACGGCCGGAGCGTCTGACCACTGCTTCTTAGTGGAAAGCTCAGCGTCAGTAATAGGTTTCTGGGTGGAAAGATTAACGATACCGAACTTGCCGGTAAGGTCACTGTCGGTGCAGTACTTGGCACCAACGAAAGCGGACTCAACGTAATTGCCTGTCTCAACCTCATTACCATTAATAGTTTCAGTGGTATTTTCCTTTACACGCAGAGAGATGGCGAACTGAACCTTGTCAGTCTTAGTGAGGTCAAACTTGACACTCTTACCGAACTTGACAGAAACATTCACACGGCCATTGTCCTGAGCGTCGAAAGCAACAACCTCACCTTCAACAGCAGCGTTAGCACGGGTGCCAACAGCGACAGCGACAACAGAAACATCCTCTTTCTTGATGCTCTTAGCAAGCTTGGCAGGATAAATCTCGAATGTAGCGTCAACAATCTTCTCCTCAGCGGTGCCGGAAGCAAGCTTGGAGCCGATATGATAGTAGTGGAGAGTTGCGTTCATGTCGTCGAACTCAGGGACAAACACGATGCTCTGGATGCGGTTCAGTACGATGCCGAGAACCTTATTGAGTGCGGTGCTGAGATTGTTGATCCTTTCGTTAAGGCCACTGACAGCAGGGTCAAGGGCGGCATGGATGGCTTTGTAAACATCACCATTCTCCTTGCAGGAAAGCTCGATGGCTGTCTTGAAAGCATCATTGAACTCGCCCTGGAAATACTTGTCGAACTCAGCCTTGAACTTTGCAACGTCAAGCTTCTTCCCCAAAGAATCCTCAACAGCCTTGAACTTGGTCTCAATGGCACCGGCTTCGGTGTAACCTTTAAGAGCCTCCTTAAGAACGTCAACGTCAGTGCGAAGGTCAATCACTTTCTTGCTTGCGTCGTCAGCGGTGGACTTCACATCCTCAATCTGCGAAAGGATGTCAGAGATTTTGACGCCCGGCTTATCAAGCAGTCCCTCGATGATGTCAAGACGGCCAGTGATATCACCAATCTTCGTGTTGAAATCAGCAACCTTCACATAGCCCTCAAGTGTAGCGTTGAGATCAGCCTTCTTAACGTAGTTAGGAAGATCCTTCTCAATGGCGGTAACCCTTCCGGCCAAAGCCGTGGCGTCAGACTTAAGACCATCAATAAGTTTGTTGAGAGCTTCAACATCCTTCTTGTGGTCCTCCTTTGTCTCAAGCGTGGCGACGGTCTTCTGAAGGTCGGCAATCAAGCCGTCGATCTTCTTGATAGACTCGTTCGTCGCACTCTTGAAAGCGTCGAACTGGCTCTGCAGATTGTCAACACGGCCGTCAACCTTGTTGATGTCCTCAGAGTAGTCCGTACAGCTGGTGTACGCGAATGTCAGCCCAGCTACGGCTAACATCGAAACCAATCTAAAAAACTTTTTCATAAAGGATAATTAGTTAATAAAATGTTAAACATGTTACTCCTAGTAATAAATATGTTTACAAGCCCCTGGCAAGGGGGTACTCCATAACACAACGACAAATATATGGGTTTAATTTTTCATAAACAAGATTTTTCTGCAAGAAATCGTCGAAAAACAGGCAAAAACCTATTTATTACTAGGAGTGACACCCCTTTTCTTGCGGGAAACGCCGACACAGACTTCCATAACGGAAATATTCAGGTACACGGATCCGACGCTGACATACGTTTTGCATACGGATTTGACAGCAATTATCATTATAGACCATAATCATTTCGTGGTACTCCTGACGCTTCGGCAAACTCAGCTGCCGACTGGGCAGTGGAACATCCGCCACGCCCGTTTGGTGTACCTGCCGAACCATTGTGACAGGCATGTCAACGAGCCAAGCGGCCAAAGAGGAGACATACCTTATATATTATAGCCTCAGATGACAGTTTGGTGGGGAGGGGACGCAAATCACGCATATTTACTCTTCGTACAAGAGGTATGGAGTGCGGAGGGTTTTGAATGTTTCGACATCGGAGGCCCAGCGAGCGGCGATTTCGGATGAAGAGGAACCGGACTCTATCATCGAGCGGAACCAGTCAACGCCGGCGAGGAGCTCAAAGAAGTTGTTCTTTCCGAAGAACTTATCGCACATATTCAGATTACGGTAGGCATCAATGACATATTCAAGGTTGATCTTTTCCGCCCAGATGTCGGCGAGCGGCTTGTGGCGAAGGTCAACTCCATGGCACACCTCATCCACAAACTGCGGACTCTTGGCGCCGGAGAGGCTCCTCGGAATGAAGGAGAATGAATATCCCGTCATCGCCGGATGCCCATAAGTCTCGAACGGGAACGAGGTGCCACGCCCGAGACTGACCACCGTACCCTCGAAATAGCAGGTTGATGAATATAGATACACCGCTCTCATGTCTTTGATGTTTGGCGAAGGCGGCAGGATCAGGCTATAGCGGGTCCGGCGGGTGTAGTTCAGGCATGGGATCACAGTCAAGTCGCAGGATCCGTTCTCCAGCCAGTTCTCTCCGTTGATCATAAGGGCCAACTCTCCGAGCGTCATTCCGTGGACGGTAGTGATCGGAAGCCAGCCGACACCAGACTTGAACTTCATGTCCAGAATCGGGCCATCGACATAGAATCCGTTCGGGTTCGGTCTGTCAAGAATGATGACCTGTTTACCGTCACGGGCGCAGGCCTCCATCAGATGATGCATGGTAATATAATAGGTATAGTACCTCAAACCCACATCCTGAATGTCAATAATCAAGACATCGAACTTGTCTGTCTTGTCCTTGCCCGGAATCCTCGACCCTCCACCATAAAGGGAAATGATCTCCACTCCGGTCTTCTCGTCCACACTGCTGCTGACATGTTCTCCTGCATCGGCATTGCCCCGAAATCCATGTTCCGGAGAGAAAATAGCCCTGACATCCACGCCTTTCTCGATCAGGGCGTCAACTATGTGCTGACCGTACTCGATTTTGCCGCCGGGAACAGACGGTTCAAGAAACGGAATTCGGGAAATCTCATCGAATGTGCTCTTATTGACAGTCGCTTCGACAGGCTCAGCGACCGGTTGGTGAGATTGTCGAGCCACAGCGACCGGATGTTCCGGGAAGCACCCGCCATAATCAGCAAGAGCGTCAGCCAACTTGGAGCCGGTAACCTTGTCTCCGACTATCCCTGTCTGGTTGCTGAACACCGCCACACGCTTCCCTTCCAACAGAGGCAGGTACTCCTCGAACCGTTCGTCTCCAAGGATAACTTTCTTCGGGGAAGCATAAGCCCCACACAGTGTCGGAACAAGTAAGGCAGCCGCGGTCAGGCTGACTATCAGTTTCTTAATTCGTAGCATAGAATAATTGGTGTTGGCTATTTCCTGCCGGTCACTGGAGCGAACCGCCGACGATGTCGAGGATCTCGGAGGTGATCTTCTGCTGACGGCCTTTGTTGTACTCAAGGGTGAGTTCCTGAAGGAGGTCGTTGCCGTTGTCGGTGGCGAGCTGCATCGCGACTGTGCGGGCGGCGTGCTCGGCGGCGGTGCTGTCCAAAAGGGTGGTGAATACGCGGAGACGGACCACCTTCGGGAGAAGTGTGGCTATCAGCTCCTCCTTGGAGGGTTCCACAATCAGGTCTGGCGTTTCTGTGGTTGGTGAGTTTTGTCGAACCACAGGTTCAGCGACCTTGTCCGCGTAGGGTTCAGAGACGGAATCGGTGATCTTCCCGACCTGAATGTCAGCGGTGGCGTCGGCCAAGGACAGAGGCAGATAGGTCTGCCTTGTGGTCGGCTGTGAAGAGGTTGATTTATAGTGATTATAAACCAGCTCCACCTTGTCGAACCGACCGGAGACAAAGCCGTCAAACAGTTCCTGAGCCAAAGCGGAGGCCGCATCGTATGACGGAGAATCCGACATCTTCGTGAAATCCGCGGGACTTGGGAAGCCAAGCTTCTTCATCGCCTCCGCCATCTTTCGGCCTACGGAATAGACCGTGATGCCGGCATCGCCAAGACCTGAGGCACGGTATTCATTGATCACCGCCGTGGCCTCCCGGATGACGTTGGAATTGAACGCGCCGCAGAGCGAAGAATTGGAGGCGAAGGCGACAATCGCAACCTTTCGCACCTCACGCTGAGCCATCAATGAATATGCCCCGTCCATCCCCGCCAGGTCGTGCCGGTTCGACAGGCTCAACCGATCACCACCCTGGTCAAATCCACGTTCAGCTGATCCTGAGCCACGTACGGAACCATCTTCCGAAGCCGCGGCGGAAATATTCATTGCCCCCATCAAGTCAACAAGCATCGAATACAGTCGCCTCTCGTACGGAAGCATGTTCTGAATCGCCATCTGCGCTTTCTGCAGCTTCGCGGCTGCCACCATCTTCATCGCCGAGGTGATCGCCAGAGTGCTGCTGATGGAATTGATCCTGCCCTTTATCTCCTTCAGTGACGGCATATTCTTCTACAACTAATTGAACTTCTTGACTTTCATCTTCCTTTTGCCGGAATCTATAAGAATTGACCTCACCACGCCGGAAGCCACATCCTCGATCACGGTGAACAGTTCCGGATCCACCTTTCCCGCCGACAGTTTGTCAAGTACATCGGTCTGATGGGTGGCCCTCATCCGTTCAAGGAACAGGACATCGAACTCATGCACCTGATCCAGGCTGATGTCCTTCATCAAGCCGTGGGTGCCGCAATAAAGGACGGCGACCTCCTCTCCGACTGGCATCGGAGAGTACTGCGGCTGGATCAGCTGCTGATTGTTCTTGCGGCCCTTGTCCAGAACCATTTCCGTCACTCTGTCCACATCCGATGAATACTTCGAGAATGACTCCAGCTCGTTGAACTGCGCCTGCTCGATCTTCAGGGTTCCGGCCACACTCTTCATCGACTTCACCTGAGCGGCTCCGCCGACACGGGACACGGAGATGCCCACATTGATGGCCGGACGCTGGCCCTGGTTGAACAGGTCAGTCTCAAGGTAGATCTGACCGTCGGTGATGGAGATCACGTTGGTCGGGATGTAGGCGGACACGTCGCCGGCCTGGGTCTCGATGATCGGAAGGGCTGTCAGCGACCCGCCGGCCTTGACCTTGCCCTTCAACGAATCCGGAAGGTCGTTCATCTGCTCAGCGACCTCCTGCTGATCAATGATCTTGGCAGCCCTCTCAAGAAGCCTTGAGTGAAGGTAGAACACATCACCCGGATAGGCCTCACGTCCTGAAGGTCGGCGCAGGATCAGCGAAACCTCACGGTAGGCCACAGCCTGCTTTGAAAGGTCATCGTAGACAACGAGGGCGGCACGGCCGGTGTCACGGAAATATTCCCCCACAGCGGCTCCGGCAAACGGGGCGAAATACTGCAGCGCGGCGGGATCGGCCGCGGTGGCGGCGATGACAACCGTGTAGTCCATCGCACCCTTCGAGCGGAGCGTCTCCACGATGTTGGCCACGGTGGAACCCTTCTGTCCGACAGCCACATAGATGCAATAGACAGGATTCCCGGCCTCGTAGTTGGCGCGCTGGTTGATGATCGTGTCGATGGCTATGGCGGTCTTGCCGGTCTGACGGTCGCCGATGATGAGTTCCCTCTGGCCACGGCCGATCGGGATCATCGAGTCGATCGCCATGATTCCGGTCTGGAGAGGCTCGGTGACGGGCTGACGGAATATTACACCGGGAGCCTTGCGCTCCAGCGGCATCTCCGTCAGGTCTCCTTCGACCTTGCCGAGTCCGTCAAGCGGAACGCCAAGCGGATCGACCACTCTTCCGAGCATCTGCTCGCCGACCTTGATGGAGGCGATCCGTCCGGTTCTGCG
>OCLD01000330.1_pt1 | contig 12235 bp, 8 predicted proteins | sample 1495911 | NCBI WGS metagenome assembly OCLD01 (sample SAMN03418271, study PRJEB22391) | human gut metagenome | biome: human-gut; feature: organic feature; material: feces | host: Homo sapiens | place: Tanzania | collected 2013-01
CAAATGATTACCAGCTTTAAGCAAACATATATTGATGCTTTAAAACACTATTATTTTGTTGGCGGTATGCCGGAAGCAGTGCAAAGCTTTGTAGAGAATAAAGATTTTAATGAAGTTCGTGAAATTCAAAAGAGGATTCTTACAGCCTATGAACAGGATTTTTCTAAGCATGTTCCAAATGAAATTGTACCAAGGATTCGTATGCTGTGGAACAGCATACCTTCCCAGCTGGCGAAAGAAAATAAGAAGTTCATCTATGGTCTTATTCGTGAAGGCGCTCGTGCAAAGGATTATGAAACTGCACTTATGTGGCTTAGTGATTGTGGACTCGTCCATAGAATCGGTCGTGTCAATGGTGTGGGCCTCCCTTTGCGGGCGTATGAAGATTTGAAAGCGTTTAAGTTATTTGTGGTTGATATTGGACTTCTTGGATGTATGGCTGGATTACGTCAGCGTACACTGCTTGAAGGTAACGATCTTTTTGTTGAATTTAAGGGAGCCCTTACAGAACAGTATGTCTGTCAGCAATTAAAAACAATTGAGGATCTGGATGTTTATTATTATACAAATGACAGAGGATCCTGTGAGATTGATTTTATTATTGATACAGGTGAGCGAATTGTTCCGGTTGAAGTAAAGGCAGAGATAAATCTTAGGGCTAAAAGTCTGAAATCTTATCAGGAGAAATTTGCACCTGAGGTTTCTGTCCGCACTTCCATGGCTGACTACAAAAGGCAGGAGTGGCTTGTTAATCTGCCATTGTACGCCATAGACCAAATTAGCAGGATATAAGGTTACTGATAGGGAATATTGTTGAGGAAGATTTAAAATATTGAGTCTGGCGGTTTATAATGAGAAAAAGGTGGATAAATCGCCAGAATAGCATAAAAAGTCAGTTATGTGGCGATTTATGAAAAGAAGATCATTCATATAATAGATAAGTGCTTTTTTTTTCACCATGTGTTATACTAATCTGCGCAAGTAGTGGGAAATATACATAAAGAGTAATAAATAGAAAATACGGAGGCGGTTATGCTTGAAGTGAAAAACCTCGTTTTCCACCCGTTGGATAATGGTGTGGAAAAGAGCATTATTGAAGATATCAGTTTTACGGTGCCGGATGGAGAGATGCTGGTAATTACCGGTCCAAATGGTGGAGGAAAATCGACGATGGCCAAGCTTCTCATGGGAATTGAGAAGCCGGACGGTGGACAGATTTTACTGGATGGACAGGATATTACGGAGTTCCCGATTGCAGAGCGCGCAAAGGCGGGAATCGGATTTGCCTTCCAGCAGCCGCCGCGCTTTAAGGGAATGACGGTGGAGCGGCTCTTAAATTTAGCCGCAGGAGAGAAGCTTTCCGAAGATACCTGCTGTGATCTGTTGAGCCGTGTGGGACTGTGCGCGAAGGAATATTTAAAGAGGGAAGTTGATGCGACCTTATCCGGTGGTGAAATGAAACGTCTTGAAATTGCATCGGTACTTGCAAAGCCGCATAAGCTCTGTATTTTCGATGAGCCGGAAGCAGGAATTGATCTGTGGAGCTTTTCCATGCTGGTAAAGCAGTTTGAACAGCTTTATCAGGAAAAGAAGGAAACCCTGATTCTGATCTCCCATCAGGAACGAATTATCCAGATGGCAGACCGCATTATGGTGATCCGCGATGGCAAGGTGGCAGCACTCGGTACGAAGGAAGAGGTGTACCCGATGTTAATGGAGAGCAATCTGTCGACCGGATGCGAAAAACTGCGTTAACAGTTCAGCCAGTAAGTACAAGCCGACAACTTATGAATGGCATGGTTGAATTTATCAGATAGAAACAGATAACGAAAGGAAGAGAATTGTGGCAGAAATTGATGCAATCACACAAGGAGTCCTTGACAAAATTGATGGTATTGGATTTAAGCAGGAAGGTGCTTACAACTTAAGATACAATGGTTATCCGCTTTGTCATGGAGATTCTGAACATATTAAGATTAAGCGTAAAGAGGACAAGCCGGGAATTGATGTTATCATCCGTGGAGATACGAACGGGGAGTTTGTTCATATTCCGGTAGTCGTTAATACATCGGGAATGACCGATGAGGTATACAATGACTTCTATGTGGAAGATGGTGCAAATGTGACGATCGTTGCCGGATGTGGAATTCATAACAGCGGGTGCAACGACAGCCGCCATGATGGCATTCATACCTTCCATATTGGAACCGGCTGTAATGTCCGTTACGAAGAGAAGCACTACGGGGAAGGAGAAGGAACCGGAGCCCGTATTTTGAATCCGATGACGAAGGTCTATATGGTGAAGGATTCTATTTTTAATATGGAAACAGTTCAGATTGAGGGCGTGGATTCGACGAAGCGTGACACCGAGATCTTTATCGGTGAGAACTGCAAGCTTTTTGTAACCGAAAAGCTGATGACACACGATCAGCAGACCGCCATTTCCAATATTGATGTGGTTCTGCAAGGATCCGGCAGCAGCGCACAGATCGTATCGCGATCGGTAGCCAAGGGAACCTCGAAACAGACCTTCCATCCGAAAGCAATCGGGGAAGCATTGTGTCATGCGCATATTCAGTGTGATTCGATCATTATGGACGAGGCACAGGTCTGTTCTATCCCGGAAATTGATGCAAAGCATGTGGATGCAGCGATTATCCACGAGGCAGCAATCGGTAGAATTAATAATGAACAGCTGATTAAGCTTAATACGTTTGGATTAAACGAAGAAGAGGCGGAAGCTGTCATTATTGAAAACTTTTTGAACTAAGGAGTATCTATGAAAAAATTACTGGTATACCTGAAGGATTATAAAAAAGAAAGTATTCTGGGGCCTCTGTTTAAACTGCTGGAGGCTTCTTTTGAGCTGATTGTGCCGCTGGTTGTGGCATCGATGATTGATGTTGGTATTCCCAATCAGGATAAGGGCTATATTGTAAAGATGGCACTGGTTCTGGTTGCTTTGGGCGTGATCGGATTAATCAGTTCAGTAACGGCGCAGTTTTTTGCGGCGAAGGCAGCCGTCGGATTTGCAACCAAGGTGCGTCAGGCACTGTTTGATCATATTCAGAAGCTGACCTTTGGACAAATGGACAGTCAGGGAACGGCAACACTGATTACCCGTATGACAAGTGATGTCAATCAGGTACAAAATGGTGTGAATCTGGTTCTTCGTCTGTTCTTAAGATCTCCCTTTATCGTATTTGGTGCCATGATTATGGCATTTACCGTAGATGTGAAGGCAGCGTTGATTTTCGTAGTGGTTATTCCACTTCTGCTCATCGTGGTCTTTGCGATTCTGTTAATCAGCATTCCGATGTTCAGCCGGGTACAGGCCAACCTCGATCAGGTCATGCGTACTACCCGTGAAAATTTAACCGGTTCCAGGGTCATCCGTGCCTTTGCGAAGGAGCCGGAAGAAATCGAAGAATTCCAGAAGGAAAACCGGGTGCTGCGTGATGTACAGGTCGTTGCCGGAAGAGTATCTGCACTGATGAATCCGGTTACTTATATTATTATCAATGGTGGTCTGATGGCGCTGATTTATGTAGGCGCACTGCAGATTGAAGGCGGCATTCTCACCCAGGGACAGGTGGTAGCGCTCATCAACTATATGTCCCAGATTCTGGTAGAGCTGATTAAGCTTGCAAACCTGATTATTACCGTAACCAAGGCGATTGCCTGTGGTAATCGTATTGAATCCGTTATGGAAATTCCGGCAGGCTTCCCGAATGAAGGACAGATTGCCGGTCAGAAGTCCGGAACGGATGCATCGGCTGATGGATACAAGGTGGTCTTTGATCAGGTCGGCATGGCCTACAATGAAGGCGGTGACGAAGCTATTTCCGATGTGAACCTGAAGGTGAAGAGGGGCGAGACCATTGGTGTGATCGGAGGCACCGGTTCCGGTAAATCGACACTGGTGAACCTGATCCCGAGATTTTATGATGTGACGCGTGGACGCGTTCTTGTGGATGGCACGGATGTGCGTGACATGGAGCCGGAAAAGCTCCGGTCCAAGATCGGCATGGTTTTACAGAAAGCGGTGCTGTTCCGCGGTACGATTCGGGAGAATCTGTTCTGGGGTAACGAAGGAGCAACCGATGAAGAAATCTGGCAGGCTCTGGAAACCGCACAGGCGAAGGAGTTCGTGGAACAGAAGGAAGATGGTCTTGATACCATGATTGAACAGGAAGGACGCAACCTTTCCGGTGGACAGCGGCAGCGTCTGTCCATTGCAAGGGCACTGGTACGAAAGCCGGAAATCCTGATTCTGGATGACAGTTCTTCTGCACTTGATTATGCAACAGACTTAAAACTCCGGCAGGCAATCAAAGCATTGCCCGGGGATATGACCGTGTTTATTGTATCGCAGAGAGCTTCTTCCCTGATGCATGCCGATCAGATCATTGTACTGGACGATGGCGATGTGGTTGGTCTTGGAACTCATGAGGAATTGTTAAAGACCTGCGAAACCTATCAGGAAATTTATTATACACAGGTAGAAAAGAAACCGGAACAACAGGAAGGAAAGGAGGCGTAAGTATGGCAAAGGCAGCAAAGATGGACAAAGGACAGCAAAAAGAAACGCTGGTTAAAGTATTAAAATATATGAAGCCTTATCGCTTCTGGCTCATTGCGGCAATTGTAATGGCAGCTGTTTCCGTTGCATTTACGTTGTATCTTCCGATTCTTACCGGGGATGCGGTGGATGTTCTGTTACAGTTTCTTCCGTCATTCAAAGAGACAGTTGACAGTAATTTTGATTGGTGGTATATACTCCGGCAGCTCCTTGTGAAAATGGGTGTTGTAATTCTTCTTACGGCAGCAGCCCAATGGATTATGAGTCTGTGTAATAACCATATTGTATATAGTATTATTGAAGATATCCGTGAAAAGGCCTTTGATAAGATCCAGAAGGTATCTCTTAAGTATCTGGACGGACATTCCCACGGTGATATTATGAGCCGTGTGGTTGCAGATGTCGATACGTTTGCGGATGGTCTGCTTCTTGGATTCACGCAGTTATTTACAGGCGTGATTACGATTCTCGGAACCCTGCTTTTCATGCTCTCCGAAAATGTGGGAATTACGATTGTAGTGGTGGTAATTACACCGGTATCTTTGTTCGTAGCATCCTTTATTGCAAAGAAGACCTTTAAGATGTTCCAGTTACAGTCTACGACGAGAGGCGAGCAGACAACACTGATTAATGAAATGATTACCAACCATAAAGAAGTAAAGGCCTTTGGCAGAGAAGATGCGGTTATGGAGGACTTCGATGAAATTAACGACAGACTGGAAAAGTGCTCCTTACGTGCGATTTTCTTTTCTTCCCTTACCAATCCCTGTACCCGTTTCGTAAACAGCCTGGTATATATGGGCGTAGGGCTTACCGGTTCACTTGCAGTCATCCGAGGTGGTCTTACCGTTGGACAGTTAACCTGTTTCCTTTCCTATGCGAACCAGTACACCAAGCCGTTTAATGAAATCTCGGGAGTTATTACAGAGCTTCAGAATGCACTTGCCTGCGCAGCGAGAATTTTCGAACTGATTGAGGAAGAGCCGCAGATTCCGGATGCAGAGGATGCAAGAGTCCTGACCGATGTAGAGGGTGCTGTTTCCTTAAATAATGTATCCTTCTCTTATAGTAAGGATCGTAAGCTGATCGAGGATCTGAACCTCAACGTAAAGCCCGGTCAGAGAATTGCGATTGTCGGACCGACCGGATGTGGTAAGACGACCATTATCAATCTGCTCATGCGTTTCTACGACGTGGATGGTGGTTCGATTTCTGTAGAGGGTACGGATATCCGCGATATTACCAGAAAGTCCCTGCGTACTTCCTATGGTATGGTGCTTCAGGAAACCTGGTTAAAGCAGGGAACGATCCGCGACAACATTATTGTTGGAAAGCCGGATGCAACCGATGAAGAAGTGATTGCTGCAGCAAAGGCTTCCCATGCACACAGCTTTATCCGAAGACTTCCGGATGGATACGATACCGTGATCAGTGAGGATGGCGGCAGTCTTTCCCAGGGACAGAAGCAGCTTCTTTGTATCACAAGGGTGATGCTGTGTCTGCCTCCGATGCTGATATTGGATGAGGCAACCTCTTCGATTGATACCAGAACCGAGATCCGGATCCAGAAAGCATTTGCAACCATGATGGAAGGACGTACCAGCTTTATTGTTGCACATCGTCTGTCCACCATACAGAATGCCGATGTGATTCTGGTGATGAAGGATGGTCATATTATTGAACAGGGAAATCATGAAGAGCTTCTTGCGAGGAAGGGCTTCTATGCAGAATTATACAACAGTCAGTTTACTGTAGCGTAGACCGGTACTCCGATGGAGTAATACCTGTCTGCCCCTTGAACTGCCGGATAAAATGGGTATCGCTGTTATATCCGCACATCTGGCCGACCTCATGAATGGAGATCCGGGTTGTGGAAAGAAGATATCTGGCGTGATCCGTACGGCTTTGGATAATATCCTGCATGGCGGTCACTCCGAAGGTATTCTTGTATAAATGCTGAAAATAGTACTTACTTAGGGACATGGAGGCGCTGATGCTCTCCATGTCCCAGTTTTTATAGGGCATGTTATAAATCTGGGAGCGCAGACCGGACAGCTTGTCATAGTAAATGTTGTCCGGCTGATGTGCATCCTTGTGCAGCTTTTCACTGATCTTAAGTAGCAGAATCTGCAAATAGAGAAGAAGGGTTTCTTCCTTATGGATGTTGTCAGAATAGTGTTCATAGGTAATGTCTTTGATTAACAGGGACAGGTCGTGGATATCATGAACCTGCACCGGTGTATCGAAAGGGATTTCCAGCTTTGAAACAAATGAAAGATCAGACTCATCCATATGGAAATGCAGCCAGTCATCAGAATAGAGCGCTTCACAGGCACGATAGAACTGTGGAGTGCCTTTTTTGTATAAAAGAATCGTATTCGGAGAGGTATGATAATCCGTTCCATGGATACGGAACCAGCCCGCCGTGCGGATGAGCAGGAGCAGATAGTCTCCGGAGCCGTCCGGCCGCTCAATTCTGAAATCCTTATCATGCTGGTGATAATATCCGCTTTTGTGAAACTGCATAATCATTACCTCTCCGTGTGTTCTGAATAGTTATGTCTTAGTGAAGAACCGTCTGTAAATATTCAATCAGAACCTTTGCTGCCCGTTCATGGGACTTGACGCCTGGATGGGTATGTGCGCCAACGGTTTCCGCTGTGGTATTGGGCAGATTAATAAATGCGGTGTTATGATCTCCGGTATCCTTCTGATAACGGTTCATGGCATCCGTAATCAGAAGATTCAGATCATAGCCGAGCATACCGTAGGTCCATACAATGTGTGCTCCGGGGTTGTCCTTACGAAGCATTTTAAGGAAATTGTATACAGCATTTTCAAAGCGTTCCCGGTCTTCTTCCACGAAGCTTCCGTCCGGATTCTTATGTTGCTTGAAGGTTTCACCGGTTTCCGGAATAGTGAAGGGAGGCTGGTTAAATGCGCTTGCATCGTTTGTTCCGAGATTGACCACGATGGCGTCCGGCTTCCAGGAGGCAAAATCATAGTTCTTCTGCGCACCGGCCGCTTCATTGACTTTACCAAAGCCAAGACCACAGATCTTTTCATAGCAGGAGGGGATATTGTGACGTATATCGTTATCCCATCCGCAGTAAACACCCCAGCCGCCCTGGGAAATCAGACGGTAATCGGCATCGAGAGCTTTGGCTGTATAGGTTGCATAATTTTCACTGCTGCTCATATACATTGCAAGCCAGTCGGTATCGGGAAGAGCACCGTAGGTTCCTTCGCCGGAGGTGATGCTGTCACCGATGAATTCAATTTTGTATTTGTGCTCCTTCACCGGAAGAAATTCGCCGTCACACCGGAAACCGCGGACAAATACATGACAGTCATCGTCTTCACTCATCGCCTGCAGTTCGCGGAAGAATTTCATGGTTTTCGGAACACCGAAGGTCATGCTGCGGAACAGACAGATGGAATAGCTGCCGGGTAAAAGCATCTGACGGCTCATAAGGGATCCGTTTAATTCGGTTGCAATCCATGGTTCATGGAAGCTGCAGTCTACATCGAGGTCGATCCAGAGCTCGGAGCCTGTGACATTTACCTCAATGCCGCTTCCGTTCCAGAAAAGCGGAAGGAGATTCTGTGTCTCATCGGTTCTTCCGTAAATATGATAATGAGGAATTTCCTTTATGGAATAAGTCTTTAAGTTTTCGTTTTTGGTCATCATAGCCGGTAAACCTGCCTTTCAAAAATAGTTGGGAATTCAAATCTTATGTATAAGATCGTAATTATCATAACACAAAAGGTATGGAAAGCAAACATTTATAACAAAGCAATCAAAGAATTTATGCCATTTTGAAAAGCAAGATATGTATATAGAATGACAGCTTTCGATATTTTTATTCCGGTAAAATCTGATATATAATGATATATAAAAGGTAGTGGGCAGCAGCGTTTCTTGAAAACACGAAACCGGGATGGCGAAACATCATATGTATAGAGCGGAGCAAAGGCCGAAAATAGATTTATTCTATTTGTAAACGACTATTTTCTAGGAATTGACAGGAAAAGAGAATATATTGAAACTGTTCAGAGCCGTGCAAATTATGGCAATATGGGCGATGAGTGCTTACATTCAAGTGGACATATGTCATGATTTATATGGAAAAGTAACCACATGAGCCAAGGAAAAGCTTCGAAAGAAGCGGTTTTGCAAATGGGTTCTGAAGAATTACTGATATTTTAAATTTGGGGGTACAGTATGGCACCGGTAAAATGGGTATATTCTTTTTTAAAAAAATACCGCTTTAAAATGGCGGCAGGTCTTTTGATGGTAACGGGAATTGCATTGTTAACCATTGTGAATCCGTATATATCAGGCCGGATCGTAGATGATGTCATTACGGGAGGAAATTATAAGCTTCTTCCGGTTCTGATCGGCTGTCTGCTTGGGGTTGTGGCACTTAAGGGAATCCTGCGTTATGCTTCGCAGGTCATGTTTGAGATCTGTTCCCAGGGTGTGCTTTACAGTATGCGTGACGCCGTATACCGCAAGCTCCTGCAGGAGGATTTCTCCTTTTATAATAAGAACCGGACCGGTGATCTGATGTCCAGACAGACCGGTGATATGGACGCCATCCGGCATTTTATTGCCTATATCATTTATTCGGTTTATGAAAATATTTTGTTACTGTCCTTCGCATTGATTATGATCTTCACGGTAAATGTGAAGCTGGCCCTTGCAATGCTGGTAGTGCTGCCCTTTACGGCACTGACAACCTATGGACAGTCGAAAAGCGTCCGTCCGGCATTTATGAAGATCCGTCAGCAGTTTTCCTCACTGAATACCTTTGTGCAGGAAAACATCAGCGGTAACCGTGTAGTAAAAGCATTTGCCCGCGAGGATTTTGAAATAGAGAAGTTCAATAAAGAAAATGATGCATACCGTGACGCGGAATTAAATGCCGCAGCCATCTGGAAAAAGTATGTACCGATTTTTGAATTCCTTTCCAATATATTGACGGTCGTTCTGATGCTGTATGGCGGTTATATGGTGATTCAGGGTGAAATCACGATGGGTAATCTGGTTACGGTAAACGGCTACCTGTGGATGCTTACGGTTCCGCTTCGTATGGCAGGCTGGTGGATTAATGATATTCACCGTTTTACGACCTCCGCAGAGAAGATTTATATGACCTACAGTCAGGAGCCGGAGATTCAGGAACCGCAGCAGCCCATTGTACGGAAGCATTTCCATGGAGATGTGGAATTTAAAAATGTTTCTTATCAGGCAGAGGATGCGGATATTATCCATGACATTTCCTTTAAGGTAAAGAGCGGGCAGACGGTCGGAATTATCGGCTCGACCGGATCCGGCAAATCCACAATTATGAATCTGCTGTGCCGGTTTTATGATACCTCAAAGGGTGAGGTTTTAGTAGACGGAGTGAACGTTAAGGATCTTGATCTGTATGATCTGCGCGATAACATCGGAATGGCAATGCAGGATGTATTCCTGTTTTCTGATACGATTGAAGGAAATATTGCTTATGGTCGTCCGAACTGCAGCTTTGAAGATGTGAAAAAGGCGGCCAAGATGGCGGATGCCAACCTTTTTATCCAGAAGATGCCGGAAGGATATGACACGATTGTCGGTGAGCGCGGCGTGGGACTTTCCGGAGGACAGAAGCAGAGAATCTCACTTGCAAGAGCACTGCTTAAGGATCCGTCCATTCTGATTCTGGACGATACGACTTCCGCTGTGGATATGGAAACTGAAAGCTATATCCAGAACCAGCTTAAGAAGATCGAAAAGGATTGTACCATTTTTATTATTGCATACCGAATCTCCTCCATTAAGGATGCGGATCTGATTCTGGTTATGGATCAGGGAAGAATTGTGGAACAGGGCACACATGAAGAGCTTGTCCGTGCCGGCGGCTACTATGCAACGGCCTTCCACCATCAGTACGGAGACTACGCACAGCAGTCAGCGCAGTCCGAAGGAAAGGAGGCGTAAGGGTATGGCACGTAATAAATATGATGTAGATGAAATCCTGGAAGATAAATTTGATGTGAACCAGTTGAAACGACTGGCAGGCTATATCAGGCCTTATAAGAAGCAGATGCTGGTGGTATTGTTTCTGATGCTGTCCGCTTCTGCACTCGGAATGCTGATTCCGAAGTTCTTCATGCTGGTGATGGATGTATCCATTCCCAATAAGGACATGAGAAGTATTGTATTTTATTCCGTGATGACGATGGTTATTGCCCTTTATACCTGCGTGAGCCTCCGGATTAAGATCAAGCTGATGACACAGATTGGTCAGGACATTGTACATAGCATCCGTTATGATATTTTTGAGCATTTACAGGAGCTGCCCTTTTCCTATTATGATGAGCGCCCTCATGGAAAGATTCAGGTGCGTGTTGTAAATTATGTGAATAACTTAAGTGACCTGCTCAGCAACGGTATTATTAACACGATTACCGATCTGTGCAACCTGTTTTTTATCATTGCCTTTATGCTGAGCATTAATGTGAAGCTTACCCTGGTCTGCCTGTGTGGTCTTCCGGTGCTGGCAGTCGTGATTGTTGCCCTGAAGAAGAAGCAGCGTAAGGCATGGCAGATCCAGAGCAACAAGCAGTCCAATCTGAATGCTTATATTGCAGAGAGTATTAACGGAATCCGTGTCACCCAGTCCTTTGTCCGTGAGGATGAAAACAGCGGTATCTTCAACCGGTTAAGTGATGGCTACCGGGAAGCGTGGATGCGGGCGGTTAAGTTTAATTTTATTATGGGTCCTTCTGTAGATATTATCAGTACCATTACAACGGCATTTATTTATGTGCTGGGTATTTCCTGGATGTCGAATCCGGATTCCGGAATTACGGTCGGTGTCCTGATTGCATTTACCGCTTATATCAGCCGCTTCTGGAATCCGATTAACACACTGGCTTCCTTTTACAATTCGCTGTTGACGGCGATTTCGTATCTGGAACGGATTTTTGAAACAATTGATGAGCCGGTTCTGGTAAAGGATGCAGAGGGAGCTATGGAAATGCCGCCGATTAAGGGAGACGTTGAATTTAAGAATGTCACCTTCAGCTATGAGGACGGCGTTGAGATTCTTAAAAAGGTAAGCTTTAAGGCAAAGAAGGGGCAGACCGTAGCGATTGTAGGACCGACAGGAGCCGGTAAAACAACCATCGTAAACCTGTTAAGCCGTTTTTACAATGTGGATTCCGGTGAGGTTTTAATTGATGGAATCGATATTTCCAAGGTTACCATCCGTTCCCTGCGTAAGCAGATGGGTGTCATGATGCAGGACAGCTTTATCTTCTCCGGAACAGTAATGGATAATATCCGCTACGGAAATAAAGAGGTTTCGGATGAGCAGGTGATCCAGGCTGCAAAGACGGTCTGTGCACATGATTTTATTATGGAAATGGAGAATGGCTATTATACACAGATTAATGAGCGCGGAAGCCGTCTGTCTCAGGGACAGCGCCAGCTGATTTCCTTTGCGAGAGCACTGCTTGCAGATCCGAAGATCCTGATTCTGGATGAGGCAACCTCAAGCATTGATACCGAGACGGAAATTCTTCTGCAAAAGGGCTTGAACGAGCTGTTAAAGGGAAGAACCTCCTTTATTATTGCACATCGTCTGTCATAACGGAGAAGCATCC
>OCLD01000332.1_pt1 | contig 12219 bp, 6 predicted proteins | sample 1495911 | NCBI WGS metagenome assembly OCLD01 (sample SAMN03418271, study PRJEB22391) | human gut metagenome | biome: human-gut; feature: organic feature; material: feces | host: Homo sapiens | place: Tanzania | collected 2013-01
CGAGCTTGTTCATGGCGAGAGCAAGTGCCTCGTGGGCTTCTTTGCTGATGGCTCCAAAAGACATTGCGCCTGTGACGAAATGCTTCACGATGCTTTCCACCGGTTCAACCTTGTTGATGTCTATAGGGTTGCGTTTGTGGTCAAAGAAGTCGCGAAGGAATATCGGGCTTTCCTTCTCGTCCACGAGTTTTGTGAACTCCTTGAATTTCTTGTAGCTTCCCAAGCGAGTGGCAAGCTGCAGGGTGGCGATTGTCTCAGGGTTCCATGCGTGCTTCTCTCCGTCTTTTCGGAATGAGAATTGGCCGATATGAGGAAGAATGTCATCAGTGCTTTTGAGTTCATAGCCAGCATCATGCATGCGTGTGGCATCCTTGGCTACTTCTTCAAGGCGTATGCCTCCGATTGTTGATTTGTTAGTGCCGAAGTAAGTTCTCAAAAGGTCCTCGCCCACACCTACAGCCTCAAATATTTTTGCTCCGCGGTATGAGCGTATGGTTGAGATGCCCATTTTGCTCATTATCTTAAACAAGCCTTTGCATACGGCCTTGGTGTAGTTCTTCTCAGCTGTCTCGTAGTTGAGTTGTAGTTTGCCCTTCTTCACAAGGTCGTTTAGAATGGCGAATACCATGTATGGGTTGATTGCACTGGCTCCATAACCGAGCAGCAGGGCTGCATGCATCACTTCGCGTATCTCGCCGCTCTCTACGATAAGGGCCGTCTGCACACGCTTCTGCACAGATATGAGATGGTGGTGTACAGCGCTCACAGCAAGGAGGGAAGGAATGGCGGCGTGGGTCTTGTCGATGCCGCGGTCGGTGAGGATGATGTAGTTCACACCTTCGTCTACCGACTCCTCTGCTTTCTTGCACAGTTCGTTCAATGCCTGCAGGAGCGAACTTGCTCCTTTTGTCGAATCGAAAACCATTGGCAGTTTCACCGTGTTGAATCCCTTATAGCGGATGTTGCACAGAACGTCGAGTTGAGTGTTGTTGAGCACAGGATGTGGAAGGCGCACCATTTTGCAGTGGCTTTCGTTTGGCGAAAGTATGTTCATGCCGACGGCTCCAATGTATTCTGTGAGCGACATCACCAGTTCCTCGCGTATAGGATCTATAGCAGGGTTTGTCACCTGGGCGAATTGCTGGCGGAAGTAGTTGAACAGCAGCTGTGGCTTGTCGCTTAGCACGGCCAAAGGAGTGTCGTTGCCCATTGATGCGATAGGTTCAACGCCATTGGTTGCCATAGGAGTGAGTGTTCGCTCGATATCTTCCCGAGTGAATCCGAAGGCGCGCAGCTTGCATTCGTAGTCGTCAATATCATTGCTTACCTTGCGGCCGCTTTTCAGGTTGTGGAGCTCTATGCGGTTTGTCGAGAGCCATTGCCTGTATGGTTTAGCTGAAGCCAGTTGCTCTTTCAGTTCGCCATCATAGTATATCTTGCCCTCCTCTGTGTCTATCATCAAGATTTTGCCTGGCTGTAGTCTTCCTTTTTCCTTTATGTCGGCAGGGTTGAAACTCATCACTCCCACTTCGCTTGCCACTACCATCATGTCGTTGTTTGTGATGAGGTAACGAGCTGGACGCAAACCGTTGCGGTCGAGCATGCCGCCTGCATAACGTCCGTCGCTGAAGAGCAAGGCTGCAGGGCCGTCCCATGGCTCCATCAGTATTGAGTGATACTCGTAGAATGCCTTCAGGTCTTCGCTGATTGGATTCTTCTCGTTGAACGATTCAGGAACGAGCATGCTCATGGCATGAGGCAGGCTCAAGCCTGACATCACGAAAAACTCAAGGGCGTTGTCGAGCGATGCGCTGTCGCTCATGTCGGGCTGTATTATAGGGCGGATAGCCTTGATGTCAGGTATGGCTTCTGATGAGAGCACGCTCTCCCTGGCTTCCATCCACCCGCGGTTGCCGCGTATGGTGTTTATCTCGCCGTTGTGCGCTAAAAGACGGAATGGCTGAGCAAGTTTCCATGATGGGAAAGTGTTGGTGCTGAATCGTGAGTGCACCAGCGCAAGCCCGCTTGTGAAGTATGGATGGGTGAGGTCGCAAAAGTATTCTCTCACTTGCATGGAAGAGAGCATGCCTTTGTATATGATGTTCTTGCTTGATAGAGACACTATGTAGAAGTCGTTGTTCTTGACGCGCTTCTCTATTTTTTTTCTTACTATATATAATGTGCGTTCAAGTGTGTCTACGTCATCATCCTTGGCGCAAGTGATGAAAATCTGCTTTATGTCAGGTTCGGAGTCGAGCGCATCCTTGCCCAAACAGTCTGGATTTGTTGGCACGTTGCGAAGGTGCATGAGCGTCAGGCCTTCTTTTTCGATTTCCTCCATCATTATGCTGAGGATTTCCGATTGTTTTGTCTCGTCTTTTGGCAGAAAGACGAGGCCGGTGCCATATTTGCCCTTTTCAGGCACAGGTATGCCTTGCAGCAAGATGAACTCATGTGGTATCTGCAGCATGATGCCTGCACCGTCACCTGTTTTATTGTCTGCACCTTCAGCTCCGCGGTGCCGCATGTTCTCCAATACTTTCAATGCGGAATCAACCAACTCATGTGATTTGTTTCCGTGGATGTTGACAACCATGCCCACACCACACGCATCATGTTCATAAGATGCGTCGTACATGCCAATTTGCTTGTAATCCTTCATGTTTACAATCATTTTGATAATGAAAAACTGTTTATTATGTAAATTTGGTGCAAAATTACTGCTTTTGACTGACATAATAAGTATGGGAGGCGGATATTTGTGACATGATTTATTTTTATTCAACCTTCAACTTACGAAATGAAAGAGAAAGAATTGAAAAAACTGCAATTAGAAAGATAAATAGAGGTAATAAGGATTAAATGTAATCATACCATTTTTATTTAAAAAATAATGATAGAATTTCTTTTTGTTTTTAATTATGTTTTTTTGCAACCATCTGTCGTAAAATATTCATCATTTAATGTCATTATGTTTTTTAAAATTACTACCTTTGCATCGAATTAGGAATATAACCCAAAAAACATGGAGGTTTTGAAGCACGAATGTGGCGTGGCAATGGTACGATTGCTCAAGCCCCTGGAGTACTACCAGCAGAAATATGGTACATGGATGTATGGACTCAACAAGATGTATCTCTTGATGGAGAAGCAGCATAATAGAGGACAGGAAGGCGCTGGCATCGCTTGCGTCAAGTTGGACGCCGCCTCTGGCGAGGAATACATGTTTCGTGAGAGAGCTCTTGGCACAGGTGCCATAACCGAAATATTCCAAAACATTCACAATCAGTTTGAGGATTTGTCAGAAGCTGATCTTTCTGACGCAATCTACGCAAAAAATTGTTTGCCCTTTGCCGGTGAGCTTTATATGGGCCATTTAAGGTATTCCACAACAGGCAAAAGCGGCATTTCTTATGTTCATCCGTTTTTGAGGCGAAGCAATTACCGTGCTCGCAACCTTGCTGTCTGCGGCAATTTCAATCTCACTAATGTTGATGAAGTGTTTGCTAAGATTACATCAGAGGGCCAGCATCCACGCCGCTACGCTGACACATATATTATATTGGAGCAGCTTGGCCATCGTCTCGACCGTGAGGTGGAGCATCTTTACGACATGTATGTTGATGAGGGCAAAAAAGGCCTTGACATCACTCATGCTATAGAAGAAAACGTGGATATGTCCCATGTGCTGCAGGAAGCGAGCAAGGATTGGGATGGCGGATATGTCATGTGCGGCATCACAGGCAGTGGAGAAAGTTTTGCGTTGCGCGACCCTTGGGGCATACGCAGCGCTTTCTGGTATATGGATGATGAAGTGATGGTGCTGGCCTCCGAGCGTCCTGTGATACAGACAGTTTTTGATGTGCCTGTTGATGCAATCCATGAGCTGCAGCCAGGCCAATCCTTGCTTGTCAGCAGGAATGGCCATATGCGCTTGGCTCAGATCAACATTCCATATAAGCTCAGGGCCTGCTCTTTCGAGCGAATATATTTCAGCCGGGGAAGCGATGCTGACATATATAATGAGAGGAAGCAGATGGGCAAGCTGCTCATCCCGTCCATACTTAAGGCCATCAATTTCGATGTTGACCACACCGTCTTCTCATTCATCCCCAATACGGCAGAGGTGGCTTTCTATGGAATGCTGGAAGGGCTGGACAACTATCTGAACCAGCTGAAGGTTCAGGAAATTGAGGCGGCCGTGCATTCTGGCGCTGGGCATGAAGTTGTGAATGCCATACTTTCACGGCGCATAAGAAGTGAGAAGGTGGCAATAAAAGACATAAAACTCCGCACCTTCATATCCGAAGGCAATAGCCGCAATGATTTGGCGGCCCACGTTTACGACATAACATATGGAAGTCTGGAGCCATACGTGGATAATCTCGTCATCATTGACGACAGCATAGTGAGGGGCACCACGCTCAAACAGAGCATTATCAGCATCCTTGACCGTTTGCATCCCAAGAAGATTGTCATAGTGTCTTCCTCGCCTCAGGTGAGATACCCCGATTACTATGGCATAGACATGGCGAGCATGGACCAGTTCATAGCTTTCAAAGCAGCTGTGGCTTTGCTTCGTTCGCGTGGCTTGCAGACGGTTTTGGCCAATGTCTATGCAAAGTGCAAGCAGCAACTCAATCTGCCGAAAGAGCATATGGTCAATTATGTGAAAGAAATATATGCTCCTTTCACGGATGAAGAGATATCAGAAAAGATGGTCGAGCTGCTCAAACCGGCCACGGTGAAGGCTGATGTGCAGATAGTGTACCAGACTCTTGACGGGCTTCATGAGGCTTGCCCCGAGCATGCGGGCGACTGGTATTTCAGCGGCGATTATCCCACTCCTGGCGGTGTGAAGCTTGTCAACCAAGCATTCATCGACTATGTGGAGAGTGAGGATATCCTGTGACATGCATGTCTTTGGGTCATAGTTGACAAGTGGCATGATAGTGAAGGCACGAACGATACAAACAAAAATAAACAATATAGCAATGAGAAAAGCAACATTGATTCTTGATGACGGCACCCGCTTTGAGGGCTTGTCTTTCGGCTATGAGAAACCTGTGGCAGGAGAGGTTGTGTTCAACACTGCCATGACAGGTTATCCCGAGAGCCTCACAGACCCGTCTTACGCCGGTCAGCTCATGACGCTGACTTACCCGCTTATAGGCAATTATGGTGTACCTCCTTTTACATTCGGTTCCAACGGATTGCCTGATTTTATGGAGAGCGAACGGATCCATGCAGAAGCTCTCATCGTGAGCGATTACAGCGAGGAGTGCAGTCATTGGAACGCTAACGAGACTCTTGCCGAATGGCTCAAGCGTGAGCATGTGCCAGGCATCACTGGCATAGACACGCGCGAGTTGACAAAGGTGCTGCGTGAGCATGGCGTGATGATGGGACGTATTGTCATGGAGGGCATGGGTGATAATGTTGAATCATTGCCATATTCTTCTGTCAATTATGTTGACAAGGTCTCTTGTTCCGAAGTGATACGCTACAATGAAGGAGCTGATAAGACTATAGTGCTTGTCGATTGTGGCGTTAAGAGCAACATCCTCCGTTGCCTCATCAAGCGCGGCGTGGAGATAATACGCGTGCCATGGAACTACGATTACACTTCCATGCCATACGATGGCATATTCATCAGCAATGGACCAGGCGACCCAGACATGTGCGGAGAGGCAGTTGACAACCTGCGCCGCGCCATGACTCTAAGCGATAAACCCATCTTTGGCATCTGCATGGGAAACCAGCTTCTTGCCAAAGCAGGTGGCGCCAAGACATACAAACTGAAGTATGGACATCGCAGTCATAACCAGCCTGTGCGCATGGCTGGCTCTAACAAATGCTTCATCACAAGCCAGAATCACGGCTTTGCTGTGGATGACGCCACTCTCGGCTCCGATTGGGAACCACTCTTCTATAACATGAACGACGGTTCTAACGAAGGCATTCGCCATAAGAGCAAGCCTTGGTTCTCTGTGCAGTTCCATCCTGAAGCTGCCAGTGGACCGACCGACACAGAGTTTCTTTTCGATGAATTTGTTAAAATGTTGTAACTGCCTGAGCTGAATGACAGAATGATGAATTCTGATGATAATAGGCTAAGGGCATAAAAGAAGAGTCTTATATGAATGACAAAATAAAGAAAGTGCTGCTCCTTGGATCTGGAGCGCTAAAGATAGGCGAGGCTGGCGAGTTTGACTATTCGGGCTCTCAGGCTCTCAAAGCTTTGAAGGAAGAGGGCATACATACAGTGCTCATCAATCCAAACATTGCCACAGTGCAGACTTCTGAGGGTGTGGCAGACCAGATATATTTCTTGCCGGTCACTCCATATTTCGTGGAACGTGTGATAGAGAAAGAACGTCCTGATGGAGTGCTTCTCTCTTTTGGTGGACAGACAGCGCTCAATTGCGGTGTTTCCCTCTTCCGCGACGGAGTGTTTGAGAAGTATGGCGTAGAGGTGCTTGGCACCCCTGTGCGTGCCATCATGGACACGGAAGACCGTGAGCTCTTTGTGGAGCGTCTCAATGAGATTGACGTTAAGACCATTAAGAGCGAGGCTGTGGAAAATATTGAAGATGCGCGCAGGGCTGCCAAGGAACTTGGCTATCCTGTAATCATACGCGCGGCCTATGCTCTTGGCGGACTTGGAAGTGGATTCTGCGATACAGAGGACGAACTCAATGTTCTGGCTGAGAAGGCTTTCTCATTCTCTCCGCAGGTTTTGGTTGAGAAAAGTTTAAGAGGATGGAAAGAGGTTGAGTATGAAGTGGTGCGCGACTGTTACGACAACTGCATCACTGTCTGCAATATGGAAAACTTCGATCCATTAGGCATACATACAGGTGAAAGCATTGTCATTGCCCCATCGCAGACATTGTCCAACAGCGATTACCACAAACTTCGTGAACTGGCAATCCGCATTGTGCGTCATGTGGGCATAGTGGGCGAGTGTAATGTGCAGTATGCCTACGACCCAGAGAGCGAGGATTATCGCGTCATCGAGGTCAACGCTCGTCTTAGTCGTTCATCGGCCCTTGCGTCAAAGGCCACAGGCTATCCGCTTGCTTTCGTGGCAGCGAAGCTGGGTCTTGGCTATGGCCTTTTCGAGTTGAAGAATTCTGTCACCAAGACCACAAGCGCATTCTTTGAGCCTGCGCTTGATTATGTGGTGTGCAAGATTCCGCGTTGGGATCTCGGCAAGTTCCATGGTGTAGACCGTGAACTTGGCAGTTCTATGAAGTCGGTAGGTGAAGTCATGGCTATTGGCCGCACATTTGAGGAGGTCATTCAGAAAGGTCTTCGCATGATAGGGCAGGGCATGCATGGCTTTGTCGGAAACAAGGAACTTGTTATTGAAGATGTAGACAAAGCCCTTCGCGAGCCAACAGATAAGCGCATATTCGTCATATCAAAGGCCATGCAGCAGGGATACACCGTTGACCATATTCATGAGCTGACAAAGATTGACCGTTGGTTCCTCCAGAAGCTTAAGAAGATTGTTGACACTTCTGATGAACTCACGAAGCACAATGCTGACACCCTTCCTGCCGACCTCCTCCGTAAGGCTAAGGTGCAAGGATTCTCAGATTTCCAGATTGCTCGTGCCATCGGCCTTGAATCAAAGATGGGCAGTGAGGATGGCTCTATGGCGGTGCGCTCATTGCGCAAGAAGATGAACGTCATGCCTGTTGTCAAGCAGATTGACACTCTTGCTGCTGAATATCCTGCCCATACCAATTACCTGTATCTCACATACAGCGGCACATCAAACGATGTGCAGTATGTTGGCGACCACAAGTCTATTGTGGTGCTTGGCAGCGGAGCCTATCGAATAGGTTCCAGCGTAGAGTTCGACTGGTGTGGTGTGCAAGCATTGCAGACCATACGCAAGCAGGGCTACAGAAGTGTGATGATCAATTACAACCCGGAGACAGTCAGCACCGATTATGACATGTGTGACCGCCTTTATTTTGATGAACTCACTTTCGAGCGTGTGCTCGACATCATAGAATTGGAAAATCCGCATGGCGTCATAGTCTCTACCGGCGGACAGATACCAAACAATCTTGCTCTGCGTCTTGATACGGAAGGTGTGAATATCCTTGGCACCAGTGCTGCAAGTATCGACAATGCCGAAGACCGTGACAAGTTCTCTGCCATGCTTGACCGCATTGGAGTGGATCAGCCTGAGTGGAGCGCTCTCACGTCAATGGACGACATCAACAAGTTTATCGACAAGGTTGGTTTCCCTGTGCTTGTGCGTCCATCCTATGTGCTTAGTGGAGCGGCCATGAATGTGTGCAGCAATCAGGAGGAACTTGAGCGTTTTCTCAGTCTTGCGGCCAACGTGTCGAAGAAGCATCCTGTGGTGGTGAGCCAGTTTATACAGCACGCCAAGGAGGTGGAGATGGATGCTGTGGCACGCAATGGCGAGATAATTGTATATGCAATATCTGAGCATATCGAGTATGCTGGAGTGCATTCGGGCGATGCCACAATACAGTTCCCACCGCAGAAACTGTATGTTGAGACCATGCGCCGCATCAAGCGTGTGAGCCGTAAGATAGCTCGTGAACTCAATATCTCAGGTCCATTCAATATCCAGTTCCTTGCACGCGAAAATGACATCAAGGTCATAGAGTGCAATCTTAGAGCTTCGCGTTCATTCCCGTTTGTCAGCAAAGTGCTCAAGATAAACTTCATCGAACTTGCTACCAAGGTCATGCTCGGACTTGATGTGGAGAAACCAGGCAAGAACCTCTTCGACCTCGACTATGTTGGCATCAAGGCAAGCCAGTTCTCATTCAACCGCTTGCAGAAGGCTGACCCAGTGCTTGGTGTAGACATGGCTTCCACAGGTGAGGTAGGATGCATAGGCGACGACACTTCGTGCGCAATTCTGAAATCAATGTTGAGTGTAGGCTACCGCATTCCTGCAACAGACAAGGGCATACTTCTCTCAACAGGCGATGCCAAGCAGAAAGTGGACATGCTGGCCGCTGCCCAATGGCTGCAAAAGAAAGGCTACTGCATCTATGCCACTGGTGGCACATCGGCCTTCCTTGAGCAGAATGGAGTGAGCAATACACGTGTCTACTGGCCAAGCGAGGATGGCAAGCCTCAGGCTATCGACCTTCTTCACAGCAAACAGATAGACATGGTGGTCAACATTCCGAAGAATCTGTCTTCTGGTGAACTGAGCAACGGTTACAAGATACGTCGTGCTGCAATAGACCTCAATATACCTCTAATCACCAATGCTCGTCTGGCAAGTGCCTTCATCAATGCTTTCTGTACGATGTCTGTCGATGACCTTGCCATCAAGTCATGGAGTGAGTATCAGTAATAATAAGCATTCTCAGATAGCCTATATATAATAATGTATAATAATAGCGCCAATTGCGCTGTTGGCTGTTGGGATAAGTTTGAAACACTTTACACACTATATTATTATAATAAGTATGCAACAAAAAATCATTATTCTCGATTTCGGTTCACAGACAACGCAGCTTATAGGCCGCCGTCTGCGCGAACTCGACACTTTCTGTGAGATCTTGCCTTACAACAAGTTCCCGCACAATGACCCCGATGTTATCGGAGTCATCCTGTCAGGCTCGCCTTTCAGTGTCTATGACCCAGAGGCTTTCAAGGTTGACCTCAGCGAGATTCGTGGCAAGTACCCAATCCTTGGCATATGCTATGGAGCGCAGTACATGGCTCACAATTTCGGCGGCAAGGTTGCACCTGCTGGCACTCGCGAGTATGGTCGTGCTAACCTACAGTGGTTTGAGAAGGACAATCCTCTCTTTAAAGGATTTGACGAGCACTCACAGGTGTGGATGAGCCATGGCGACACCATTGTGGCTCTGCCTGACAATTACCGCTGCATCGCTTCTACCGATAAGGTGCAGTTTGCCGCTTATCAGGCAGAGGGTGAGAAACTATGGGGCGTACAGTTCCATCCAGAGGCTTTCCATTCTGTTCAGGGCACTCAGCTGCTCAAAAATTTTGCCGTTGACATTTGTGGCGGCCGTCAGGATTGGAGTGCTGATTCATTTGTGGAGACAACTGTGGCAGAACTCAAGTCGCAGCTTGGTGACGACAAGGTCATCCTTGGCCTATCAGGCGGTGTCGACTCAAGTGTGGCTGCTGTTCTTCTCAACAAAGCCATTGGCAAGAATCTCACATGTATCTTTGTCGATCATGGCATGCTTCGAAAGAACGAGTTTCATGATGTGATGGAAGATTACAAGTGCCTTGGTCTTAATGTCATCGGCATTGATGCTTCTGAGAAGTTTTTTGCCGACCTTGCAGGCATCTCTGACCCAGAACAGAAACGAAAGATTATTGGACGCGACTTTGTGGAGGTATTCAATGCTGAAGCTAAGAAGCAGACAGGTGCCAAATGGCTTGCTCAGGGCACAATATACCCTGACCGCATCGAGAGCCTTAACATCACAGGCAAGGTAATCAAGAGTCATCACAATGTGGGTGGACTGCCCAAGGAGATGAATCTTCAGTTGTGCGAGCCTCTCAAGTGGCTCTTTAAGGATGAGGTGCGTCGTGTGGGCCGTTCGATGGGAATGCCCGAACATCTCATCACACGCCATCCTTTCCCAGGCCCAGGTCTTGCAGTGCGTATCCTTGGCGACATCACGCCAGAGAAAGTTCGCATCCTTCAGGATGCAGACGACATTTACATCCGCGGACTGCGCGACTACAAGGTCAAGCTCAGCGGCGACGAGGCTCGCCGTGTGCTTGCTGCAGGAGTGCCTGCCGATATGGAGAATGGTGAGATAGAGGTATCGTTGTATGACCAGATATGGCAAGCTGGCACAGTGCTCCTTTCTACAGTACGTTCTGTAGGTGTCATGGGTGATGAGCGCACATACGAGCATCCTGTGGCACTTCGTGCTGTGACAAGCACCGATGCCATGACTGCCGACTGGGCGCATCTTCCATACGATTTCATGGCCAAGGTGTCAAATGAAATAATCAACAAGGTTAAGGGTGTCAACCGCGTTTGCTACGACATCTCTTCAAAACCGCCTTCAACAATTGAGTGGGAATAAACGTCCCCTTTAAACCCTAACGAGCAGAGACAACCGCGCTCGGAAACAGAATAATCCCTCCGCATTTCTATGGATTTGCGGAGGGATTTTCGCATAGTTACGCAAAGACAGAGGGCGCTCTGGGTTCAGAGCGCCCTCTATTTAATAGTTCCACAATCAATAAGCGAAAAGCGGATACTGCTTCATCGTTTCGTTAACACGCTGACGAACAGAGGCGATAACCCTTTCGTCTTCTGGAGCGTTGAGCACTTCCTCAATCATCTCGGCGATTTCAACCATCAGGTCTTCCTTGGCACCACGCGTGGTGATGGCAGGAGTGCCAAGACGGATGCCCGAAGTCTGGAATGCAGAACGGCTATCAAACGGCACCATGTTTTTGTTGACCGTGATGTCGGCTGCCACCAAAGCGTTCTCCGCCACCTTTCCCGTCAGTTCTGGATATTTCGAGCGAAGGTCAACCAGCATAGAGTGGTTGTCCGTTCCGCCGCTGACGATGGTGAAACCGCGCTTCATCAGCTCATCGGCCAAGCAGGCGGCGTTTTTCTTCACCTGCAAAGCATACTCCTTAAACTCGGGCTGAAGTGCTTCGCCGAAAGCCACAGCCTTGGCGGCAATGACATGCTCGAGCGGACCGCCCTGAATGCCGGGGAACACCGCACTGTTGAGCAACTGGCTCATCATCTTGGTGACTCCCTTTGGCGTTTTGAGACCCCACGGGTTTTCGAAATCCTTGCCCATCAAGATAATACCGCCACGTGGACCACGCAAGGTCTTATGAGTGGTGGAAGTGACGATATGGGCATATTTCACAGGATTGTCAAGCAACCCCGCAGCAATCAGTCCGGCAGGATGCGCCATGTCGACCATAAAGATGGCACCCACCTTATCGGCAATTTCGCGCATGCGCTTGTAGTCCCATTCACGGCTGTAGGCCGAACCGCCGCCGATGATCATCTTCGGCTAATCTTGATCATGGTGGTCATCTTTCTCACGGTTCGCGCGTGAACACGTCGGGCATCCTATATAACCCCATCGGTTACAATCTGAACCGTGAGACGGGACGTGTGGACTATGATGAAATGGAGCGCTTGGCGCTCGAACACAAGCCGAAGATGATCATCGGCGGCGG
>OCLD01000336.1_pt1 | contig 12114 bp, 15 predicted proteins | sample 1495911 | NCBI WGS metagenome assembly OCLD01 (sample SAMN03418271, study PRJEB22391) | human gut metagenome | biome: human-gut; feature: organic feature; material: feces | host: Homo sapiens | place: Tanzania | collected 2013-01
AACTGAAGTTTTTCACTCTCAAACCTTCAAACAAACAATTCAAAACAGCTTCTAAAATGGCAAGCCCTTGCCTGCTAGCGAAAATTCATCGTATAATCACATTCTTTATAATAGCCCATGTTTATTACCAGAATAAGGAACAGCAACAATATCAATCATACGTTGATATCATACAGTGTTACACTTTTGAAAATATTTCGGGTTAAAATCATTACAATATGAAAGTCATATTCATAAACATATTCCAAGTGTGTACCTGGTAGAATATTAATTCATGGGCTACAAGTGGGTACCCGGCATATTATTCAGGTTGAAATTCCGCTTACATATTATAACGTATTTGTTTTTTTGTAAATTTCGGGCCTCAAAAAACCAAAGTTGTGCGAGCAGAAGGGTATCGAAATCGAGAGTGAATACCTTAAAAAAACTTTCGCTATCTTCCTAATATTCAATCAATTAAATTTCATCGAACTCACGTTGATTTAGCATTATTTTCGTAGATAACAAACTCCTGTGAGGATGGCTCCAATAAGAATCCTACACACATACATGAGAGTCCAATTATTCCCGATAAAAGCGCATTTTTATCATAAAATGATTATTATTAAATGATAAAATGTTATATTTGCAGTGTAAATCATTGTGAATATGAAAAATCCCTTCATTACGACTGGCTATGCCGGATCCAAATATTTTTGCGACAGGATCAAAGAGACGAAGGATGTGGTGGAGTTGTTGACCAATGGCAACAACATCGCTCTGATCTCCCCGAGACGTTATGGGAAAACAGACCTTATCCGGCACTGCTTCGCGCAAAAGGAAGTAAGGGATAACTATCTCACTTTCATCATAGATGTGTATTCAACAAGATCGTTGGCTGAAATGGCCGACAAGATGGGGAAAAATATTCTTGAACAATTAAAGCCCAAAGGAGAGAAAGCGTGGGGAAAGTTTATCGGTGCCCTGACTTCACTTAAGGCAGGGATATCCTACGATGCTGCCGGTATCCCTTCATGGAGTGTTGAGATTGGAGACATCAAGAATCCGGCTGTCACTCTTGATGAAATATTCAAGTACATTCAGAATTCCGACAAGCCTTGCCTGGTGGCTATAGATGAGTTCCAACAGATTCTGAAATATGACGAAAAGAATGTTGAAGCTACTATCAGAACATACGTCCAGTACTGCACCAACGCAAATTTTATTTTTTCAGGTTCGCAAAGAGAGATGATGGGGGCTATGTTCACGTCATCCGCAAAGCCATTCTACCAAAGCGCCACCATCATCAACCTTCCACGGATCGAGGAATCGGAGTATTCAAAATTCTGTGAGAAACTATTTGAAGAATATGGAAAGCACCTGGACAATGATGTTGTCCCAGCCCTATACAATAAGTTTGACGGTACCACCTTCTACCTTCAGAAAATCATGAATGTTCTCTTTATGAGAACTCACGAAGGAGAGACCTGCCATAAGGATAGTCTCTCCGCGGCAGTCAACTACGTTATTGATTTCAGTTCAGAGACTTACGAGGATTTGATCTATCAGTTGCCGGAGAGGCAGAAACAGGTTTTGCTCGCCATTTCAAGAGAGCGCAAGGCACAGAACATCACTTCATCGGCCTTTGTCCGGAAATATTCACTCACATCGGCCAGTTCCGTCAATTCCGCTGTCAAAGGGTTGCTTGACAAAGGATTGCTCACGCACAACCGTGGTGTCTATCAAGTCTATGACCTCTTTCTGGATGTATGGATCCGGGAACGATATCTGAAATAAAGGAACAAGCGGAGTATCAGATCAGTTCGCGGATGATCTCGTCGGATGTGAAGAGGCGGGATTCGGGGATGCGGATGCTGCCGTCTTGCTTCTCAAGGGCTCCTTCATCCAAAAGAGAGTCAATGGCGGCGCGGTCGGCCAATGAATATAGTTCCGCGGCTTCCAAGCCTTTGTCAGTGCGGAGGGAGAGCATGATCCTCTCCACTCTGATGTCCTCGGGCGAAAGGGTCTCGGAGGTTCTTGAATATGTCGCCGGGGAACCGTCCGGACTTCTGTGCGGAAGTTCCTGACTGTTCCAGGAGCGGGTGTCGCCGGTCAAGGAATGGGAGCCTGGCCCGAGGCCGATGTACGGGACACGGCTCCAGTAGGCGCTGTTATGGACAGCCTCGAAGCCGGGCTTCGCGAAATTGGATATTTCGTAATGATGATAGCCGGACTGTCTTAAACTCTGGCACAGAATGTCGTACTGCCTGCGGCATTGCTCGTCGGTGGCCTCGACGTAACGACTGTCGGCAACCATCTTGGCAAGGGCGCTTCCCTCCTCTATTGACAGTTGGTAAGCGGAAATGTGCTCAGGATCAAGTTTCAATGCCTTTTCAATCGTGTCTTTCCAGACCTCATCCGTCAGTTGGGATAAGCCGAAGATCAGATCTATGCTGATGTTCCGTACTCCGCACTCGCGAAGGATTCGGAAGGCTTCAAAGGCACGAGACGCGTCATGGCGGCGGTTCATCCAGCGGAGGATTCCGTCGTCGAAGGACTGGATGCCCATGCTGATCCGGTTCACGCCAAGGGCAAGGAGTCCACGGACATATTCATGCCCTTTTTCCACGATGTCCTCAGGGTTCACTTCCACGGTGAACTCATCGAACGGCGGTGCCGGGACGGTCTCTCCGACAGGCCCGGTGACCGGGGGTAGCGGCTCTGCGACAGGATAGGCAGATCCTGACAAACAACAATCAGACTGCTGTGACCCGGTAACCGAACGGAGTGGTCGCTGAGCCTGCCGAATCGCACCGGACGATGCAACAGCCTCGACGATTCGGGATAAAACATCAAGAGGAAGCACCGACGGGGTGCCTCCTCCTATGTAAAGGGTATTGACCGCATCATGGGCGGACATATTCATTGAAAGTTCCTCCTGACGGTCACGGATTTCCGCGATGACGGCGTCCGCATATTCATTGAACGCCTGAGTGCTCCGGCATATTTCCGAATAGAAGTCGCAGTAGGTGCAGAAACTGCCGCAGAAAGGAACGTGGAGGTAGATCACGGGACTACCTAAGCAAGAGTTCCGTCTTGCCGAGGAACGCCTGGGAGGTGTAGGCCTCAACCGTGTATATTCCTGACTGATAGGAAGGAATGTCGTTGAGGTAGATGCTCAGGTCAACCTCCTTGCCCTCATAGTCCACCTCACGGGAAGCGGAGGCAACCATGGTCTGACCGTTGAAAGTGAACGAGGTCTGGCTGCTGTTGGTGAGCAGGATTCCGTCAGGATCCTTGACACGCAGATATACTCTCACCGGTCCCTTCGGAGCCAGATCGTTCTCAACAAGACTCAGGGAGGCAAGGAGCCTTACGACCCTGCTGCTGCGGTCGGTGACCTTGTCGGAGCCATTGTAGGCGGCGACGCTCAAGCCTCTGGATTTGATCACGGAGCCTGCGGCGACCTGACCGGAAAGATTCTCGACCTGTCCCTTGAGGTCCGCATTCTCGGCACGGCTCTCGGCTGCCTCGCGACGCGCGGCGGCGGCATCGGCTGTCAGCTTGTGGTTCAATGTGTTGAGAGAATCTATCTGCACAATGTAGCTCTTCATGATGCTGCGCAGGGTTCCGAGTTCCTTCTCGTACTGGCGCATCTTGCGACGATTCGTGGCTTCGGTCTTCTGAATCCTCTCTATCAACTGGTTAACCTCTTCCTTGGAGGAATCCAGCTGGCTGTTGATTGATGCGTAGTCGGACGAAAGGCTGTCATAATCACCCTTCAAGGCGATCATCTGCTGGGTAAGGTCCTCCTTCTCGGCGTTGAGGTCCTTGACAAGGCTGGACTTCGAGAACCAAATGTAAGCAAGTCCCGCGGCGAGCAGCACCGCCACCGCCACAAGAATCCACATCACTTTCTTGAGGCTTTCATTCTTTTTTTCCTGCTCTTCGCGCTCACGGCGCTCCTGGATAGGATCTATTTCTGCCATAGTCTTTCGATTTAATGATTAATGACACAAAAATAACAAAACTATTTCATATCTTTGTTTGGTTAGCAAAAATCGGACTATTATGAGATATTTTGTAAGAGCGGTCAAATACTTTTTCTATTTCACCATTCTTTTCGTGGTCATCATGGCCGCGCTTGTGTTCGTCGGAGTCGTCAAGGCTGATGTCAGCCTGATGTTCAGGGACGGCTACAAGTCCCTGTGGCAGATAGCCTTGCTGTTCGCTTTCGTCTCGGCGTTCTATCCAAGATTCGGCTTCATCAAAAGGTCTGTCTTGTTAAAAGGTGAATATTCCGACCTCCGTGGCGGGATTATTGAATATATGGAGACGCGCGGCTACCGTCTCGAAAGCGAGGAGGGCGAGAACATGACTTTCCGTCTGCGCTCAAAGTTCAGCGCCCTGTTCAAGATGTTCGAGGACAGGATCACGATGACCCGCGAGCTTGGCGGCTTCGAGGTGGAAGGACTCACCAAGGAGGTGGTGCGGATTGTCGGCGGGCTGGAGTACAAGTTCCGCGTGCTGGACGAAGAGTAGCGCCCGACAGCTAAGCGATGAATATGTTCGATCGGTGCTGTCAGCACCATTGAGACATAGATATAAACCTCTAATATTCAAAGATTATGGCAGAAGAACTCAAGACTGTCGCGAAATTCGACAACGCGATGAGCGCTCACATCACAGCGGGTATGCTCAACGAGAACGGCATCCCTGCCGCAGTGTTCGGGGAGAACTCATCCTACGTCTCACTGAACTATGTTGACCCTGTCGAGGTCAAGGTCAACGCCGCCGACTACGACGCCGCCATGGCCATCCTCAACTCTGATGAGAAGGCCGAATAGCCCTCGTCGAATACACTGGCCGGTTTCAGGCGGTGAAGTGCTGTTCACTGACTCTCGATAGATTGTGAAACATTGCCCTCCATCTTGGGAGGGTAATGTTTGTGAATATATTCATAGGCAACACATTACGCGACACGCAATGTCTTACATTGGTGTCAGATCGTGCACCATAACGTGACTATGAACGGGATGGAGAATTCGAGGACAAAGCCGTGGAAGAGGGAGATCACTGAATATTCCTTGCCAGAGGTTGCCATGATGATCGGAAGTGTGGTGTCCATTGATGTGACACCGGCGGCGGCTATCGGAGCGAGCGGACCTCCGAATCTTGAAAGCAGCGGAGCCAGCAGAAGCGTGGCCATTTCCCTTATGATGTTGGACAACAAGGCGATGGTGCCGAGTTCGGCGCCACGGTAGCCGGTTATGAATATGCTGGAGAGGGAGTAGTAGCCGAATCCCGAACCGACGGCCAGACAGTCTGTGGCTGATCGTCCGGGCAGAATCAGGGCGGCCACAAGGGCTCCGGCAAATGTACCGAACAAGGTTCCGGCCGGGAGCAATGCCATGCGCACATCAAGGGACTTGAATCTGGAGACAATATTCCTGTCGCTTCCCACCCCTATTCCCACGAAGAAGAGCAGGGCGCACAAGGCATAGAACGTCAGATCCCCTTCGACAAGTTTCTCGGGCACAATTCCGGAGAGACCTGCGAGAATGCCGAGAACGAAGAAGCCTACTATCACAAGACTGCCTTTCATGACTTTTTCTTTTCAGATTCAACATGACGCCACAAAAGCCAGGCGAAGAAACAGCTCCCGGCCAGTGACAACACCGCGATGAGCAACGCATCCAGTCCGAGTGACGGGAGCGACGAGATTATCTTCCTGTTTCCACCTACCTCGACTCCAAGAAGAAACAGCAGAGACCAGATCAGAATAGTCGTCAGCTTGGAGACCCATCCGCAATCTCTGTTTCTCAAAAGCCATCCGGCGGCGATTCCCCCGAACAAGAATATTATAACTGTAAACATCCTACTTTTAACTTTGTTTAAGTAATCATGAGCCACTTGAAAAAGTGCCATTTGCCACTTTTTACCCCTTACAGAAGTATCTGCGAGGCACATGTTTTTCAAAAACGGCTTTTTCAAGTGGACTCGATCATTAAAAAATAACTTTAACAATTCGTATTTCTTTCCGGTCAACATCTCTTTTCTCATCAGTCATGTGCCACCGGCACACTCCTTCTTCGAAAATAGATCTATCCTCGAAAATCTTCCTTAAGATGATGCAGATTATTTTTTGAAGGTTACTTAAGTAATCCGAAAATCAGATCATCAGCATTATCCGACCCTCCGCCTTGACGAAAGTGTCCGGGAAACGCATCACCACAGCATAAACCTGTGCCGAGGTCACCGGCTGTCCGTCCTTACGAACATGCAGCCGACGCCGCCTCCATGCCAACCCTTCTTGTTGCTTCCGAACACAAAGACCTCGCCGTCATTCAAAGAGGTGATCATCGCTGGAGTGATCCTCTTTGGGCGATCGGTCGCGCCATCGCCGACATAAGCTCCCTGCGAAAGCGGGCATAACGACAGCACCGTTTTCCCGTGGCTTCGAGCATAGGCTATCTCCCTCGCAGTGCTTTTTCCGATGTACCCACCAGGATTGACAACGAATATCTCATCGGCCATGTCAATCTTCGCCAAATGCATCTCATCCAGCATTTCCTTAACCCCGTCATCCAAGACCTCGGCATCGCCGCTATGCCCGAACAGCCCGACCGAAATCACAATATAACCTTTAAGGGTAAGTTCCTTCTGTATCTTCAGAAACTCATCCTTGAACCGCGTGCTTCCGCACAGAGTGATTATTCTGTATTTTCCTTGCATATATTACAAAAAACTAAACATTGTCCGCCCAAACGGCAATCCGCCGGAGAAACTGGTGATATTGTCCTTTCTGTCCGGCATGATGGCTATACCCCGGACAAACACAGGAGCAATAAGCCCGTCCTAATGAAACCGCCTCAATGACATCACGGGTGCAAATCATATCTTGATGCACCCGAAAAGTGCCCAGAGGATCAATCCGGGGCATAAACGGTTTTTTCGCCCCCGACACAATAGGGAGACAATGGCCACGTCTCACCAAATCTCCTCGGCGCCACCGTAATAGTCATAGACATCCTGATAGTCAAGGTTGAGCTGCTCCAGAATCTCCTCCGAGGAAAGGCCGGTTACAATGCTCCTTCCGCCGGAATTCAGCACCACACCATCTCCCCGTCCGCCACCATCAAACAACGACCTTCCCCGCAGACCTACCGGATGGTTCAGAACCGTGTCCACCGGCCGGATGGCATATTCATAGTACCGCACCGGCCTACTCTTCATCGCTTCCACCTCCCTCAAACGCCGCTTCTCCCCAATCATCGCCACCACCGCCAACGCCACCGGCAGAAGCAGCACCGCCGCCACCACCAACTTCTCTTTCAATGAATATGTCTCCTCCGGATCCTCGCGCATCACTTTTCTTTGATTTCCTTAACCCATATAGTAAACAGCTCTTCTTGAGTAAGATGTGTGTTTGCCGAACTAGTACTTGGCATTTCCACATTCAAACAACCATAATCCAAAGCCTTCTTGTAAGCCTTTCCGCCATTGAACAAAATCTTCTTTATGGACGGATTAGAATTGATGAGTGACTGTACATCATTCTGTTCCCCATTCTTAATATTAGAGTCCAAACTACCTTTACGTTCTGCTGAAGCATAGACATCCCACAACGCAATATGAAGCTGGCCCAACAATTTCAGCCTTTTTGAATAATCTTCCGGCAAAGGTTTGTCTGCTGCCTTAGCGATTATCTTCCAAAAACGGTTGCTACGATTAGCATAATACTGCTGAAGACGCAACGATTCTTTTCCAGGCATAGTGCCAAGAATTAATATACGAGGCGAAGCAGGAACATAAGCCTCTAAACAAGCACAATTTTTCATTGATTCTATCTTCTGATCATTAGTTTTGTCGAATCGCCGCTCTGATAACAAAGATTTATCTCCTTCTGAAATATGCCCACAACCACCATTTCCCCCAATAATAGTGATTTTACCGCTTTTGACCAACTGTTTGAAATCATTGACGTCAAACTCATCACCAGCATTATTCTTGAAATCCGAACTGTGAAAACCGATCTTACGGATTTTCGCACGAATTGACTTTTTGCCTGATTTATCAGACCTTACTTTACTATTGAGAAGTCTCACTATAGCTTCGTATTCTTCTTTTGTAAATATATCTTTTCCTTTCATAGAATAATGTTATATCAGATCATACAGACAATAATAACTCCACAGGAATATTCCCTCTTATCTTTCGACTTTTTTAAGCCCCTTCACCTGTGCCTCCAACTTATAGACCTCATTCAAGATCGCAAGAGCCGGAGAATATGCCCATCCTTTGATATAATTTCTCATCTCTGTTGTCGTACTAACACCCTTCTCGTATGCACAATAGAGTTCCTCTATGGACAATTTAAAGTGTTTTTTAGTATCACACCTAATACCATCAATACGATTCCCTATTAGTTTCAAGTCCTTATAAAGATGGCCTTTGACACTTTTGGCAATGGAAATTTTTCCAAGGCATTCAATAAATTCACTTGGCGTAAACATAGCACAACTATTTATAAATTAACAAATCATTTATTCCGTTCCAACGCTGCCGCCCAGATAGCGTTCATCCGGTCCTTGAGGGACTGGGGTGCGAGGATTTCGACGGAGGAGCTTCGGGAGAGAAGGGCCATCACGAAATCGTTGGTTATCTTAAGGCGGAGAGTCACTTCTACATATTCCTCGGTCTCTTCGATTTTTTGAGAGGTATGAATAGGAAGGGTTTTGATAAAACGGCCGTCCAAAGGACTGAACCTCAAGCGGATGTCCTCAACGGGCATCTTCGGGTCATCCCATATTCCGAAGCAATCGCGGAAAAGATTCCCGGCACGGACACTCTCGTCACGGATGAAATCCTCGTCAAGCACCTTGAAGGATTTGAACCTGCCCAACTCGAAGCATTTCAGGACTCCCTCGACCATCGCCACGAGATACCAGCGGTTCTGCGACTGCTTCAGGAAATACGGCTCGGCGAGATATTCAGCCTCCTTGCCTCCAAGCCTTGGCAACGAATATGAAAAGCGCACCTTCCGTCTTTGCTTTATCGACCTTAGGATTTTCTGAATATCAACGCTGAACATCATCCTCCTCTGCTCCGGAATGATATAGTCACGTGTCCCGGAGTCAGAGCCGACAGTACTTATAATCTCGAACTCAGAAAGTAGTTCCTTGAACCGATCGGTGTAAACGGGGTCTCTGCCAACAATGTGATACCCTTTCCCTCTGACATTCTGAATCTCGATCCCGAACACTTCCTCAATGGTCTTGATGTTCCGCTGAAGAGTCCGCAAAGAAGAGGGGCCATTCTCAGCCATTTCGCCTGACATGGCCTCCAGCAGAGCCTCTTTGCTGACATATTCACTGATGCCGCTTAGTTTGTTCACTATCGCACTTAACAACCTGATTTGCTTAGACATATTCAGAAGTGTTTGCCGCAAATATAACAATCAAAAGCGACAAATCTTGTCGCATTGAAGAGAAATACAACTAAGAAACTGCTTTGAATTGTTTGAAATGTTCTTTGAGGTGAATAATCTTCTTTTTCTTCCCGCTTCTTCAGCCAGACAGCACCGCTATCCTCCTTGGAAGAAGCGGTCGAAACTGAGGTTTTTCACTCTCAACCCAGCGCCATCAGGCATTTGATTAACATTTCAGCCTTTTTCATCGAAACTGAAGTTTATCACTCTCAACCTAGCGCCCGAACCGAGGGCAATCGAACTTGTTCGGATTGCCGAGGTGGCAGCAGGGAAAGAGTTTGCTCTTAACCTTCAAACAAACAATTCAAAACAGCTTCTAAATGATGGAAGGACCCAGTTATTCAGCTGCTCCTTTTCCTAATGTTTGTAATAAAAGCAAGGTTTTGTAACAATGGTATGCTCTTGTTTGGATAATACCAAAACGGGATATGCCCGCAGACCCAACAGGGCCTGACACTGTTCTCCTGCAAGCGACATTCAGCCTAATTCACGCTTTTAGAGGGACAATTGTCACTCCACGAGCGTCTTTACGCCGAAATCCCGCTCGTAGAACACGAAGGTTCTTCGCTCTAAGCACTTTTAGGGGGAGACTGTCTTAATACCCTCTCCGAAGATTGAGAATTCGTTGTCGCCCCTGTAGTGGGGGTACAGACTTTTCAACTCTCACCGAGACTTTTCCTGACTTTGGCAATGATTCACCCTACTTGTTTACACCTATGTACGAAGCTTCTTTCAAAGGCACGAAAAGGTGATGCGATTCACCCTGAAAAATCCGCGCTTTTTACAATATATTGATTATCAGAACGTAAGAAAAACGGAATTTTTAGGTTGTCAAAGTCAGGAACTCTCACCGAGACTTTTGTCTGGGGGCATGTACGCCTCTGACTTCTGAAGCCAGACCTCGCATATTCAAGAACAGGGTAAGAGCACATCGGTATATTCATGTGTCGTCTAAGGTACGCACTTATCTTGTTCATTGACAATACTATCGCCGGTCTTGCAAGGAGAGGTAATCCTTGAGCGCATCGACATATTCATTGAAAGCCTTGACGCCTGTGTCGGTCGCGCGGCAGGTGGTGCAAGGCTTTTTGCCTTTGAAGCCCTTCTCTACCGTGATGTAGCCGGCCTCGCTGAGTTTGTCTATCTGCACGCTGAGGTTCCCGGCCGTGGCGCCCGTCTGCTTTCTGATGTAGACGAAATCCGCCTCCTCGACCCCGATGAGGATGGACATCACGGCGAGGCGGAGTTCGGAATGGAGCAGAGGATTCAGTTTTCTGAACATAGCCTACCGCCTTATGAGTTTGGCAATGGCTCCTCCGATGGTCATGATGACTCCACTGAAAAGCCATATCAGGCAGATCTGCGCACCCCCGTAGTTTGTGTAGAGGGCACCGAGCAGAACCACAAGCGCTCCGGAAGTGATGATCGGCCAACTCTTGATGACGATGCCTGTGGACAGTATCGTGAACCCGAACAAAGAGGTGATGAGGTAGGTGTCAAGCACAAAGGGGTTGACCGTGCAAGTGAGGATTGTCAGACAAACGGCAGTGATCCCAAAGGCGCACCAGATCCAGCCCACCGTCTTATGGAGATAGGTTTTCGGAGCGCAATCATTTCTTTTTGAAATGAATATGGCAGCCGGAACTCCGATTGCCGGAATGAGGAACCACAAGTAATTCCAGATCGGATTTCCCGTCCCGTTCCACAATAGATAGATGATAGCCGAGACAAGCGTCAGTATCACACCCCAAAGGATGTAGTAAGTTCCTTGATTTTTCTCGATCGCCCGACAGTTTCTTGCCATTGTCTCGCTGATGATTTTCAGACTCTGTTCAGCGGAAAGATTGTTGTTTGTTTCCATAACATTTTGATTTACATTATTTTTCGCCATTAACAGCTATGCGCTTTAACCTCAACGGCATTACAAATATAAATAAGTTTACAATATAAACCAAAATAACATCATTGAATATGATCAAAGATCAAGTGGACGTATACAGTGGGTCGCGCATCCGATTCTGCGGACAAGGCTGCAAAAAAGACTTTCCGAATTTTTGGTAACGTGCAAAAATTCGGAAAGTCCTTTTCGTTGGCGCCACCATGCAGATGGCGCTCTTATTCATCGACCGGGAATGTCGCTTCGGCAAGCTCTGCGACCAGGCACGTGTACAACCCTGTGACCAGTCCTGCAATCAAGTACGTGTCCAGGCACGCGTCCAGGCATGTAATCAGGCATGTGTCCAGGCATGCGATCAGGCACGCGTCCAGTTCTGTGACCAGTCCTGCAATCAAGTACGTGTCCAGGCATGTAATCAGGCACGCGACCAGGCACGTGTCCAGTCCTGTAATCAATTAAGTGACCGAACCTGTGATCTGACCAGAGGCCAGAAGGCTCTGTGTGAAACCTTACGAGAGGCTCTTCGATGGCTGGTAAACTTTGTCGAACCTTTAGTTCTGCGACCGGTCAGTGCGACCTTACGCAAAGGTTAAGGTTCTGTCGGTGGAGGATAAGACTCTGTTTCACAACGGATTAAGCGATGGCCTTTAGTTGATAACGACTAAAGACCATCGCTTTTATAACTGATTTTCAATCACTTACGCGAGACGCTTTTCGAGACGCTCGCGGATGGCGGCGATGAAGTCGG
>OCLD01000337.1_pt1 | contig 12109 bp, 8 predicted proteins | sample 1495911 | NCBI WGS metagenome assembly OCLD01 (sample SAMN03418271, study PRJEB22391) | human gut metagenome | biome: human-gut; feature: organic feature; material: feces | host: Homo sapiens | place: Tanzania | collected 2013-01
CTACTCCTGACTAAACTTTATCAGCGTCTCCAAGCCAATAGGACGCCATGGCAACCAACTCCAGCCAAGCCCCGTGAAGCAATATGCCATGGAGCATGGACTTTACATCATGCAGCCATCCAACCTCAAAGACCCTGCATTCGTGGAAGAGTTGCGCAGCCTGAAGGCAGACCTGCAGATAGTGGTAGCATTCCGCATGCTTCCACAGGTAGTATGGCAAATGCCTCCACTCGGCACATTCAATGCCCATGCCAGTCTTCTGCCCAAATACCGCGGCGCAGCACCTATCAACTGGGCTGTCATCAATGGCGAGAAAGAAACGGGAGTGACAACATTCTTCCTCAAACATGAAATCGACACAGGCGACATCATCCAACAAGTGAAGATTGGAATAAGCGACACAGACAACGTGGAAGTGGTGCACGACAAACTGATGAAACTCAGCGGCCAACTTGTAATAGAAACCGTCAACAACATCATAGCCGGCACAGTAAAGTCTATTCCACAGGATGACATTAAGGACATAATTCCCACCCCTGCTCCTAAAATATTCCGCGACACATGCCGCATCTGCTGGAACCAGCCATCAAAGAAAGCACACGATTTCATTCGCGGGCTAAGTCCTTATCCTGCAGCATGGACCACCCTCAATGGCAAATCAGTCAAGATAACCGAAGCATTTCCTATGACAGGCATCCAGTCACAGGCAGAACCTGGCACCATCGCCACAGACCAAAAGACTTATCTACACGTAGCCACCTCTGATGGATGGTTAGACATACGAACGCTGCAAATAGAAGGCAAAAAGCGTATGGCCACAGCCGACTTGCTCCGTGGCATGAAGATTGAAGATGGCTCATGTTTTGAATAAAGCAACTTCATCCACAAACGTCTGCACTTAGCCATAAAACAGAGCTGAAAAGCTAACGAAACGATTGTTTTAAACAAATATTGCCTTATCAAGGTATAATAATCAAAAAATGTTTGGTGTTTTAAGGTAATTTATGTTACTTTGCAACATCAAACATATTTGCTTTGACCTTTTATTGTTCAACCATCTTAGATAAAAAAACATATTGCCTATAGAAAAGACATTACGCTAATAAAAACATAAAGCATAATGAAAAATATCAACAAACTGCCAGACGAGCAGTTAGTCGAACTATACACAAAAGGCAATAACAGTGCCTTCGACGTGTTGCTGAAACGCTACGAAAGCAAAGTGTTTTCATACATATACAAATCTGTCAGGAATCAGGAATTGGCGGAGGATCTCTTTCAAGACATCTTCGTCAAGGTTGTTGTGCGCATCAAAGATGGCAAGTATGAGGAGAATGGAAAATTCAGCGCATGGATCATGCGCATCGTCCACAACCATCTCATCGACCACTTCCGCACCGATGTGAGCAACAGGCTCATATCTACCGATGCCGACATGTATAACGATGACGATGAGCATTCCCACCCAAACAGCATTCTCAACAATGTCAATCTGGCCATCAACGAGAACAGGGAACAAGAAATGATAGACCAGCAAACACTAATAGAAGTGCAAGAACTCATCAATCTCATACCTGACGCGCAGCGTGAGGTTGTCCTCATGCGCCTTGAAGAGGAAATGTCATTCAAGGAGATAGCAGAAAAAACACACTGCAGCATCAACACAGCCCTCGGACGCATGAGATACGCCATACTCAACCTCAGGCAACTTGCCATGCAGCGCGGACTGGAGATAGCATGAGGCACTCCATGCCGCTGCAAAGACAAGTCATCAAGCAGACCATCCCCACACATATCGCAAACATAGGGTTTAGCCATCGCAAATGCATGGCTAAGCCCTATGTTTGTAATACCTTAACCATAGGTTTACGATGCCTAATCACAATGATAGCGATATAGCCAGACCAATGCAGCGGATATTCACGGTCAGCCCGAACAAATGTGATTCCATGCGCTCTTACTGATGCCGCAGCTGTGCCCCACGATGAGTTCACCGCATCAGGCATAAGCGCGCCTACTACGCAATCATCTTTCAGAGCCATCCCTTTCAGCCTTGTCCACCATAGCGCACACGCACGAGTCGCTCCACACATTCTCCGCAGTTTCAACCATATCTATTATAGCAAAGATTGGCAGAATTATTCCCATGATGCCCACAGGAGCGCCAGGTGTGCCAGCCATGAGAGACAGCGTGAGGAAATAGCATCCCATAGGCACGCCGGCATTGCCTATGGCAGAGATGACAGCCACTAGCAGCCATGTGATCATGGCAGAAAGAGAAAGCTCAAAGCCTCCGTTCTGCAGCACGTACAGCGATGTGACAAGGATAAAAGCGGCGCAACCGTTCATGTTGATAGTGGTGCATATAGGCAACACAAAACGCGACACCTCTGGCTTGACCCTCATATTCTCCTCAGCCGAGCGCATGGTCACAGGCAGTGTGGCGGCCGAAGACTTGGTGAAGAGAGCCATCAGCACCGCTGGCGACATCTTCCTCAGCACATCCAAAGGGTTGAGTCTGCGCGACAGGAGGAAAAGCGGAAGCACTATGAAGAACTGCACGCAGTTGCTGCCCAGAATGACAGCCACATACTTGCCCAGCGAGCCTACTATGACTCCAGCCGACACCTGAGCGGAGAGCTGAGCGGCAAAAGCCACGATGCCAAGCGGCAGCGCCCATATAAGCGCATTGATGAGCGTATACAGCAGATCTTGCAATCCCACCACAGCCCTGTACACTATCAGCACATTCTCATTGTCTCCCCTCTTTATCAGGTGCGCCAGGCCTAAGCCAAAGGCCGCAGCTATGATGAGGATAGAAAGCACATTGCCAGAAGCGAAAGGCTGCACGATGTTGCTTGGCACCACACCGAGTATATGGTCATAGTATGACAGTTCCTCCAGATTCTCAGGCACCTCCGCCATGCCTCCGGCCACGATGTCGGAAGGCAGGTTCTCTGGAGCTATCAATTTGAAGAGCAGCAGGCCTATGCCAGCCGCACACACAGTGGTGAGCAGGGTGTACGTTATCGTCCTGAGAAAGATGCGTCCCGTATTCTTCTGCGTGCCGAAAGAAGCCAGTGTGGTGAGCACAGCCAAGGCTATCGTTGGCACAGCTACAAACTGGAACAGCTTGGTGTAGACTGTAGCGATGAAATCGAAGAAGGCGTTCAATCCATGCAGATTGAAGGCTCCCAGCAAAGTTCCCAGGATGAGGGCAGAAATCCATAATGTAGTTTTTGACTTTAGTTTCATGTCGTGTAAAGTTGTTGCGTGTTGATTTTTCTTAAGTTATCATGTTGACATCTCATAGGCCGCAATGTATTCAAAGCGACAGAGAGAAGCATAGCATGCTGTTTGTTCCAGGCAACGCAATCATGCGGAGGTGCGTCTTGTTCACAATTTTCACGGTGCCATGCCATCTTTATATAACGTGGCAATGCCGTCATTTATTATCCTCCGCATCACGTCTTTTGGCATCACGTCAGAGCGACACACCAACATTGAAGTATGCGCAGCGTCCCTTATGTGGAATCTTGTTCCAGTCGGAATAAGTGGAATACGACCTGTCCAACAGGTTCTCCACTCCGGTCCTAACCGACACCGACGCTTCCGCCATGCGGAAAGCGTACTGCGCACTGAGGTTCACGATGGCATAAGCCGGCGTGGCAGTCTCACCAAACTTCGCCCCATATCTTGACTGGCGCGCATTGCCCACCAGCTCTGCCTGCGCGCCCATGCCGCCGCGCTGCCACTGCAGCCTTGTCTCGTAAACTAAAGGGGCTATGAGAGGCAGGTTGTCTGAGCCTTCCTTGCCCACAGCGTACGACAGTTTGGCATGCCACTTGAGCTGTCGGCTCACCTGCCAGTCTGTGGAGAACGACGTGTTGACGATGCGCACATCGTCCTCGTTCTGGTAGACCTTCACGCCCTCAGCCCCAACAGTCATCGGCGACAGCCTCCTCTCAAACTCACCAATGATGTAGTTGGAGAAGAGAAAGGCATCGACATCGAGTGCGAAAGATAGCGACGACGGCACCGCATACTTCAGCGAGGCGTTAAGTTCCACAGCCGACTCATTCCTCAGATGCGGATTGCCTATGTAGTCATACTGGTCAAACGTGTTGTTGAGATAATACCCGTAAGCCTCAGTCACCGATGGCGCCCTGCTGCCCCATCCAGCCCCCAAGTCAAGAGTCCAGCGTCCTGGATTCCACGCATATCCCGCAGCCACACGCCCAGTGGTCTGTTGATACGCTTTCTCCATGCCAGGAAAGAAGACCTTGAGAGCCTCATAGCCCTCCTGGCTGTTAAGCTTCTGTGTCTGCCAGGCCAGCTTGGCAGAGAGTCGAACAGACTGATCATGGCCCAGCAGCACATTGTCATTAAGAGCCAGACCCGTGTTGAGAGTGCTCACATCAGGCCATGTGACCATGTACATCGGGGCGGCTCCTCCTGGATACATTGTCATGTCGGCAAAGAGCCTGTTGTAATACAGGTCGTAATTGACCGAGGCATCGTGCTTGCCATTCGTGCCACGCAGCAGGCTGTACAAGCCTCCAGTCTGACTTTTGCCAGGCATGTCCATATGAATCCCCACGTCAGGCCGCTTCGTGTCATCCATCACGTGTGTGATGTGATTGTAATAAAACTTTGTCTCCCACGACGGCAGCCAGCCATTGCGCTCGGGCATAACCCATTTGTAGGCCAGCGACCCAATTATTCCTTCCGCCTTCTTGACATCCATGTTGAGGGCTGGATAACCCACGTCCGTCGCCTTGTCATATATGAAAGAGCCCTCCAGCGTGTGCCTCTCAGCCAGTATGAAGCCCACATTGGCAAAAGCGTTGACCTTCTGAAACTGCGAAAAGCTCACGCTCCTGCCGCCGCCAGCCTTATAGTTGCCAGCATGGCGATAGAAAGATCCAAAATTGGTATAGAAGCGGTGAGACGACAGAGCTGCATCGGCTCCATACACTTGCAGATGCCCATTCCACTCGTGACCCGCATTCACATTAAGGCTGAATGGGTCATTGTCAAAGCCCACTTTGCGCAGCTTCAGGTCGAGGCTGCCGCCTATGTTGCCCGTGGCCTGCGGGTTGCCGTCGAGTCCGGAATTAAGGCTGATGCTCTGCAGGTTGCCGCTCTCCACATACGATGTCACAGGGTCCATCTTGTCGGTGCAGGCATAGAATATCTTCATGCCGTCGATGGTGGTGGAGAGACGTTCTGTCTGCATGTTGTTCACCACTGGTTCCAAGGCATACGTGCCCCGACGTATCAGGCTGACCTTGGCGAGCTGGGCGAGATGCTCATCCACACTCGCCACCTGTCCCTTGGCGGAGCGATTGTCCCCCGAATGCGCAGCAGACACCACTACTACCTCATCGATGTCGCGATTCAGAGAGAAGGTGGTGTCTGCCGGCTCTATTGCCGCAAGAATAAGTAGAGTAGCTGTTATCATATCGTCACGCTTAAGCTTATGTCCGTGGCAACAGTGTTGCCGTCCTTGTCTTTCACTGTGAGATGCAGTTTCCATAATCCGGTCATCGTCAGGTTGACCACACCATGGTAACTTCCATCCGCTCTTTTTGTCAGACCCACATTGCCGGGCGATGTATGGTCTCCCATATCAGGCATGGTAGGCGTGAAGTCAATGGTGAATGTCTCGTCAGCTTGTGCATAGGCCTTTGTGATGTCTGCCGATTTCTTGGAAACATAGGCCGTGATGGTATTTGAGCCCACCTTCCAGTCGAGCGGATTGACGAGCGAGATGAAATAAGTGTCATCGCCCACCTTGAACGACTTCACCCATTCCTGCCCTTCGGCAAGCGAGCTTACCTCAGCCTCAGCTCCTTCCACCCTCGATTTGGTTCCAAGCACCTGCACGTCGTACGACACGCTCCAGGTGTTGCTGTCGCCTGTCGGCATGAGGAAGGATATCCATCCGCGCTTCACGGCAAGGAAGCGGTTGTCAAACGATTCGACTGTCGCTCCCACAGGTGTGCTGTGCTGCTTGTTCATGGCCGCCATGTTCATTAGCGGCGATATGCCGGTGACACTAAAGTTCTTCACATAGTTGCCCGAGCTTCTCTTGGTGGCCACAAAGTATATGTCATTGTATCCCACCTGAAACTTGCCAGTCTTGCTATAGGCAAACACATTGTATTTGCCGTCCACCACAACCGACATCTCTGGGATGATCTTTACAGTCTGCAAGAACTTGTACACCTGCAGGGCCTCCTCAGCCGAACAGCAGTCGACATCGTCTGTTATGGTTATTCCGCTGCCTTCAAGTCCGTTGTCTTCTGCGGTATCGTCATTGCTGTTGCATGAGAGCAGAGCGAATGAGACGATGGCAAATAATAATGTGCTTACCTTTTTCATGTTTGTCTTAGTGTTTGCGTTGTTATATGTTGTCAGTGTCTTTAGTGACTGCATGGCGTGAGCGTGTCAGTGTCTGCTGTAATGCCATGAGTGGCCATACAATAGCAGAGGCTCCGCATGGCCACTCATGGCCCACGGCTCACTGTCTGGCAGCCTTGCTGTCTGGCATGTTGTTTTAGTATCCAGGATTCTGGCTGATGCCGAGATCCTCTCCCGACAAGCCTGTAGGTATAGGCTGGCGGTAGTTGCGTCCCTTCACGTTGTTGTACTTTGCATGCAGATGGTTGTGTATCTTTGTGAATAACGCTGCCTGGTCAGACGTGTATGTCTGCTTGCTCTGCCAGTCGTCGGCATAGTGCTTGTAGTGAGCTACCTCCTTCACGCTGGCTATGAGATTTTTCCAGCGGTAGGTATTGAGGAGCGAGAACTGCTCGTAGGTGAACTCGTAGTCCCACTCGCGCTGTATGGTCTTCAAGTTGAGTTCAGCCGCTGTCACTCCTGCTATGCCAGCGCGTGTGCGCAGCTTGTTGAATGGCTCCACGGCCTCCGACGCGCGTCCCAGCTGCACGAGTGCCTCAGCCTTGATGAGCAGCACCTCGGCATAGCGTATCTCTATGCGGTCCACTGAGTTTTGTGTTATCTCCAGGTTCTCGGCGTCTTCATAGCTCTGGTCCACACCCTTGCCGTTGACAGGCGTGTAGACAGGAGAGTAATATGTGTGTGTCTTGCCTGTCTCTGGGTTGACCAGCTTCACGAAGTAGGTCTCTGCCAGGCGCTTGTCATTGGGCTGCTCGGCCTTCCAATCATCGTAGAGGTCATCGTCGGCCACCTCTGTGTGGTTCTGCACGTAACCCTGTCCGTTCTCTCCGTTCTGGAATGGGAAGGTCCAAGAGCAGTGTGTCTGGTGGTTGCCCTGAGCATCATACTTATCACCGTCATGAGCTATGGTAAACAGGTGCTCGTTGGTGCCGCGCTTGTTGCTCTCATACTCGCGTCCCCACAGTTTGTTGTACTCAGGGTCAAGAGCGAGCTTGCCGCTGGCTATGACTTTGTTGGCATATTCCACAGCCTTCTCCAAGCGCGCAGGAGTGGTGGTGAACTCAGGATCGGTTTGTGTGCTGGCGATGGCTGCCACCTGGTCTTGCGTGAGCGGATTGTCACCCCACACGAGATAGGTGCGTGCCAAAAGAGCTTGAGCTGCCTGCTTTGATGGGACACGTGGGTCGCCGTCGTAGTCCTTAAGGAGTGACTCTGCGTCTGTGAAGTCCTTTACTATCTGCGCGAACACCTCGTCAATAGGCTTTCTTTCTGTTGTGCTTCCGCCTTCCTCCGTGAAGACTGGCACCTCGCCCCACAGCTGCACGAGCTTCAGGTATGCCAAGGCTCTGAGAAACTTAGCCTTGCCAGCCGCTGCGTTATATCCGGCCTGTGTCACCTTGCCAGCCTTGAGCGAGTTGCTGAGAGTGGTGAGAGCCTCATTGTCCTGCGCCACTCCGAGGAGAAGATGGTTGAACACTTTTATCTGGTACCATGTGCTGGCATTCTGCTCAAAGCGTGAGTTGACAGGGCCTGCCTCGCCTTCCTCGCCCTCGAATGAGATGAGCTTGTTGGAGTTGAGTTCGATGATGAATGAGAACGAGCTGCTGAGCGGCTGCCAGTGGCTGTAGACTCCGTTGACCAGCGACACCGCACTGGCATCATCGTTCACTACATTCTTATCTGTGATGTTCTTGTCGTCTGAATTGCCACCATTGTCATCAGAGCATGACGCGAATACTGTTGTTGCTGCAATAGCAGCGATGAGTAGATGCTTCTTCATAAATGTATCTCCTTTCTTTTTTGTTGTGTTTAACTTTGTGTCTGCTGGCGGAAGCTGCTTGCCATCCGCAACCGAGCACCGTGTTTGTAACTCTGTTTGTAATTTTTGTTATGGTTTATGTTTTATTTCGAGTGCAAAGTTACAGATATTATGCTGTCAGAAGCATCCCCACGATGTGGCATATTGTATACCATAATCATGGTATACAATACGTATATACTTAATTGCCAAATAGTAGCACTATAACAAAGAGTTATAAAACCACATCTTTCGCACGCACTTATTGGGCATTTTCACTTATCTGAAGCTTTTCACATACTACTAACTACTAAAAGGCTTGCGCGCCCTGTAAAGACACCCTTGTAAAGAACACAGCATAAAGAGACGTATAACATGGCCTTCAGAAGCGCATTTCAGTCCTCCTGCTACACCTCAAGAAAAATGGCAGAGCCCTCTCAGGCCCTGCCATACTAACAACTTTACAATGTGACGTTAACGCCAAGCACTATGCTTCTGCTTGCAGGATAAGAGCCGCTGTCCGTACCGCCTGCCACCTCTGGATCGTAACCCTTGTAAGGAGTGATGGTGAAGAGGTTGGAAGCTGTGGCATACACTCTGGCTGCGAAAGGATAAGACTTAGGAATAGGTAGTCGGTATCCCACAGTGAGGTTGCGAAGCTTCAGGTAGCTTGCGCTCTGCACATATCTGCTATCTATATATGAGAACGGACGTGAGGTATCTGCCTTAGGCAGGGTGTTACCTCCATTGGCTGCAGTCCATGAGTTCTTTACCGTGGTAAGCACGTTGTACGAGTCGCCTGTCTGTTCCAAGCGGCTGCCCAAGGCATTGTAGAGCTTGCCTCCCCAGCTGCCGGCAAAGGCAACGGTGAAGTCGAAGCGTCGATACTGCAGGCTGGAAGAGAGGCCGTAAGTCAGCTTGGGCTGCACACTGCCAAGAATCTGGCGGTCACTGCCGTCTATCCATCCGTTGTTGTCGGAATCGACATACTTGATGTCGCCAGGCTTCAGCCTCTGTCCATTCACGGTTGGCAGCTTTGACACGTCCTCGCCTTCCTGCACGATGCCATCAAACTTCAGTCCGTAGAATGAGCCGAGAGCCTCGCCCTTGCGGAGTATCTGCTGGTTGGCGCTGCCGAGGATGACATTGTCGGTGTTGCCCATGCCTGTTATCTCGTTCTTATTGTGGGCCACGTTGGCGCTGGCAGTCCAGTTGAGATGGCGTTTCTTGGCGAGTGTGCCGCTGACAGCCAGCTCAATGCCCTTATTGACCACATTGCCCACATTCTGCCACTGTGTGGTGACGCCTGTAGAGAAGCCCACAGGCACCTCAAGGAGCAGGTCGCTTGTCTTCTTGTAGTAGGCGTCAAATACTATGTTGAGCTTGCCGCGGAAGAAACCGAAGTCAGCTCCCACGTTATAGCTCGCCGTTGTCTCCCACTTCAGGTTGTCATTGGCAGCACTCTTCTTGTTGTAGCTTGACGATCCTCCATAGGAGCCTGTGCTGTAGGCTGTGGAAAACGCGTAGTCGGGTATCTCTTGGTTGCCCACCACGCCGCCAGAGACACGCAGCTTGAGGTAGTCGAGGTCTTTCACGCTCTGCAGAAACTTCTCCTTATCGACGTTCCAACTGAGTCCAAGCGACGGGAAGTAGCCCCAGCGATGGCTCTTGGCAAAACGGCTGGAATTGTCAGCGCGGAAGGTGGCTGTGGCATTATACTTGTCCAGCAGCGTGTAGTTGACGCGGGCTATGAGTGAATTGAGCGTCGACTCGCTTTCACCTGTCTTAGGCGTGTATACATTTGAGCCGCCTCCAAGATTGTTGTGTTTCAGGCTCTCGTTGGTGAAGTTGCTTGAGCGCAGGTTGCTGTAGGACGAAGTGGAGCTTTGCTTTGTGTAGCCAGCCAGCGCGTCAAGCTGATGTATGTCCTTGAGAGTCTTATTCCATGTGGCGGTATACTCCTGCTGCCACACGTCGGTCTGCCTGTTGCCCACGCCGCCGATGCCTTTAGTGGCGAGTCCGAGCGAGGTGTATGCTCCTGAGAAATAGTTCTGCACGAGGTGCTCTGAGTTGTAGCCCACAGAGGCCTTGAGGGTGAAGTCGCCTATCTTGTAGGATGCCCATACGTTGGACAGGAGATAGTTGTTGATATTCTCTGCCACGCTCTCTTTCAGGTCGTAGACAGGATTGGCAGCGTGGTCGCCGATGGCGAAGTAGGCATACTCGTATGGATTGGCGAAATTGTACGAGCCGTCAACGTTCTTCACACTGATGACAGGCGGCATGAGGAGGGCGTACACAAAGCTGTTGGTGATGCCGGCTGAGTAAGGCGACGAGTTGTAGACCTGCTCTTCCGATGTGGTGAGTCCAGTCTGCTTGCTTCTGCCGTAGGTGGCGTTGACACCAAACTTCAGGTCCTTCTGCAGATTCCATTCCAGATTGGCGTGAAAGTTGTAGCGCTGGAATCCTGAATTGATGATGACTCCGTCCTGGTCGGTGTAGTTGGCGGAGAAGGCATAGCGGCTCTTTTCTCCAGAGCCATTGATGCTTAGCTCATGGCTCTGCTGGAAGGCTGTGCACAGCACCTCGTCTTGCCAGTCGGTGCCTTTGCCGAGAGCGGCTATCTGCGCATCGGTGTATCCGCCTTTGTTTCCGAAATAAGTCTTCTGATACTGCGCCCACTCGCTTGCGTTGAGCAGGTCGAGCTTCTTGGTGACCTGCGACACGCCTGCGCTGAAGCCGTAACTGATGTGTGCTTTCTTCTCACCTATCTTGCCTTTCTTAGTTGTGATGAGAATGACGCCGTTGGCACCGCGTGAGCCATAGATGGCTGTCGCAGACACATCCTTGAGCACCTCCACGCTCTCAATGTCATTTGGGTTGATGGTGGCAAGCGGATTGAGGCTGCTCTCTATGGCGCCGAGACCTGTGCCCGAGTTGTCGGCATCCTTGTAGTAGATGAATCCATCGACCACATACAGAGGCTCGTTGCTGGCGTTGACCGAGTTGCCTCCGCGTATGCGTATGTTGCTGGCCGCGCCAGGCTGTCCGCTGGAGGCAGTGACATTGAGTCCGGCCACCTGTCCACTGAGGGCTCCGTCGATGGTGGCCGAGGTGCTGTTCTCAAAGACATCGGCCTTGACTGTCGATACGGAGCCTGTGAGCTGCGTGCGACTCTGAGTGCCATAGCCTATGACCACCACGTCATCGAGCAGCGAGCGTTTCTCCGTGAGCTGTATGCTGACTTCTTCCTCGTCATCGTAGACAGTGAGCGACTGAGGCTTGTAGCCCGCATAGGAGATGCTGAGCTTTACTGGCAGTTTGGATACGTTTATCTTGAAGTTGCCGTCATAGTCTGTCACCACGCCCTTGCTTTTGTCTGATGTGGCCACTGTGGCTCCGATGATTGTCTCTCCACTTCTTGAATCTACCACCTTGCCGGTGATGGTCTGCGCATCGAGCGAAAGCGATGCGGCGCTGCTCAATGCAGCGAGAAGAAATATTTTAGTGTTTGTGTTGTCCATTGCAGTGTTGTTGTGTTGTTGTAGTGTGTATAGTGTTTGTGCGCGTCACGCTTGGCGCAGAGCGCCTATGCGCTTTGCTCATTGCATGATTTTGGTCTTATATATATAATATGTGTAAGTGTTTGTATTGTGTCTGTTGGCGTCAGCGCGGCTCATCTCTGTGCCAGAGTCTTGAGCTGGGCCTCCACATCTTTTGTGGCGAGTTTCATGAATCCGTTCTGGTTGTTGAGAGCCTGGCCAGAAGTGATGACCCACTCGAGGAAGCTCTCAGCGCTGGCATTGAGAGGACTGTATGCAAAGCCAAAGTTCTGCACAGGGATGATGTCCTGCGGCTGCTGCTCCAGCAGACGGAGAAACGCTG
>OCLD01000339.1_pt1 | contig 12038 bp, 10 predicted proteins | sample 1495911 | NCBI WGS metagenome assembly OCLD01 (sample SAMN03418271, study PRJEB22391) | human gut metagenome | biome: human-gut; feature: organic feature; material: feces | host: Homo sapiens | place: Tanzania | collected 2013-01
TGTTTTTGGGTTAGCATCTGCACAGCCCCCCACAGGGTTTGTCGGGTGCGCCGTTCTTTCACGGATTTTTATTTTCTATTGTCTCGGATTGTATGCGCCTGTTGGGCGCATGGATTTTGACGGATCTGCCCCAACTGGAGTAATCCAGCGCCGTACAGGCGCAAGAAAATCAGTATCAAATCCAAAAACAATAAAGAAAATCCGTGAAAGATGAAATCCGTCGCATCTGTGTTATCCGTGATAGATTTTGAGCGTGGGCGAAAGAGCCCGTAGGCTCTTGAGCTGTGTATTATAATTCATATGTTGGTACTGTCTTCCAGACAGACGCTCTCTTCTTGGCTATAAATCCCGAGACTTCGTCCCGGGTTACTCTCGCTTCGCTCGGTATTGCCTTCCAGGCAACGCTTGTCGGTTTGTTGTCTTATCGTTACGAATTATGCATTATCTCCAAACGGCATACGGTAAGTGCATCCGCTTGCCCAATTGGAGCATCCGTATGCTGTTTTTCCCTTGATGATGGTGCCTTTTCCGCATAGCGGACAGACGGAGCCTACTGCGGGAACGGCGGAGGATGGAGCAGCCGTCTTGGCGCTGGCTTTGGCTTGGCGCGATGCCTTGGCTGGCTTGACAGACTTTTTCTTCTGCTTCTTTTCCTCTTCCGGGTCGATGACCGTGACGCGGCGGTTGCTGTTGTCGGACAACACCTGATAGACGATGGCCTGTATCTGGGCTTTCAGTTCATTGATAAACTGTCCAGGATTGTACGTCCTGTGCTCGATGTCACGCAGTTTCTTCTCCCAGATACCGGTGAGCTCGGGACTCTTGATCAGTTCCTCGCGGATGAGGTCTATCAGTTCGACGCCGGTGGGTGTGGCCACGAGGTTCTTCCTTTCCTTGCGTATGTAATGGCGACGGAAGAGCGTCTCGATGATGGCGGCACGGGTGGAAGGACGACCTATGCCGTTCTCCTTCATGGCGTCACGCAGTTCATCGTTATCCACAAACTTTCCTGCCGTCTCCATAGCGCGGAGAAGGGTGGCTTCGGTGTACGGTTTCGGCGGCTGTGTCCATTTCTCAGCCAGCGACGGCACATGGGGACCATGCTCGCCCTTGGTGAATGCTGGGAGCGACGGGGATGGGGAATTATCTTCCTGCGTTTCATCGTCACCGTCCTTTGATGCGGTCTTTCTGAACACCACTTTCCATCCTTCATCCACTATGACGCGACCCGACGTGCGGAAGAGCACCTTATCACCGCCCTCGGCATAGGATGCCACTTCGGCAGAAGGTTCTGTCAGCGGTGCTTCGCCCATGACGGTGGTGGTCTCAAACTTCATGTCGGGATAGAAGGCGGCGATGAACGCGCGCGCCACGAGGTCGAAGACGTTGCGCTCCGCATCAGACAATCCCTGCGGAGGAACGCCTGTAGGGATGATGGCATGGTGATCGGTGACCTTGGATGAGTCGAACACTTTCTTGCTCTTCTTCAATGGTTTGCCTCCGATAGGCTTGATGAGTTCGGCATAGGGTGCCTGTCCGCCAAACTGCGTCTTGTAGAGTCCGTTCATGGTCTGCGGACACTTGGCATAGATGTCGTCAGAGAGGAAGGTGGTATCCACACGTGGATAGGTGGTAAACTTCTTCTCGTAGAGCGACTGGATGAGCTGAAGGGTGAGGTCGGCACTGTAACCGAACTTCTTGTTGCAGTCCACCTGGAGCGAGGTGAGGTCATAAAGGCGTGGCGGTGCCTCCGTTCCCTTCTTCCTGGTGATGGAGGTCACGGTGAATTCATTGTCCTTTATGGCATCGAGGACTGCCTTACCGGTCTCTTCCGTCTGGAATTCTATCTGGCGAAAGATAGGACCTTTGGACTTCACAGTCTTGCCTTCCTTGGCAGCGGCCTCTATCTCAGCCCTTTCTTCAGCCTCTGCGTCCTCATCATGGGCGATAGCATTAAACTTGGTATCGCGGTAAATGGTGGACAACACCCATGACTGTCGAGGCTCAAAGCATTCTATCTCCTTCTGCCTATTGACGATCATGGCGAGCGTAGGCGTCTGCACCCTGCCGATGGAAAGCACCTGTCCGCTCCTTCCATCAGGTCTATATTTCAGCGTATAGAGTCGAGTAGCGTTCATGCCAAGGAGCCAATCGCCTATGGCACGTGAGAGTCCTGCGAGATATAAAGGCTCATACTCGCTCTGATCCTTAAGGTTTTGGAAACCTTCACGTATGGATTCCTCTGTCAGGGAGGAAATCCAGAGTCGCTTCACCGGACATTTTGCACCCGCTTTCTGCATCACCCAGCGCTGGATGAGTTCACCCTCCTGCCCGGCATCACCGCAGTTGATGATGCTGTCAGCATTCTGCATCAGCCTCTCGATGATGGCAAACTGCGCCTTTATGCCGCTGTCGTCCTTGAGTTTTATGCCAAAGCGCGGCGGAATCATAGGAAGGGCTCCGAGCGACCACCTCTTCCACATAGGGGTATAGTCGTCCGGTTCCTTCAGTTCACATAGGTGACCGAAGGTCCATGTCACCTGGTAGCCATTGCCTTCCATATATCCCTGGCAGGCAGAATTGGCACCAAGGACTTTCGCAATATCCTTAGCTACGCTCGGTTTCTCGGCAATGCAGACTATCATTTCGCTGTATCTTTAGGGCTACGTTTATCTCTATGGTATGAACGATATTCGTCCAGTTCGATTTCTTTCTCAGATTCTGTCAGCACCTTATCGTGTGGCAGGTGGAACTTCATATATTTTATGTTGAGTCCTCGCTCTATCCACATCGACTCATAGTAGGTCTGAATATTCAGGATTTTCCTTGTCTCGTCGTCTATTCCTTCAGTGTGATAGAGGTCTTCGGTGCGGAAGAGCACGTCGAGGGCATTGTGTTCCACCATATACGTGGTGTATGTGAAGAGGAAATTAGAGTCGGTCTTGAGATGTATGATGCCATTATCGACAAGGAAACGTCTGTATCTCTCCAGGAAGAAAGTGGAAGTAAGGCGCTTGTGCACATTCTTCATCTGCGGGTCGGAGAAGGTGAGCCATATCTCCTGCACCTCGTCCTTGGCGAAGAAGCGGTCGATTATCTCGATGTTGGTGCGGAGGAAAGCCACATTCCCGAGCCCTGCTTCGAGTGCCTGCGTGGCTCCGGTCCACATTCTTGCGCCCTTGATATCTACTCCGATGAAGTTGATTTCAGGATAGAGTCTGGCGAGTTCGACGGTATATTCACCCTTTCCGCATCCCAATTCGAGCACGATAGGGTTGTCATTATGGAAATACATTTCGCGCCAATGTCCCTTCATTTCGAAAGGAACATTGTCAACGACAGAGAATGGATATTGGAACACGTTCTCATAGCGTTCCATATCAGCGAATTTTGCAAGTTTGCCTTTGCCCATAGTTTTCAGGTTTGGGTGGTTCTATAAATTAGCTTTGTTATATTTCGAGGCTATTTTCGAGGTCAAAGTGTAAGTGAGCGAAGAAGTTATGCGGTGCATAACGACTGAACGAACTTGCGCTTTGAACCGGAAAGAGCCCGAAAGATAACAAAACGTCATTATATAATTGATATCTATATAACGGTGGTAATTTATAGAACCACCCGTTAATGTTTTTGGGGTTTGTCAATTATGCCCACAAGACCCCCTCCAGTCTTCGTATGGGAAGACTGAAGGGGGTCCGGGTCCAATGCTATAAGGGCGTGTTTCAGCCTCTTAATCTATCACTACGCGGGTCCAGTGGTGCACATCAGGCTCGATGCCGTACTGGATATTGCGCAGTTTGGTGAAGAGTTTCTCCGACCAAGGTCCCGGTTTCTCTCCGAAGACGTAAGACTTTCCTGTCTCTACATCGTCGATTCGGGAGATAGGAGAGATGACGGCAGCAGTGCCGCAAGCGCCTGCTTCCTCAAATGTGCTGAGCTCTTCCTCAGGAATCTGACGGCGTTCCACCTTCAGTCCGAGGTCTTCTGCCAGCTGCATGAGCGACTTGTTGGTGATGGAAGGCAGGATAGACGTTGACTTCGGCGTGACGTAGGTATTGTTCTTGATGCCGAAGAAATTGGCAGCGCCTGCCTCATCGATGTATTTCTTCTCTTTCGCATCGAGGTAAAACTCGCATGCGTAGCCCAGGTCGTGTGCCTTCTTGTTGGCAAGGAGAGAAGCGGCATAGTTGCCTCCCACCTTATATATACCTGTGCCGAGAGGTGCGGAGCGGTCATATTCACGCACGATGACGTAAGGATTGGAGAAGAATCCACCCTTGAAGTAAGGTCCCACAGGCGTGACGAAGATGAGGAAGAGATATTCCTCAGACGGATGAACGCCTACCTGCGCACTCGTGCCGACGAGCAACGGGCGCACATAAAGCGTGGCTCCGCTCTCGTAAGGCGGGATGTAATCCTGATTCAGACGGACAACCTTGTCAACCATAGCATTGAACAGCTCGGTAGGCACCTCAGGCATGAGGATGCCACGGCATGTGGATTGCAGACGGGCAGCATTCTCATCTGTGCGGAAAACGCGCACCTTTCCGTCCGGACAGCGGTAAGCCTTCAGTCCCTCGAAAGCCTCCTGACCATAGTGAAGGCAGGTTGCCGCCATGTGCATGTTGATGTATTGCTCGGAGCATACTTCTATCTCGCCCCATTTCCCGTCACGATAATAACAGCGTACATTGTAATCTGTAGGCCTGAATCCAAAGCCTATGTTTGACCAATCTAAATCTTTCATATTGTTAGTGAATTAAAACCTGAAAACATAAAATTGGTGCAAAAGTACTAAGAATTATGGAAATCTGCAAGAAAAACCGCCGTTTTTTCTGATAAATTATCGCAGTCCGCGATTATTTAGTGTAAATATGACAGAAAAGTTTATTCTCATCAAGCATCCACTGACTGAACGCTGTCATTATCAGGATGGTTTTGTCAGCCAGCTTACTTTTCGAGTATCTTGGCTATTTCCTCCTCCGTCTTTGTCAGTTTGTCCTTACAGAGGGCGATAAGCTGCTGCGCTTTCTTCAGTTCTTCGGACATCTTGTCGATGTCGAGCGAACCGTTTTCCATCTTGGTCACTATGTCCTGAAGCTCCGCTACGGCTTCTTCGTATTTGATGTTCTTTTTCATTTTTGTCGTCGTTTTTGAGGTTGTGGGTTGTAGGTTGTGGGTTGTGGGTAGTATAGTACAAACCAACCAACAACCAACAACCAACAACCAACAACCAACAACCTATTCATATTTCTTCTTCACCTCAGCGAGTATCTTGCCCTCAGCCATTACGATGTCAATGCTGTCACCGGGACTTAGCAAGGCAGAATCCCTGACGGCTTTGCCTTCATGCAGCGCGATGCTGTAGCCACGGCGCAGGATATGTATCGGATTGACGGCGTCAGCGCGCTGGCTGATCATCTCCAGACGGTGCTTTTCCCTGTCGAGCCGGCTTGTGGCATAGAGGGGGAGACGCTGGGAAATGCCGTCTATCCGTGCGCTTTCTGCCTGCAATCTCCTTGCCGTAGCCGTCTGGATACGGGCAGAAAGACTGGAGATGATGTCCGTCTCGCGCGACTTTCGCCTATAAAATAAGGTGGGAAGAAGCGACTGCATGGCAGACATCCGCACCTTCTCTTCGCTCAGCCGCTCCTTGATATGAGTGACGAGGCGATGCCCCAGGTCCTCTATCGTGGCTAAAGTGTCGGCAAGATTGGAGATGAGGAAGTCGGCAGCCGCTGTCGGTGTCTTCACTCTGACGCACGAAATCATGTCGAGCACCGACTCGTCCCTGTCGTGACCGATGCCCGTGATGACCGGCAAAGGGAAGTTTGCCACATTCTCCGCCAATGCGAGCGTGTCGAATCCGCTGAGGTCTGACGTTGCACCACCACCACGGATAATGACCACCACGTCAAATTCCTCTATCTCCGCATTGATGGAATCCAAAGCCGAGATGACGCTTTGCTCCACCATTTCGCCCTGCATCACTGCGGGAAAGAGGCGCGTGCAAAACTGGAATCCGTAGGGATTGTCAGCCAACTGTCCGCAGAAATCCCCGTAGCCAGCCGCTGTCTCGCTCGATATTACCGCTATGCGCTGGGCAAACATCGGGATGCCGATGGACTTGTTGAGGTCGAACACGCCCTCTTCCTTCAAGGCTGCGATTATCTCCTGCCGCCTTCGGGCGAGGTCGCCCATCGTGTAGGTGGGGTCTATGTCGATGATGTTCCACGAGAATCCGTATGCCGGATGGAAACTGGCCTTGACCAGAAGGAGCACTTTCATGCCGGCATGAAGGCGCTGTCCCGTGATGTTCTCAAAGCGTGGGCGCAGCCTCATCCACGTGTTTCGCCAGCAGTTTGCCCTCGCCCTCGCCACAGGAGTGTTGCTGTATTCGTCCTTCTGCACCAGTTCCATGTAGCAATGGCCGTTACCCTCATGGCAATCAAGCAGTTCCGCCTCTACCCAATAGCTGTCCGGCATTGAGTATTCGATGGTTTGCCTTACGAGATTGTTGAGTTGGATGAGTGTCAGGTTCATTGTCAAAGCTTTACTTTTGGTGGCGGAAAGCGTTCGGGATGCCGTTCCAGACTGCAAAGTTAATTAAATAATTCCGTTGGCAAAACAAAATGCAAAGATAATTTTGCAAAGAGAGAAAAAATGAGTAACTTTGCACTCGCAAATCGGAGACGGGCACCGCTCTTCGAGCGACAAGCCCTATTTGCTTCGTGCGAGTCTTCGACAAGTTTGCACTCGCAAATATGCGTTGTTGTTTTGTGGTTTAGTGGTTTTGTTGTTTGCACAGCACACTTATTTGAAGTCTAACAACAAAACCACCAAACAACAAGACAACAAGACAACATATAAAAAAAAGAACTAAATGGATAATAAACAAGCCACCCTTGAGTTGGGCACCAAACCTGTAGGTCGATTGCTGCTGCAATATGCGTTGCCAGCCATCGTTGCTATGGTCGCGTCGTCGCTCTACAACATGGTGGACAGCATCTTTATCGGCCAAGGCGTTGGCCCTCTTGCTATTTCAGGATTAGCGATTACCTTCCCTTTCATGAACCTCTCCGCCGCTTTCGGTGCCGCCATCGGTATCGGATCGTGCACGTTCATCAGTGTAAAACTCGGTCAGCGTGACTATGCCATCGCCAACAAGGTGCTTGGCAACTGCGTCATGCTCAACATCATCGTGGGTCTCCTCTTCGGAGGACTGTGCCTTACGTGCCTCGACCCTATACTGAAATTCTTCGGAGCATCGGACAACACACTGCCGTATGCCCGTGAATACATGGAGATTATCCTCCTGGGCAATGCGATAACCCACCTTTACTTCGGTCTCAACGCCGTGCTCAGGGCGGCAAGCAAGCCGAGGCAAGCCATGTACACCACCATCTTCACGGTGATTCTCAATGCCATCCTCGACCCGTTGTTCATCTATACCTTCGGCCTTGGCATCCGCGGAGCAGCCTATGCCACAATCCTGTCACAGCTCGTGGCGCTCTGCTGGCAGTGGAAAATGTTCTCCAACAAGGATGAACTGCTGCATTTCAACTATTCTCTCTTCAGGGTCAATGCCCCGATAGTGAAGAACATCATCGGCATTGGCATGTCGCCGTTTGCCATGAATTCATGTGCCTGCCTCGTCGTTATCTTCATCAACAACAGCCTGATGAAGTATGGAGGCGACCTCGCAGTGGGCGCTTACGGCATCGCAAACCGCATAGCGTTCGTCTTTGTGATGATCACAATCGGAATAAACCAGGGTATGCAGCCTATCGCCGGCTACAACTATGGAGCGCAAAACTATGGCAGACTCCTGCAAGTGCTGAAGCTTTCGGTCATCACAGCCACGGTGGTATGCTGCATCGGCTTCATCGTGGGAATGTTTTTCCCTGAAGCCTGCGCAAGGCTCTTCACCTCTGACGACACCCTCGTGGGGATTTCTGTCAAGGCTATCCGCATCATGATGATGATGTTCCCTATCATCGGCTATCAGATAGTGGTGACAAACTTCTTCCAGAGCATAGGAAAAGCAAAGGTAAGCATGTTCCTCTCGCTCTCGCGCCAGTTGATTTTCCTCGTCCCTGCCCTCGCCATATTCTCCGCAATATGGGGATTTGACGGTGTATGGGCGGCGATGCCGTTCTCTGACGCTCTTGCTTCTGTGGTGGCAGGAATAATGATGTATATCTACATGAAACGTTTCAAAGAACACGAAAGGAGGAGACTCAACGATGAATAACAATATTATCATAAACGTAGGACGCCAGCTTGGCTGCGGCGGTTTCGAGATTGCACAGCGCCTTGCTGCCGAGTTCAATGCGCGTCTGCTCGACAAGGAACTCCTTGACCTTGCGGCAAAGGAAAGCGGTTTCTCACAGAAGATATTCAAATCATCTGACGAGCATCGTGGGTTCTTCCATCATTTCTTCCCTTCGCGCTTCACGATGCAGCCAGACAGCACATTCTATGACAGCAAGATTTCGCCCGAATCACTCTTCCAATTCCAGAGCGACGCCATCAGAAAGGCGGCTGAAGAGGGACCTTGCGTCATCGTGGGACGATGTGCCGACTATATCCTCCGCGACTTCCCCAATTCCGTTGACATCTTTGTCACTGCAGACGAAGAGGACCGCGTGGCGCGTGTCTCACGCAGCAAGATGTGCGACCTCAACACTGCCCGCAAGCTCATAGAGAAAAAGGAGGCGGAGCGCTCGGAGTATTACAATTACTATACCGGCAAGACATGGGGCGAAGCAAAGAGCTATGACATCTGCATCAACTCCTCCATACTCGGAATAGAGAAGACGGCAGAGTTTCTGGCAGACTTTATCCGCAAGGCTACTGCCGAACCTGCGGATGGAGTGTGCCCACCGGATAAGGTCTGAATGCAAAGGCTGGTTCGGGAAATTACCACAGTCAGGATATGACAATGATAATTTTCAGAACCAGCCTTTTGGCATAATCTCATATCTCTATCTGATTTTTCAAATTTTATCAAACCAAAAACGGATTACTATCCTTCTATTAATAATAATAACAAAACCAAACAATGAAAAAGATTCTTCTTTTAGGTTCCGGCGAACTCGGTAAGGAATTTGTCATCGCTGCCAAGCGAAAGGGCGTATATGTAATTGCCTGCGACAAGTATGACAACGCTCCTGCAATGCAGGTGGCTGACGAGCGTGAGGTATTCTCCATGCTCGACGGTGACGCTCTGACTGCTGTAGTCAACAAGCACAAGCCTGACATCATCGTGCCGGAAATCGAAGCGATCCGCACTGAACGACTCTTCGACTTCGAGAAGCAGGGCATTCAGGTGGTTCCTTCTGCACGCGCAGTTAACTACACCATGAACCGCCAGGCCATCCGTGACCTTGCTGCCAAGGAACTCGGACTGCGTACTGCCAAGTATTTCTACGCCAAGACATACGAAGAACTCGTGGAGGCAAGCAAGGAAATAGGTTTCCCTTGCGTCATCAAGCCGCTCATGTCGTCTTCCGGTCACGGTCAGAGCACCGTGAAGAAGTTTGAAGACCTCAAGACTGCTTTCGATGCTGCAATGGAAGGCGCACGTGGCGACGTGAAGGAAGTCATCATCGAGGAATTCATTCATTTCACTTCTGAGTTCACTCTCCTCACCGTCACACAGAAGAATGGTCCTACCCTCTTCTGTCCTCCTATCGGACACGTGCAGGCCGGCGGCGATTACCGCGAGTCATGGCAGCCATATCAGATTTCTGAAAAGGACCTCAAGGATGCACAGTTCATGGCTGAGAAGGTCACTGCATCGCTCACAGGCTATGGTATATGGGGCGTAGAGTTCTTCCTCACCGACACTGGAGTGGTATTCTCCGAGCTTTCTCCTCGTCCACATGACACGGGTATGGTGACTCTCGGACATACTACAAACCTCTCCGAGTTTGAACTTCATCTCCGTGCTGTCCTCGGTTTGCCTATCCATGACATCAGTCTGGAGCACGCTGGCTGCTCTGCCGTTATCCTTGCTGACAAGGATTATGAGGAAGCTCCTGAGTATAATCTCATGGATGCCCTCAAGGAAGAGTGCACCCGTGTACGCATCTTCGGCAAGCCAGAGGCTCACTTCGGCCGTCGTATGGGCGTAGTGCTCTGCTATGGTGAGAAGGATGCAGACACCAATGCCCTCCGCGACAAGGCAAAGCGCCTCGCAAAGACCGTGCTCGGCACTGACCCTTACATGGAGAAATAATTCCATCCGTTGTTGTTTTGTTGTCTTGTTGTCTTGTGGTTTTGTCGATTGCATTAACCGACAGCAGGACAACAAGGCAACATATCCACCGTGTCCGCCACTGTGTCCGCCGCGTTACCGGCGTATGTCCGCCACTGTGTCGCCACTGTGTCCGCCGCGTTACCGGCGGAATATCAGCGTTCCCCACAATCCCCGCAATCCCCGCAATGACAATCCAAAGATACGATACCACAATGCAGCAGTCCTGGGATGAGTTCGTAGCTCATTCCAGGAATGCCACGTTCCTGCATTTCCGTGCATACATGGATTATCATAGCGACCGTTTCCACGACCATTCCCTCGTTTTCCGCAATGATAAAGGCAAGATTGTGGCGCTCCTTCCTGCCAATGCCGAAGGGGAAACCCTCTATAGCCATCAGGGATTGACCTACGGCGGACTGATAATAGCCATGAAGACATCGGCAAAAGAGGTAATCGAAGCCTTCAGACTGCTCACTGATTACGCTAAAGAGCATGGCTTCAGAAAGATAATCTACAAGCCCGTGCCGAGTCATTACCACCGTTATCCGTGCGAAGAAGACCTCTATGCCCTCTTTTATGCCACGCATTCAGCCCTTGAAGCACGCAACATCGCTTCCGTAATCGACTTCCGCCAGCCGCTGACATGGAGCCAGAACCGTCGTCTGGGCGTGAACCGTGCTAAGAGAAACGGACTGTACGTCAAGGAAACCGATGACTTTGCTGCCTTCTGGAAGATACTGGAAGACAATCTCCGCGAGCGTTACGATGCCGCTCCCGTGCATTCTTTGGCAGAGATTACCATGCTGAAAGACCGTTTCCCGGACAATATCCGCCTCTTCATGGCTTACGATTCCTGTCATTGTCCGCAAGCCGGCACCGTGATTTACGACACCAATGGCGTGGCGCATTCCCAGTATATCTCATCCACCTCCGAGGGAAAGCAACTGCATGCCGTTGACATCCTCTTCTCAGAAGTGGTCCGTCATTACGCTTCCACCCACCGTTACTTCGACTTCGGCACTTCAAACGAGCAAGGTGGTACCTATCTCAATGAGACCCTTATCCATCAGAAGGAAGGCTTCGGAGCGCGTGCCATCATCTATGATGCCTGGGTCATCACTTTGTAAAAACCCGTTCGAACTGTACGGTTAAAACGGGCTGAAAGCCCAAAAAGCTCATAGCCCAGGGCAACACCCTGGGTTATAATGGCATGAATACCAACGCCCTGCAAGGGCAAAAGCGTAACAGACTCATTGTGTATAATGCTTTTGCCCTTGCAGGGCGTATTGGGCATTTTCAACCGTACAGTTCGAAACTGTTCCATTTTCCCGATTTCATCAGACTACGAAAAACATCCATCATAACACATTGATAAACAACAAGATGCAAAGCCATAGTTTTTACATCGCAAAAGCATAGCTTTTACCGCCTGATATCATAGCTTTTACGAGGCAATAACTATGCTTTTACCTCGTAATATCTTAGTAGTCGCCAAATAACACCCGTCTTTTTCCCTTTTGTTCCATTTTTCCTATCTATATCAATCGTATGGACGGGCGGGTAATCATGCCATTTCTCATTGATAACATAGCCTTTGCCAAGGTATTGTTTCTGAATTGAAGTGGTCCATGTTCTATAAGAAAGCTGAAGCGGAACATGAAACAGAGATGCAAACCACAGGAAAAAAACTAATGAAAAGATGCTTATAGAATAAAAAAAGTCATGTAAATCTTTCGACTTACATGACTTGTTGCGGAGAGAGGGGGATTCGAACCCC
>OCLD01000340.1_pt1 | contig 12038 bp, 7 predicted proteins | sample 1495911 | NCBI WGS metagenome assembly OCLD01 (sample SAMN03418271, study PRJEB22391) | human gut metagenome | biome: human-gut; feature: organic feature; material: feces | host: Homo sapiens | place: Tanzania | collected 2013-01
CTTGTTGCTATTATTAGTGAATGTATAAACAAGACAAACAACAAAACAACCAAACAACCAAACAACAGTCCTATTAGAACGTCATTCGGAACGTAAATCGGATGCCTTGCTTGTTGCTTGTAGGCAGTTCGAGGTAGTTCATACGGCGCACATACTCCACATGGAGTATCTTGAAGATGTTATGTATGCCGGCTACGAGCTCGATGTAAGGCTTGTTCTTGTCCATGAGGTAACAGCCTTCAGGGAATACCATGAGCATTTCGCTGCCTGCATTCTCTTTGAGATACGGATTGTTCTTGTCGGTAAGGGTACCCCAAAGTGCCTTTATGCCGATGTATTCACGCCATTTGAGATTCTTGAGCAGAGGTATTCTGTTGAATATCTTGCCGTTGAGGTCCCAGCTGAGGTCGAGCGAAACGAAGCGGTCATTGAGGAACTCCATATTGTTGATGAGGTTGAAGGTCTCGTCCTCGATGATATAGGAGAGGTTTGCTGCAGGCATTATGAGTAGAGGGTAAGGCACTTGGTTCCACTGTATTCCGCTCTTGATGTAGCAGTCTATCTTTCCCCAGCTCTTCATCCAGAACCGTTTGTAGATGTCGAGCGTGGTATAATTGAAGCGATAGTCACCTCCGAGCACGTCTTTCAGTCCGAAGACGTGATTGAGGCTGAAGACTGGAGCATCGAGATTGATGGTAAGACGGCGCTGCTTGGTATTGATGAATGTCTCGCCAGGAGCGAAACGCACGCCGAGACTAAGCTCTGTGGTGCGGTATTTTCCACGTCCGTCCCATACGTGAGGATAGTCATGAGGGTTGTAAGGATTGACAGCCTGCTGGGCGAGGGTGGTGTAGTGCATTGCTCCGCAAGCCTCATTTTCCTCGGTCTTGAAGCTGATGGTGGTCTTGAAGCCCCATTCTTCCTCGCGTTCAAACTTCAGTTCCTGTCGGTTCTGGAACATCATCTTGTCCACGGTAGCCCATTTCCAGGCGGTGAAGACATTGTCCTTGTCCGTATGGATGAACTTGTCGCTTGGCGAAGTGACATCGTATGAGGATGTGAAAGCGATGGTGCGGCGTGGGAACTCTCGTGGCAGGTATTCCTTCTTGTTGAAAGAATAGATGATGGAACCGCTGTAATAGTTCTTCTCGCTTCCCCAGGCACGGGCTGCATATCCTGAGAAGAACCAGTGCTTGTTGAGGTTTGCCGTGGATTGTGCTGAGATACGGGTGCGGAAACCGTCGATAAAGTTGGATGTCAGCATGGTGTTGATAGGGCCGATGTCCACCTTTGAGTCTTTGGAACTGGTCTCCACGAAGTTCTCGATGAATGCTTTCGCACCGAAGATGAAGAATTTGAATCCCTTGAGATTCTCGATGTGGGAGAGGAAAGTGCCCATTCCTTTCTCGCCTTTGGTCAGTTCCACCTGACGATACTTGTTCCAGAAATCGTCGCCACGCATCTGTGCGTCAGCCTCTTTCACCTCTTTTGCCTTGCCTTTGAACAGCTGTTTCGGCAGGTCATCGAAGGCATAGTCGGTCAATCGCGTCGTTCTTATCACGGCGGCACGCGACAGCCATTTGTTGAATCTCAGTTCCGCAATCATATCATCGACGGAGAGAGACCATGAAGAGTCAGGCAACTGTGTGAATTCCTGCAGCACCTTGAGATTCTCCACGAAGTTGACGTCGCTCTTCTTCGGGATGGTCAGTTCGCAACGCTTCACCTGATAGCTGGAGTCAGCCATGATATAGATGTCACCACGGAAGCCGAAGTCCTGCTGATTGTTAGGCAGGAAATTGAGATGGATGCACTTGTCCTTATCTACATAGGTGGTATCTTCGATGTAAAACCTGTAGAAAGCGATGGCATCCTTGCCTATCGGCGAAGTGAAAGGATACTGCAGCATCCTGATCTGGTCGTCATAGATGTTCACATCGGTGAAGACGTCCTTCAATACGGTAGTCATTATGTCGCCGGTCTGGAACAGATCGTTGATGCCGGTGGAGTTCTGACCCTTGATAATGGTCTTTTCGGAGTGTGGATGCTTACGGTAAATCTTCTGTGAGACGGTCTCATCGACGGAGATAGGGAGGATTACCTTGCCGGTATAGTCACATCTCTCCAGCTGGTCCTTGAGCCAAGGATGCTTCTGGAAGCGCTTTGACCGCAGGGTGTCGGTGTTTACGTCGTTGAGTGCCAGCATTATCTTCTGGTACTTGTTGTATTGATAGAAGTCGCGGTTGCTGAGGTCGGTCTGCTTTTTATGCTCTATTACCTTCTTCATGAGTTCCACGGCTGGATTGTTCTTGCGGCTGTATTTATGCTTCTTGGTCTTGATGACCACCTCGTCGAGCCTCTTGTTGTCCGGTTTCAGACGGATGTTGATATGGTCCGATGAGGATTCCGTAATCTTCACAGATTGCGAAACGTAACCTACGGCACTGAAAGTGAGCACCCAACCGTTACGTCGGGCAATCTTGTAGTGGCCGTTTATGTCGGAGATAGCTGAGATACCATGCCCTTTATAGACCACGGAGACGAGCGGAATGCTGTCCTTTGTCTCAGCATCAAGGATATGACCTCTTATCTGAGCGCTTGCCGGAAGCACCAGAAAGAGTAATGTTATCAGTATGAAATACAATTTTTTCACCATAATAATTTAAGGTGGAAAGCCCCCCTCACTCCCCGTTGGGGGAGCTTTTGCTTGGGTTACACAGTTCTATCAAAATCATTAGGTCGTTAGTTTGTGTAACTTGTAAAAGCTTCCCCAAAGGGAACGTGAGGGGGGCTTGGCTTTATTTATAATGTCTGTTTAATCGATTTCTTCGTCAGCCTCGTAGCCGCCCATCTCGCGGATAGCGTTCTTGAGCATGGTGTACTGCTGGTAGAGGTTGTTGACAGCCTCTTCGCCCTTGGTGTAGTCGTGCATAGGAGACTTGAGGAAGAAGCTGAGGAAGCGCTGGATACCATGGCGTCCTGCGCGTGCAGCGAGGTCAGAGAGGAGACAGAGGTCAAGACAGAGAGGAGCAGCGAGGATAGAGTCGCGGCAGAGGAAGTTGATCTTGATCTGCATAGGATAGCCCATCCATCCGAAGATGTCGATGTTGTCCCATCCCTCCTTGTTGTCGTTGCGAGGAGGATAGTAGTTGATACGTACCTTGTGGTAGTAGTCTGTATAGAGGTCTGGCTGGTCTTCAGGCTTGAGGATGGTCTCAAGAGTAGAGAGCTTTGATACCTCCTTTGTGCGGAAGTTGGCTGGCTCGTCGAGCACAAGTCCGTCACGGTTGCCGAGGATGTTTGTAGAGAACCATCCGCTGAGACCGAGGCAACGGGTGCCGATGATAGGAGCGAAGCCTGACTTCACGAGAGTCTGGCCAGTCTTGAAGTCCTTACCGCAGATAGGCATGCAAGTCTTCTCGGAGAGCTCCCACATAGCAGGGATGTCAACAGTGGTGTTAGGAGCACCCATGATGAAAGGTGCGCCTTCAGAAAGGGCAGCATAAGCATAGCACATGGAAGGTGCGATGTGCTCGCGGTCGTCTTCCTTCATAGCCTTTTCGAGAGCTGCGAGAGTGCCATGTATCTGCTCATCTACTGGAACATAGATTTCAGTAGAAGCAGCCCAGATAACAACGATACGAGCGCAGTCGTTCTTTGCCTTGAAATCACGGATGTCCTGGCGGAGAGCCTCCATCATTTCCCAACGGGTCTTGCAGTCCTTTACGTTGTCACCATCGAGGCGCTTGGCGTAGTTCTTGTCGAAAGCAGCCTTCATAGGCACGATCTTCTCAAGTTCGTCCTTTACTGGAAGAATGTCCTTTTCCTTGAGAACTTCAGCGTACATTGCGCTTTGGAAGGAGTTCTGTGGATAAACATCCCAGCATCCGAAGACGATATCATTAAGGTCAGCGATAGGAACAATCTCCTTATAGTGGAGGTATTTGGCGTTTTCGCCTTTGCCTACGCGGATCTTGTCATACTGAGTCATGCTGCCTACAGGCTTTGCGAGACCTTTGCGTGCCATGAGCACACCGGTCATGAATGTAGTAGCAACGGCACCGTTACCTACTACCATAATGCCGAGCTTACCTTCTGCTGGCTTTACATTAGTTTTGTTCATTAGATGAGTTTTTTATTTAAGATGTAGTATTCTCTTATTGTTGTCTTCTAATTGTAGTTTTAAGTCTCTGTATCAGTGCGTCTTTTTCATAGCATCCTTTAGGATATGGGAATTTCAACGCATTATCTCTGCAAAGTTAACATTTATTTCTTTAAATAAAGAAACTTTTTTGCTATTATTAAGTTTTCTAACAAAAATAAACGGAAAAGATGTCCAAAAGAGGATGAAAAGTGTTCAAAAAAACGTCCATGTTTCCTTATGTATGGAGGAACATGGACGTTTTCGTATTGCGTTGGAAATCATCAGACTTCCATGATGTCACCTTATTTCACGATTCTCTTGCCGTTCTTGCTGATCTGGAGACCCTTGGTGCTGGCATTGATGCGCTGTCCTAGGGCGTTGTAGATAGGAGAAACGGTGTCGTCAGTCTTTGTTAATTCATTGATTCCGGTAGAAACAGTAGCCTTTGCAGCCTCACCAAGTCCGCCCATCTCATTGGCAGCGCGTACAGTCCATGCAGCGTTTGCATCGTCGATGGAGAAAGATGTCTCGGTGGTATTGCCGGCATACTCGCCGTTCTTGAAGATAACCCAGCAGAATACGTAGTCGCTGTTGTCCCAAGAGATGGTAGAACCCTCGATGATAACATGGGTAGGAGCAGAAGCTTGCTCAGTGAGAGCTGTAGGATCCCAGTCGTCATCCTGTCCCATCACGTTGGCGAGGCTCATGCTCTGCACGTCATCGAGAGTGAGGATAGGGTCGTTGCTGTGCTTCTCGTTGTTGTTGTCGGTCCATTCTGTGCGACGTCCTGAGAGGTCGATGCTTGTTCCGCTGCTGAGATAAGAGTTGTATTCAGCGAATCGCTTAGGCCAACCGCCACTCATATCTGCCCAACCATTGCCGAGAGGAGCGACGTCCATCTTGGTATTGATGAAGCACGCGATAGGAGTACCAGAGCCCCATGGGCGACCGAGATAGTAGGACACGTCCTTTGACTCCTTCTTGATGTGGCAGTTATAGAATACATATCCGTATTTCTTAGCCTGTGAAGGAACGGCGAGATAGCCGCCTGTGCCACACTGCTGGAGAGTTACACCATTATAATATACGTCACCCTTTCCGCAGAGATAGTCGGTGCGACCACGGATTATGCCACCTTCAAAGTAGAACTTACCCTTCTGATTGTTAGAAGTATAAGTGTCCTGATAGCCCCAGAGGCAAGCATCCTTGAAGATAGTCTTGTTACCCTTGTCCTGATAAGCGATGTCACGACCGCGAGCATCGCCCATAGAAGTCTTGATGGTCACGCCCTGGAAATAGTTGAGAGTACCACTGTTCTGGAGTACATCACCTTTTCCGATACCTTCAGCGACGCAAGCAGTACCGTATTTTCCTTCGTAAGTCTCGAGGTCGCCAGCCTTATTTGTAATGATTACCTTGCTGTAGTCCTCGCCGATGAATGACACATTGCTGCTCTTGAAGTAAGTTATTGGGTTCTTGTATGTCTTGGTCTCGTTAGTACCATTGGCAAGTTGGATGGTGGTAGTCTTTTCCTCACCTGAACCAGCGAGCACGTATTTACCATTTTTGATGAAGATACGATAGCGAGAGTTCTGGTCAGCACGCTTGGAAGCAGCCACGATAGCGGCGTCAAGTTCCTCGGATGTGGAGACGATAGCATCGTAAGTGCCCTTTGTTACGGCAGGTTTCACCTTGGTCTCGAATGCTATTGTGATGTCTTCCTTGATGACGTTGTTGCCTGTGAGGTCAGCCACAGAACCGGCTGCAAGTGTGAATGTGTAGTTGGTAGAGTAGGTGAGACCCTTGTATTCGCAGGTTACGGTCTTGCCGTTTGCCACAGGAGTGAGGTCAGTAGTGCCGATATGAGCCTTTGCTGCCGAGGTGAGCATCACCTTCTTGTCGAATGTAAGCACTACCTTGCCGTTGGCAGAAACGCTGGAACCATTGTTTTCCGGAACGGAATTGACAAGCACAGGAGCCTTGCCATCGTCGATAATCTTGGTCTCGCCCACGATGAATGTAGCGCCAAGAGCGATACCGTCATTGGCAGAAGAAGTGCCATCAATGCTTGAAGTCTTGTCGCTTATCCAGCGGATATAGACTTTTTCCTTGTTGTTGACCTCAGCAGGGAGGGTGATAGTGGCGTCTTTCCATTGCTTGGCGCCTTCCAAAGTCATATAGCCAGCAGTGTTCCAGTTCTTGCCATCGAGAGAATACTCTATCAGTTGCTTGGTGTAAGCATTGTAATTATACACCATAGAGGTGATAATCTTCAAGTCTGTGAAAGCGGCAGCATTGATGGAAGTCTGCCAATAGTAGATACCTACATCGCCATTCTTGCTACCAGCATGCCAGCATACGGCAGCAGGACGACCCTCATAGCCGCCAGAGCCTTCCATGCTCTTGTCGAGCCAGCCCTTCTCATTGCCTTCTGCATCGCGCATGATGAGGCTTGCAGCGTCATTGTCAGCGGCGGCAAAGTCGGCTGTTCTGCCAGCGTTGCCCGGCTTGACGAAGTCCCAGCCTACGATGAAGTCAACGGCAGAATAGGATGCAGTGAAGCTTTTGTCCTCATTCATTACTATAGGCATCTCCGAAGCAGTCTCGCCATTGCTCCAGTTAGTGAATTTCAGCACTGCATTGGAAGAAGCAGACAGAGTCACCTTAGTGCCTTTCTCATACATGAATTTACCGTCGATGACAGTAGGAGCAGGATTGAGCGAAACCATATAGTCATTGGCACCGCCTTCCACCTTGATATCGAGAGCATAGGTGCTGACCTTCTTGAAGTTGGCAGTCAGAGTGTTATTGCCGATGACGGTGTATTTGATTTTGTTTTCCTTAGAAATCTCATTGCCGTCTTTATCAGTCCAATTCTTGAAATTATAACCGAATTTTGCTTCAGCATTGAGGGTTACTTCATCATTTTCCACATACTCATCAGACTTAGGATAGATAGATGCCTCACCGCCTTTGGCAGGAGAAGCGACAACATTGAGAGTGTATTTGTTTACGTTTGCGATAGTTCCGCTTACAGTACCGTCGATAGCCACCTCGCCGAAGAGACCTTCCTTGGCGCTTCCCACACCGATAGCAGCAGTGAGATAGAAACCATCTGCTCCGGCAAGTGCAGTCTGCTGGTCAGCAGTAAGGGTGATTTCATACTTATATACCGCTGTCTTGTCGTAATCCTTGCCGGAAGATGACTTGCCCTGGCGCCATGCTGTGAATGTGCCGAGAGTGATATCTTTGCCGTTGGTCTTCTTTGCTGTTACCACAACGCCTTTCTCTGCGTCGGTTCCGCAACGGTTGATGTAACCTGACACCTTAGCAGGGGTGAGGGTAAGACCAGGTGCTGGCTTTACAAACCATGTGAGAGACTTGGTAGAACCGGCTGGCTTAAACTTGATACCTGTCTTTCCTGTATCAGTGCCATCTGTCATAGTGACGTTTGCAACGCCTGTTATTGTGGCGTCGCCATAGTCGAATGCCACTGTGCTGAAAGCGTCAGCAGGTGCTGAGGTGTAAGTTCCAGGCTTGTTTTTGTCGTTCATTACGTAAACGACAGAGATTGGTTCGTTAGTATAGGTCTTTCCTGCATCTTCTTGAATTACAGGGAGTACTGTCTGGATATAGCGATAATAGCTTCCATCTCCGATAACGATGTCTATGGTCTCGCTCTTGCTTCCTATCTTCATTGAGATGGTGTTGCCGGCTGCGGTGTAGTCGGTCAGTCCGTCGATAGTAGTAGTGGTAGGTGCTGAGTAAGCCTCAATGCTTACCACTGCGCCTTTGCATGAAGGGATAGTAAACTTTGTTCCATTATTCATCTGTGCCCAATCTGTCCAGTTGCCATTGGCAATCTTGCCGTTTGTAGCATCATAATCCATCTTTACATCGATGCTTTTACCATCAATGATAGCCTGTGTGACGTAAGGACCAGTCTTGCCAGCGCCCTGCTCTGAAAGTAATGGAGCGCCGTTCTTACGCTGGAAATCCCAAAGGAGGGTGACTGGTTCGGTGCGATCTGCCAGTGTCTTCTCGTTCTTCTCAAAGCAAGGTGTGAGAGTGACGTCAGCCGTAGGGGTGAAACCAGTGCCAGGAGCATACTTGCTTGCGCCGTCAGTCCATGCAGTAAGGGTAAATCCTTCCTTGTAGAGAGTCTTGTTAGCTGGGATTGTAATAGGCGCATCGCCTTCGGTAAATACCACTGCTTCAGGCGCTTTACCCACTGCTTCGCTGTTATTGTTGGCGAAAGTGACATTGAATTTCTGGATTACTGCAGTGTTTTTCTCCACTGCAACATAAGGACAGTAACCCATACCAGAGATGGTAAGAGTCGTTGCACCGCCGGTGTAGTAGAGCTCTGTGACGTTGTCGTGGGAGTTTTTCCAGCAGTTTTTGCCAGGAGTCTTGCTTGCCACTACCTGTCCGCTGGCGTCAGTTACCTTGATGTCGCTGCCGCTGAAAGTGCATTGACCGATAGTAATCTTTACGTTTCCATCTACAGGCACCACTACAGAAAGCCCTGTAGCGCCATGATCACTGTGGAATTTTCCACTTACTGTTGCCACGCTCGACGCATCTGTGGTTTCCACACGGCTTACTGTGCCGTCGGCAGCTACTGCCACGCCAAATGAGAACTGCGTGCCTTGTGTCTGTTCTGCAGCAGTAAGCAGTGTGCCGGCCTGATTGTTGACCTGCACTGAGAAATTCTTGAAATCAGCCCAAGACGTTTGTGAGCACAATATCATCAGGCATGTGACAAGAAATAACCGAGTAAATCTTCTCATTTTGTAATGCTAAGTTAGTTAGTGTATTATAAATTAAATAGAATAATATAGTGGTAGTTTTTGAAAAATGCGTTGCAAAGATAATAAAAAAAAATAAATAAAAGAAAAAATAGTAGATTTTTTTATATTTTCACCTTATTATATTATAAAGAGGTTTGCATTATGTCATAAAGAGGGCTATGTAATGACAATTTGAAAAGAAAAATTTGCCCATGTCATGAAAATGTGATAATTTTGCCGTCGCAATGAGTAAAAAGGCACAAAACATATTCCTTATATTCGGACTCACAGTCCTTGCCATCATGGTGGCACAACTTGATTTCGCCGAAGTGTGGCAGGGCATTCGTAACGCAGGTTACTGGTTTATAGCAGTGATTGCGCTGTGGGCTTTCCTCTATATTTTCAATGCTGCGGCATGGTACATCATCATCAATTCCGACGGTAAGAAAGGCATCTCATTTGCCCATATCTATAAGCTCACCGTGTCGGGTTTTGCGCTCAATTACGCCACTCCTGGCGGAATGATGGGCGGAGAGCCTTATCGTATCATGTCCATTTCGCCCTATGTAGGTGCTGAGAAAGCCTCGTCGTCGGTCATCCTTTACGCCATGACCCACATGTTTTCGCATTTCTGGTTTTGGACTCTCAGCATCGTCCTCTTTATCCTCACGCAGACCGTGACTGCGGAATTGGGCATACTGCTCTTTGCCAGTGGCGTGTTTTGTGTGCTCGGACTGTGGTTTTTCATGACGGGGTATCGTAAGGGACTCGCCAATCGCATCCTCGGACTTGCACGCCATATCCCCGTGCTGAAGCGCTGGGCGAAGCCTTTTGTCGATTCGCATAAGGAGCAACTCGACACTGTCGATAAGCAGATTTCTGCTCTCCACAGTCAGAATCCGAAGATTTTCGTGTCGGCAGTGCTTCTCGAACTCGTCTGCCGAGTGACCTCTTCATTGGAGGTCTATTTTATTCTCCTTGTGCTTATGCCAGATGTTAGTTTTGTGCAATGCGTCCTCGTGCTTGCCTTTACCAGTCTTTTCGCTAACCTCTTGTTCTTCATACCATTGCAGTTGGGCGGCAGAGAGGGCGGCTTCCTCATGTCCATCACAGCCTTTGGCATTAGTTCCAGCGCAGCCATCTTTGTGGCGTTGCTGGTTCGTCTGCGCGAATTGATATGGACTGCCGTCGGACTTCTGCTCATCAAAGTGAGCGTAGGGCGCGAGCCTTCCTGTAAGAAATAGAAACAAAATCACAATAATATGTCAATCAAAGAATTCATATCACTGACTAAAAGCACCTTTAAGTCAATGGATACTGAGGAGCATATCGACATGTATTTCACGCGTCCGATAGGTCTCTTCTTTACATTGATTTGCAAGCGCTTAGGCATTCATCCTAATGCCGTCACCATCTTCTCGTTCTTTCTCGGCGCTGCAGCCGGCTGGATGTTTCTCCATACCGACCTGGAGCATAATATCTACGGCGTGATATTCCTGCTCTTCGCCAATTTCTGCGACTCTATCGACGGACAGTTGGCACGCATGACGGGCAAGACCTCCCTCGTGGGACGTATGCTCGACGGCTTTGCATCCGACGTATGGTTCTTCTGTGTCTATGTGGCTATCTGCATCCGACTCTTCAATGAGTATATCCCAGGCACGGAAATACATTGGGGTGGCTTCATCTGGGCGCTCTGTATAGCTGCCGGAATCATGGCTCACGCACGCCAATGCCGCCTTTCCGACTATTATCGCAATATCCATCTCTTCTTCCTTCTCGGCAAGAAAGGGTCAGAGCTCGATTCCTATGAGTCGCAGAAAGCTGTGGCTGACAAATATCGTGCGGAAAAGAATTGGGTGGGAGTGCTCTTCTTCTCCAATTATGCTAAATACTGCGGAGCGCAGGAACGCATGACTCCTGCTTTCCAAGCACTCAAGAGAGACCTCATCGACCGTTACGGAAGTCTCGACAATGTGCCACAGGAATTTCGTGATGACTTCCGCAAAGGCAGTCTGCCGCTGATGAAATACACCAATTTCCTCACGCACAACTGGCGCGCTATAGTTCTTTTCACTGGTTGTCTCATCAATCTCCCTTGGATTTATCCAGTCTTTGAGCTTACAGTAATGATGGTTGTATTCTATTATATGCACTATAAACATGAAAAACTCTGCAATAATCTTCGACTACGGTGGCACGCTTGATACCAAGGGTGACCACTGGGGCAAAGTAATCTGGCATGCTTACGAGTGTAATGGTATTCCTGTCGGTGAACCGGATTTTCGTGATGCCTACGTTTTCGCTGAGCGAACTCTCGGTAAGGAGAATATCATCAAGCCCACAGATACATTCTTTCATACGCTGGACGTGAAACTCGATCTCCAGTTTTCCTTCCTTCGTGACAACGATATCTGGCAATGCGCTGAGAGTGAGCGCCGTGAGAAGCATGATGCTGTGCTCAAAGACCTCTATGATAACCTGCAGGCCACGGTGAAGCATTCGCGTGACGTGCTCCTCGCACTGCGTGAAAGAGGTTGCCGTATGGTCCTCGTGAGCAATTTCTACGGTAATGTGGAGACGGTGCTCCACGAGATGCAGCTCGATGATTTCTTCGTTCGTGTCATCGAGTCGGCCGCTGTGGGCATCCGAAAGCCGGATCCCCGCATCTTCCTCCTTGGCGTGGAAGCCCTTGGGGTACCTGCCCAGGAAGTCACGATAGTGGGTGACAACTACGAGAAGGACATCCTTCCGGGGCATGAAGCCGGTTGCCATACGGTCTGGCTGCGTGGTGAAAGCTGGAAGGATGAGGCTGTTGACGGCAAGGCGGCGGACGTTCAGATACTTGATATTGAGGAAATCCTGTCTCCGTCATTCCCTTTCTGAGGATGGTTCCATAAATTGGCTTTGTAATATTCAAGGCTATTTTCCTCCCTCTCATCGGTCATATAGCCCGCTATATTCCCTCTTCGTGTGAAGAAAAGATCTCAAAAATATGAGGCTCAAATCATACCAATTTATTTTTTTCACCGTCACTTAATGATATGAATGATACTGTCAGCTTTCCGGTTGGCAGTATTTTTTTTTGTTTTTTTTTACCG
>OCLD01000344.1_pt1 | contig 11954 bp, 7 predicted proteins | sample 1495911 | NCBI WGS metagenome assembly OCLD01 (sample SAMN03418271, study PRJEB22391) | human gut metagenome | biome: human-gut; feature: organic feature; material: feces | host: Homo sapiens | place: Tanzania | collected 2013-01
TGACCCCCATATCCCGAGGGAGGGTCAGCCACAGTGATAGCGGATTGAATACCGTCGGTGGCGTTTTAGCGTGTCCGTGGTTTGTAAATGATTGGCATTCTTGCGGATAATGACCTTAAGTAATGTTGAGAAAATTAGTTGCATCAACCGATAAAATTGAATACATAGAATCACCCAGAACATCAATATATTGCAAATTTAAAGTGATGCAGGTTATTTTTTTTACATTTCACTTATTAGATTTAGTAACATGAAAAAAAATAAGTTGCCTCAGATTAAGAGAATATTTCCCGACTTTGACAGCCTAAGAATTCCGTTTTTTACACTCTGATAATCAATATATTGTAAAAAAGCACTGATTTTTCAGGGTGAATCGCATCACCTTTTTGTGTCTTTGAAAGAAGCTTCGTACATAGGTGCAAACAAATAGGGTGAATCGCATCACCTTTTTGTGTCTTTGAAAAAAAACTTCGTACATAGGTGCAAACAAATAGGGTGAATCGCATCACCTTTTTTGTCTTTGAAAGAAGCTTCGTACATAGGTGCAAACAAGTAGGGTGAATCGCATCACCTTTTGTGTCTTTGAAAAAAAGCTTCGTACATAGGTGCAAACGAGTAGGATGAATCATTGCTAAAGTCAGGAAGAGAAGATTTTCGAGGATGGATCTTTTTTCGAAGAAGGTGTGTGCCGGTGGCACATGACTGATGAGAAGAGATATAGACCGTAAAGGTTCCTTAAGATGATGCGGGTTGTTTTTTGAAGGTTACATAAAGTGGGGAATTCGTCGCCCGAGAGTGTCAACGAACACCGTCAGGCAACAAAATGCGGCTAAAACGCCGCCGGTGGGTGATGGTAAGTTTGAAACGGGCGTTAGTCAACACGGATGTCGCGGACGCAGCGGGCTTTGGTGGCATTATTCTCCGAAAGTGTTATGTTAAGCTCGTAAACAAAGCCTGTCTTGGTGCTGCTTTTTGAGTTAGTAATTTCACCTAAACTCTTCGCAACAGTTCCAAGATTCCAATAGGTACGTGAGAATGTATTGTGGCCAACATCATTACCACCCTTAGTACCGACAAAAAACTTCATGACTGCCAATTCCAGCTGGTTCGGCACCCTGTAGCCCTCCGGGCAATAGCCGGCGACCACTGAACCAACTTTGCTGATAGCCTCATTATGGGTCACAAAGTTTCTGCCAGAGATTCCGCTTGCGGGGGTGTTCTCATGATAAATCTCAAACACCTTGTAAAGCCGGTTGGTCTCGGAATCATTGCTCGAATAGGCCAAATCACGGGAAGTGTAGTAGCGAAGAGCCGCATGGTTCAGATTCGTGCATTTGACAACGTAATGGTCATCCGCAGTTCCCTTTCCTGTCACCTCCATAAGAGACTGGGGCGTTTCGTTTATGTTTCCGGGTTCAATCCCAAGATTGCGTACACACCTGATGGAGCGTTTGTTCAACTTTTCGCCATCTGTCCACGAGGAAGTATTGGAACCGTTCAAGTGAGAGGTGGCGACACCCTCCTCACCCCACAGAACCTCCGGATTTCTTATAGATGAATTTTTAGTACTTGAGATCACATGCTGTCTCCATCGTTCCGGATCGGCACTTTCCATATCCGATTTAGTCCTATTATAAATCCTTGTCTGGTGTGGCAGCAGCCCCTGGCCGATGTACATCTCAATCAATTGGTTGATGGAAGCAAGATACCAACGGACCTCACCGCCGTCTATAATCCCATCACCGTTGTTGTCGCGGTTTCTGGCCATACAGAAATAACGAAGAGCCTTATAATCATTTTCCTGCATTTGAGGCACTGAATTATCCACCTCAAAATTCAAGTACGTTCCCCATTTAATATTATTCTTGATGGAAGCATTGGCATCATTATAGGATGTACCGGCGGATCCATCCGCCATTCCCCACTCAAAAAGACTATTGACGAGACCATTCGCATAGTTGGTGTTGCTGCCGGAGCATTCATAATTCGTCGGGGAAGTATTGTACGTGAATATTCCATTAGGGGAGGAAACATCCGAGAATTCGTCAGTATATTCAACGCCCCAGGCGGTCTGGAGGGAGGTGTAGTGCTCATCGGTGTTGTAGATGCACTGGATGGCGTGCTGCTGGATGGTGACCACGGATCCGGTGGCGCGGGATTCCAGATCCTTGCTGATGTCCGAGTTGCAGAGGATGTGGACGGAGCGGTCGGGCTGGTTGACGAACTTTTTCCACAGGGTGGTGGATTTCGCACCGGTCAGCGGATGGGCCTCGTAATAATATTCATTGACAAAAACAGTCACACTGATTTTCGGATTCAGGTGGCCTTCCCCGTCCGTGCCTTGGTCGAAATCCGAAGTAGCCGGATCGACAAGGTACTTGTTCACCTGATCTTTCATGTACTTTACCAAGGCCACGATGTCGAAAACTCCGTCATTGTGGTAGCCGCTCAAACCATCAGTTCCGTCACCTTCCTGGTTTCCTCCATTGGAGCGCTCAACCGTTCCTGAGCGCAATGAAGACGAATACTCGAAAGGATACTTGTCCGGATCCAGGAACTTGCGCCTCTTGTCCGAGTAGTAGTTCCCGGCATCATCTTTTTTGTTCAACCTGAAGTGCACCCACCTGTAGTCCAGTCCGGAAGTGATGTCGATGCCGTCGACTATTCGTGGTCCGCCAGTGCTGAACGGTGTATCCACCTCCCATGTAAGTTTGTCGATCACGCATTTGTCAGCGTTCTGAACCATTCCGTTGGCGTCCAGCAGAACTCCACCGTCAAAGAAGTTCGCCAGATGGAATGTCAGTGTCTTGGACTCGTAGTGGGCGTCGCAAAGGGCGATCTCCTCGCGGGCGATGGTCACGAATCCTGTCGCTCCCGGCTGATTCTCAACAACATCGGACACCGCGCCACCGGAAGTCTCGACCTCCACACGGATGTTATTCACGGAGTTGACCGTGACGGTGTAGGTGTAGGAAGTGTTGCGCAAGACTTTGAAATTGTCGTAATTGGAATATTTATCGTTCTTGTCACCGGGACCTGCCGGATCTATTGCCGCACCCCAATCTCCCAGATGAATAAGGTACGTCACATCGGCCGACAGCACCTGTCCGGCATCGTCATTCTTCAGGTCCATCGTGACTTTTCCCTTCACCATGACGTACGTGGAGAAATCATTGGCGTTAGCGAACACACGCATGTCCCGTTCGTACGGCTTGCCGTCCACGACATAGTTCACATGCACGGACTGGTTCGTGCCGTCCGCATTCTTGGTCTGTCGGCTTCTGTCCTGATAGCCATTGATGCCAGCCGGGTTCTTAGGGTCCTGCCTGTTCTCAAGCATGTAGAAAGTGAACGACTGTTCTCCGGTCTCGTTGTTGAACGTCTCGAAATTCACATATTCAGTGTCGAAGAAATTCTTAGCATGCTTGTCGTACTCAGAAACAGGTGTCTCGGCGGGAACTGTACTGTCATCCTCGTCTCGTTTTATGGCGAACGCTGTGCGCGGAACGTTGAACACCCTCCACTGAAGCGCCTGGAACGACTTTATTGTCTGCCCATGCTCATCAGTGCGTTTGCCGGTACGGAAATCGAATTTGATCTTGGTGTCAATGCGCTCCAAATTTATTACAGCGGGTTGACCGCCAACAGTCATCGCCCCATCAGGACTGATCGTGACATCCTTCAGAACTCCCGTCATAGGAAAGAGGATGTTACGTGACACGATGTTCTGGTTGAGGTAACATTGGAATTTAATCAGATCCCCCTCATTCTGAATCGAATGGCTGAGCAGTTCCTCCGACACCCTTACCATGTCCGAATCCAGATTCGTGTAAAGGTACAGCTTCATCCCGTTTCCCGACGGCACGGCCAACCTCATCTTGCCGGTAAATGACTTTGAATCACTCTTGTAGCTTCCGTTCCACCATTTTACAGGCAAGTCAGCACTCTCATTCTCTTGCTTGAAACCATCAGAAAAGAAATGGCTCGCGACCTTGTTGCCATGTTCATCAAACACGAAGAGGTGAATGTTGAAGACCCGGGATTCAGTCTCCAGCGAATGCCCGGCGCGGGTCAGGACAACGTCCATCGGAGTGGTCCCGAATGCCAATGTCACAACGGCCTCTCCCTCGCCAATGTTTTCAGGTTCAACCGATTCCCTCACACACGAGGAAACAAGGCAAAGCTCAGCAAGAATAATGAATATGATGGAAGCGAATCTGTTGTTCATAAAGTGATTCTTTTAATCAAAGGTTGTCTCTGTTGTGACTTCTTTCCATGGTCCCAACTTAAACTCGCAAGCGCCGTCGGTGTCCGAATATGTCACCGTGATGTTCAGTTTCAACTGTTCGTTGCGCTTAAGCTGGGCCAGATTATAGGCGACACCGTACTTGTCCACATGAACGACGGCGTGGGAGTAGTTGAGGGATTTGACAGGATTGTCGAACACCCATGCGTCATTGTTTTCAGTCACTTCCACCTTTCTGAGGCTCCATGTGTTTGCCCCGGACGTGACTGAAACCGGATTGTTCGAGGAATTGGATATGTAGTAATTAGAATGCGAATCATTCTTGTACAAATAACCGTTTCTATCATAAATAATTGACGGCTTAGTACTACCAGATGCGCTCACACCCCCGCTGCCAACATCCAGATATGTCCCATGTTTAAGATTCTTAAAAGCATAATTTGAGCCACTGGATTCAACCCTCCACAGATACTCATCAATGTCCGGAGAGTTAATTACATTATTGTCCGAGCCGAAAGAGAACAAGTTAGTCGTACCGCCCGCATCCGCACCCAAATAGAATGTGCTGGAAAGGTCGGAACGGATAAGGTAGTAGGATCCTGCGGACGGAGCGTCATGGGAACCTACACCCACATTTGACAATGTGTAATCCTTGCCCTGGATCATGCTTGGATCAGAGCCAGACTCATAAAGCGCCGCCTTGATCATGAATGTCTTGTCGACAATGCCGTCAGTCTCGAACATGTACAGGTCTCTCAAGACAACTGTTTTCCCGGGGGCAATCACGGTGTAACCTCCGTCTTTTACGTAAGGGAAAGCAATCTTTGCGTCATGCTCATTATGATCAGGTACTGCATTATCCCCCAAGGCATTCGTGCGAGGGAAAAGATAGCCACAAGCCTGATTAAATGCGGACAAGGTCACGCCATTGATCGCAAACAGCTTGTCCTTGGTGTTGTTCGTGATCGCCATAGTGAACCTCGCACAGATGCGGGACAGTTCAACCGAGATTTTGTTCTCACCCGGACCGATGGAGACAGTTCCCTTGTAGGAAAGAGGCATCCCGACATTGGTGCCACCTATTCCGTTATCTGTAAAAAGAGGTTTTCTGACAAGATGGTCCGACGGAACCTGAGCCAATATCCCGGCAGTGGAATACGCGGGGCAACTTCCGGACTCCACCGGCCCGAAATATTTATCCATGAGAACGTTATCCGTTTTCAAATCCGTATTCTCAGGACACTTCTCGTCAAGCCCGGTGTAATTCGCAACAACATATATCTCATAATCGCCTCTCTCACAATGTCCTATTGAGCATGTGACCTTATCACTTCCACCATCTTCCGCGACATCCACCTTTGCGAACTTGCTGACAATCCCGTCTTTCACAAGCCACACCCTCACATTCTTCATCTTGTCACCGTCGTCAAGGGAATGGTCGCTCTCTGCCGGAATCTCGCCAGGGTTATAGTGTATGCCCGCTCGGGTTGCCATCCCTGTCCCGACACTAAGGATCAAAGTGCCTTGACCGGAACTCCCCGGATCCGGTTCAGAAGCGCCGCAAGCCGCCACGAAGAAAGCCACGGCGATTGACAAAAGAATATTCTTGATTCTGTCTCTCATTTCCTTGCTGTTAAAACTTCATCTCCGCGCCCGCCTCTACCAAAGTCCAAGGCTTTATTGTGACAACAACTGACACCGTGGCCTGCTTGACCGTTATGGTGTAGATGTACTTCTTGCCTGGTTCCCAACGGATGTCCGGCAACATGGCGGCATGAAGAACAGTGCCTCCTTTGTCTGTGCGGAAGTTGGCGCGGATCTTCGGCAATGTCTTCACAATGTCCCCGTCCTTACCCTTGCCGTCCATCGGGATGGCAAAGACGAAACCATCCTTATCATAAACGGTGACCCCATCCGAATCTATCTCCTTGTACTCCGTCTCATTGGCCGCAATCCAGTGATGTACAGGATCATTCTCATCTGACACGCTCGGTATCCAGTTCAAGGTCTGCTCGCCTGTCATATTCGCGGCGTCAGAAGAAGTATAGACAAGTCCACCTGTCTGATACAACCCAGTGAGGTAGAACTCCTTGATCTTCTCGGTCTCGCTGGTATTTTCCTTCTTCACCACGAATTGCAGGGCCGACAAGGCATGCTTGAATTCCAACATGACCGGGCCGACGCCATCTCCGGCAGGAAAACGCGTGGTGTAGGCGACCATCAGGTCTGAATCATCCTCCTTCAGCGAATAATCCAGCGCCAGAATCTCGGCATTGGAGGAAGAGTTCACCTTGCTGATCAATGAATATGGATAAAAGGCGCGGAAGCGGTAGTAGTCGGAGCGCAGCCACTTCACCTTATCCGCACCTCCGGTATAGTCGTAGTCCCACTTGGTGTCTCCCGCATTGCCACTGGACCTGTAATACACGCGTTTGGCCCCATCGGTCTCGAAAACCGGTGTCTTGCCGCTGTAGTCCGAAGCACCTCCGTGGTAACCGTAAACCGCGATCTCGGAGCCGTCCGTGTTCAAGGTTGTCACAAGTACGCTCCCGGTCGAGCGGCTGTCAGCGACCTTCTCCGCGGAAGCGGAAAAGGCAATCGCATCGCCGTAGTCTTCTGTCGCCTCGCGGCCACAGGACGATACCGCCGGCACAACCGCCCAAACCAGCATCAGTGCCAAGTACGATGTAGGATGTATTAATATATTCTCCTTTATTTTCATGCTCTAATCTCCAACTATTATGTCCACTCCCGAACCTGCATTCCATTCACTGACAGACGTGTTAAATTCAAGGAAAGCATCCTTCGTGCTGAACGCTATTGTCAGGATGTACTTCTTGCCTTGACTCCATGACTGGGAAAGGCCGTCAATCTCCAGAAAAGTCTTCGTGACCCCTCCTTCGGGAGAGGTGTATGATGTTTCAGATTTCTTCTTATAGGAATAATCAATCGTGATGCTCGGTGCGGCTCGTCCATCTGTTCCAGTGACAGCCAACCGGTTCTGAGGGATCATGATCATCGCCGGGAACACTTTCTTCGAGGTTTTTCCATCTGTGTTCAGAGACTCTCCGAAAGAGTGGCTGACATTTTTAAGATCCCGCTGATTGATCCACCTCTCGTTCGAGAATCCCGCAGTGGACCAGATGTTGCTCAAGGTTATGGAGTTCACTCTATAGTCAGCGTCAGGATCGGCATTGTCCAACTTGGCCCAGACTTCAATCTGACACAGGATGTGCTTGAACGCCGTCGGAACTCCCGCATGATAGGTTCCGGAAGAGGAAACATTAGCAGTCTGGTTCTCGCTTTTGGCTATCATGAGGTCTGCCGTCTCTGTGGCCTCAGCGTCTCCAGGCACCATCCCGGCCGTCCATTGATCTATCTTCAGGCCGTTTTCCGGAGTACAGCTTATCTTGCCGTGCAATTCATCGTACGGTGAGTACGAGAAAAATGTAAGACTTCCGGACTTCGGCCAGTAGTGGACGACGTCGCTGTGCCAGGAGTTGGCGGCGAAAGAGGAGCCTGGGGTTCCGGCATCGAACCAAACCTTATTGTTGTCGATGTAGATCTTAGCGTCCGCCTTGTTGTCACGCCATGTTTTGCCTACAGGCAGATAATAGGCGAATGAACCGAACGGAATGTCTTTCGGATATTTCGTTCCGGACAATACAGCGCGCGTCCCCATGCTCTTTTGCAGCACGGAGTACGTGATCGGTATGTCCTCGGCGACAGGCTCCGCCACCTCATTGCTTACGCATGAAGCGAGCGTTGCCGCCAACAATGTCGCTGTCAAACTTTGTCTCAACATTTTGTGAATATGTTAGTGCCCGGAGGCGGTTTCACCCGCCCCAAGGCTGCGCAGTGATTCAGACCGACTGCGACAGCGGTCAGAGAGCATAAATTAGTCGATTGAATATCCTTCAGACTCATCCTTCCATTCAACAACGGTTGGATCCCAGTAGATCTCGTTCATGCCAAGGGTGATAGTGTAAGTTATTTTCTTGTTCATAACCCAATCTGGATTTTTATCACCGGTTCCCGAATCATGGATAGTCTTAAGATCGATTGAGTTCGTCACATCGTAGTTGTAAGTGCCGTTGTTGATGTTGTACACAATCTGGAGTTTCTGTCTACCAGCGGCAAACACCTGAGGAAGGACAAGAAGGAAATATTTCTTCGGATTTGCGACATCGTAATTGTTCAGGCTCGCCGGCAAACTGTTTGGAGTAATTTTAGTTTCATTTTGATCCACGGTCACTCCTGTAAGATCATTATACCATGTATAATTTTCAAGATCTGTTGTTGGAGTCCATACGTTCTCTGCTAAAGTGCCTTTATGATTAACGCTAAGGATCTTTATGCTCTTGACAGTGAAAGTCAATCCTGGATATTCAGCTTTTGTCTTAACAATAAAGTCCTTTATCTGAGTAAGCTTATGTTTAAACGCTGTAGGAACACCTTTGTCAGCCAACGATGAACTGTTGCTCGTGTTGTATGTCTGATTAGCAAGGCGTTCAGTCGTCATAACATCTACAGTTGATTTTGCAAACACGTCCCAATTATCAATCTTCACACCTTTATCAGCCGTGCAGGAAACAGCAGCAGCAGCAGCAGTGTTCAACTCGTCATAAGGGCTGTAAGAGTAGAACGTCAGTTTGTAGTTTGTACCATCTGAATTCTTTGGCCAATAGTACCGTATGTCCGCATGCCACAAGTTCTCTGAAGTAACATACTTAATTTCAGCATTATTAATGTACAACTTGTTCGTACCTGTCACACTGAAATCACCGTCATGAATGTAGGCGAATGAGCCGAAAGTCTCTTCCTTAGGGTAGGTGGCATTCTGAATAGCTCCATCATATGCACGTGTGGAAGCCTTGGAGACCACTGCATTCCAAGAGATACGCGCAGGTGCCTCGTCCACTGACTTCACCTCGACTTTCGAGCAGCCGGCCAAAGCAGTGATCGCGGCGGCTGCGAGTAGAATTGATTTTTTCATAAACTTTACTTTTAAAAGAGTTAATAAATAGTTAATAATACAATATTGATTCATTAAATGATCACATCATGGTGTTCCTCGTCCCAGTCATCCACCTTAGGGTCGAAACCGCCGCCGGTCGGCGGAGGGTCGATCTTTATGGTCTCGTCGAGCAGGAGCCAATGGTGTCTTATCGCGTTCTCGGTCTCAAAAAGACCCGAAATGTCAAATGTCCTCACGACCGTCTTGCCGTCCGTTGTCTGGATGTTGAAAGTCACCTCAAGGTTGTTCGTGGAACGGTCGATGCGCCCGAATGTACCGAAGACCGTGCAGATCACAGGCACACCTTTGTCATCACTCTTCTGAAGATTGAACCAGATCGCCGCCTCAGGCTCCGTCACCCTCGTGTTTGTCGCGATCAGGTTCGAGCCCACCATGCCGGAAAGCACGGCTTGGGCCGAGGAGACATATTCAAGACCATCCACCTTGATCTGCAGGTACCAGCTTTCCACGACGGACCTTGCCTGAGCGTAGATGGTGTATATTCCTTCATGATAAGGAATCACTTCCCTCTCGCTTGCGGCAACCACAAGATGGTCAGGCTCTTCGAGGATGTTGAACGGCTCCCCGCTTCTGGAGCGGAAACGGTTCTGGATGCCCTTCGGCGCCGATTCCGTGTAGGCTTCCGCCTCGTCCCAAATGTTGTAGTTCCGCACGAGGGTGACTTCGGTGCCGAAATCGTAGGCCAGGAGACGGTAGGTTCCCGGGGCGACCACAAGTTCCCCGGAGATCGTACGGCTGCCGTCGGCCCCGGTTGCCACATCCGTGATGAATGCCTCTGCGGCTGTGCTTGAGGCATCCTCGCCAAAGAACATCAGATGCATGGCCTCCGGCCCGATCTTCGGAACCGGAATCTTGTCGTTGTAGATGTCACAGGTCACATTCGAAATCCCTGAAATGTCCACCTTGACCTTGACCAACGTGCGGTAATCCGGATCCTCCAACGGACGACGGCGACAGCCCGGAAGGACGGCGAGAAGCAGGATAGCCAGCGAGATATTCACAAACAATCTCCTCATCACTTGATCCTCCTGCTGTTATGTGAATCCTTCCCGATCGGTACCACCAGCGAAACCTTGAGTTTCGTCGGACCGAACCAGGAGACTGTCCCAACGTTGTACTTGTCCCGGAACAGATGCTCGTAGCCCGGTTCCGGCTGGTAGTGGCGGTAGTCCGTACGCAGGAAGCCGGCGGAGACCGAGAACTCCATGTTCATCCACCTGCTGACCGGAATGGCGTACCCATAGGTCAATCCAGCAGACCAGAACTCTCCTTGGTAGCAGAGCTTCGTGTCCCACTGGAGGTCGTATTTCCCGGACATGCCGTAAACGCCGGCGAAATGCCCTGTAAGATAGTCCCTCCTGTCATCGCGCGCGAACCACCAGCGCGGCTCGATGCCCATTGACCAGATCTGGAAGCAATATTTCTTGCCGTTCGGCCCCCAGTTCCACCACGGAAACACATCCTCGACCATCACCGAGAAGTTCTTCCCGACCGGGAACTCGACCTCGGCGTTGAGTGCGGTCACGGCATCATAGAGGAGGTTGGTCTTGGCGGCGACGGTGTAGAATCTCTCCCTCGGCGGCTCAGGATCCGGGAACTCAACCTCAGGCAGCACCGTAGGCGGGGCGATGTTCACTGAATACGGCACCTCAAGGGTCACTTCCGGCAATTCACACTCAACCGGCCCGATCGGACGGACAGTGCTGTAAAGCACATGAATATCCGTGCGTCGCAGGGACGGATAGTAGTCCGAGATCAGCCTGCGCCAGACGTTGCCACCCTGAAGACGCTTCATCATCAGCTTCTTGGCCTCAGGGTTACCGCTATCTTTGAATATTCCTGCGATCATGTCCGATCCGGATTCGCGGTCTAAGAATTCGGCGATCTTGGTGGCGCCTTCCCAGTCCTCTCCACGCGAGATGACAACGAAATCAGAGTCGGTAAGACGTGGCTCTATGTCCTTGAGGAAGGCCTTGACACCTTCGGCACGGTCATGTCCAAGCCTTGCGTTGAGGGCCTTGCTGCCCTCTGGTGAAGCAGCGCCGATGACATAGACTTTGTATATTCGTAGATTACCGTTGTACACGATGGACCTGAGTCCTTCGGTGGCTGCTTTCAAAGTGGCGGCGTTGTTCCGGTAACCAGGCTCGATCCTTGACACAGCGGAGCGGTAAAAAACCGCGAACGATGCCGTGTCGTGTTTGTCCTCAAACTTGGAAGTGTCGGAGGAGAGTAAGACCGAACGCCTGACCGACGAGACCGACGGGGTGACAGAATGAGCTTCGGATGAAGGTTCTATGAGTCCGGCAGAAGCCGTAAATGCGTGAAAGGAAGTGCAAACAATGACTAAAATTCGGAGGCCAAGATCCCCGAAACATTTTCGCAACAGTCTATGTAACAAGACATTACCCCCCCCCCATTCGACTTTTCACTGATGAGAGACAAGCTTGCATGATAAGCTTTTGCCGTCATAATCTACAAACTATGTAACAAAACACAGGAAACGCAGACACATAGGTGCACAACAATCCAATTGAATGCAAAGATACGAATTAATTTTTATTTTACAAAATTTATTGATAAAATCGCAGGGCAACCGCATCAAATTTTAGCACCCCTAAGCAGTTCCAGAAGATAGTCCTGTGAGAGTGATGCCCTGAACAACCTTTT
>OCLD01000345.1_pt1 | contig 11940 bp, 6 predicted proteins | sample 1495911 | NCBI WGS metagenome assembly OCLD01 (sample SAMN03418271, study PRJEB22391) | human gut metagenome | biome: human-gut; feature: organic feature; material: feces | host: Homo sapiens | place: Tanzania | collected 2013-01
ATCACCTGCTCCTTGGTCGTCGGACGCGGCCCGGGGTAGGTAAAGTCCGCCACATCAGCAGGTTCCCCGCCGGCATTGACGTATTTGCTGTAGAAGAATGCCGTCTTCGTCGTCCCGTGGTGCGTGGCGATGAAGTCCATGATGACCGACGGCAACTTATACTTCTCCGCAAGTTGCAGACCGTCACTCACATGACGGATTATCTCCCGAGCGCTCTCCTTTGGATCAAGTGACTGATGATATGTCTCGCCCATCGTCTCGTTTTCAACGAAGCACTGAGGGTTGCAGACCTTTCCGATGTCATGGTAAAGCGCCCCTGCACGCACCAGAAGTGCATCGGCATCAATGCTGCGGGCTGCAGAATCGGCGAAGTTAGCGACCTGGAGGCTGTGCTGGAATGTCCCGGGAGCCTTGCTTGCCAATTCTCGGAGAGCCTTGTTGTTGGTGTCCGAGAGCTCCATCAGGCGAGAGGAAGAGACCAGGTTGAAAATCTTCTCAAAGAGATAGATGACCGGATAGAGCGCCACCGAAATCATCGAGGCGAAAAAGAGCCACAGAAGCACCCAATAGTCGACCGAGCCGCCAAGCCCATCTATGAAACGGAAGGCAAACCACACGACAGAGAGCGTGAAGAACACAATCAGCGCGTTCACGAACTGAAGCCATCCACGGTTGAAGAAGTCGAATATATAGATTGCGACAACCCCTGCAACTGTATGCATCACGAACAACTCCAGGCCGTTGTGTCCGAACACGAGCAGCGGAATCAACGAGACGATGTAGAGCGGGAGGATGAGCTTTTTGCGGAAAAATGCGAGGAGATAGTAGGCGAACAGCGGGAACGGCACGAGATACAGAGTCTTCGGAGAGACTATCTCCACCGCGGAGGCCGTGAATGCCGTGAGTGTGAATATGAGGAGCAGGTAGACATACCTGTTCATCTGCGTAAAAATGTGTGGACTCGTGAACCAGATCACGAAGAAGAGCACCAGAACAATGGCAAAGGCCAGAAGGATATTCCCGCACCACATCACAGCCCTGTTTCCAGAATAGCCGATACTCGAATCATATTCGGCGCGATAGGAATCCAGAATCTGCTCGACATCAGCGGTCACGATCTCACCCTTGGAGACGATGACGGTCCCGGCGGTGACAACACCCTTGGTCGGAGAAATTTCCGGCGTGTTTTCGGAGTTCACGAGTTCTGACATCTGTCTGTCAAGAATGAGGTCCGGAACAATGAGATCATAGACACCAAGTTCCCGACAAAGGGAATCGGCAGCCTGCACACCGGAGAGAGAGGCCATAAGCTCAAGCTTGGCCGAAGAGACGGAAAGAATCTCCTCAACAGGTTTCTTGACAGCCCGCTTGTCTCTCTGTACATAGACAAGACTCCAGTCATAGTCACCCGACTGACGACCTCCGAAATAGTCAGTGTCATCCGCGACACCGCGCTGATAAATCGAGGAGAGCGATGAAGAGACGGCCGGCTTCATCGAGACAAAGCTGCCGAAGTCCATGGAGTTAAGCACCTGAATGGCCTTTAACCCCACGTTCTGATCCTGCTTGTAATATGGGATTATGCGGTTCGTCTCCGTGTTCCGCTCCTGCTGGATCTCCGAGGCAGTTTTCAGTATCGGGAAGTCAAACTCGGCGACAAGAGTCTCATACATCCACGGCGACCCCTTGCTGTAGCTGTAATTGAATTTCGTACTCCTCGGCATAAAGAGCACGAGAAGTACGAAAACCACAGCCAGGGGTATATAAACCCTGTAATCCTTGGGAAGCCTGTCACTCATAATGTTACGTTATGCAAGACTATGCGTCGATATTGGCATAATGCGCGTTCTGCTCGATGAACTCACGACGAGGCGGAACGTCGTCGCCCATAAGCATCGAGAATGTCAGATCTGCTGCAGAGGCATCCTGAATGGTAATCTGGCGGAGAAGCCGTGTGTCCGGATCCATTGTCGTGTTGGCAAGCTGCTCCGCGCTCATCTCACCGAGACCTTTATAGCGCTGAACCGTCACGCCCTTGTCCGAACCCTTACCGAGCTGGAGTGTAGCCTCACGACGCTGGTCATCTGTCCAGCAGTAAATTTCTTCCTTGCCCTTCTTCACAAGGTAGAGCGGCGGAGTCGCAAGATAGACATAACCGTTCTTGATGAGATCGAACATATAGCGGAAGAAGAATGTCAGGATGAGTGTGTCGATGTGCGAACCATCGACATCGGCATCGGTCATGATTATGACTTTGTGATAGCGTAGCTTGCTGAGGTTCAGCGCCTTGCTATCCTCTTCCGTGCCTACGGTCACGCCGAGCGCCGTGTAGATATTGCGGATTTCCTCGCTTTCGAACACCCTATGGGTAAGCGCCTTCTCGACATTGAGAATCTTACCTCTCAAAGGAAGGATAGCCTGGGTCTTACGGTCGCGGCCCTGCTTGGCCGTACCGCCTGCGGAATCTCCCTCGACAAGGAAAAGCTCGCATTTCTCCGGATCCCTCTCGGAACAATCCGCAAGTTTGCCCGGCATTCCGGCGCCTGACATTACAGACTTCCTCTGTACGAGCTCACGCGCCTTGCGGGCCTCATGACGTGCAGTGGCGGCCAGAATCACCTTGTCAACGATAGCTTTTGCCTCTTTCGGGTTCTCCTCAAGGAATGCCTCAAGCGCAGAGGAAACAGCCTGCGAGACAGCAGGGTCGACCTCGCCGTTTCCGAGCTTAGTCTTTGTCTGTCCCTCGAACTGAGGCTCTGCCACCTTGACTGAAATCACCGCCGTGAGCCCTTCCCTGAAGTCCTCGGCAGCAAGGTCGAACTTGAGCTTCGAGAGGAAGTTGTTCTTGTCGGCGTATGCCTTCAAGGTCTTCGTGAGTCCCCTTCTGAAACCTGTGAGGTGCGTACCACCCTCTATGGTGTTGATGTTGTTGACGTATGAACGGACCTCTTCGGTGAATCCGGTGTTGTACTGAAGAGCCACCTCGATTGGGATTATCTTAGAGGTCTCAAGACAAATCACAGAACATATAGGCTCGTTGCGGCTGATGGAGTTGATGTACTCGACATACTGCTTCAGACCATCTTCGGAATAGAATTCCTCGGTTCCCGGATGGATGGCATCCATCATCTCCTTTCCTCCGTCCTCGGCAGGCTCGCGAAGGTCGGTCAGAGTAAGCCTGATTCCCTTATTGAGGAATGCGAGTTCACGGAGACGGTTTGCGAGGGTCTTGTACTTATAGAGGGTCGTAACCGTAAAAATCTCGGCATCGGGATGGAAGGTTACGATTGTCCCGGAGTCGTTTGATTCGCCTACCACCTTAACAGGCGTGGTCGGTTTTCCTTTGGAATACTCCTGGACGAAAATCTTGCCCTCACGATGAATCTCCGCACGGAGATAGTCAGAAAGCGCATTGACGCAGCTCACGCCGACGCCGTGCAGACCTCCGGAGACCTTATAGCTGTCCTTTGAGAACTTTCCTCCGGCATGAAGCACGGTGAGGACGACCTCAAGAGCTGAACGGTGCTCCTTCTCGTGCATTCCCGTAGGAATACCTCGCCCGTTATCCTTGACTGTGATTGAGTTATCCTTGTTGATTGTAACGTCGATGCGCGTGCAGTATCCCGCAAGCGCCTCGTCAATACTGTTGTCCACGACCTCATATACAAGGTGATGAAGACCTCTCTCGCCAATGTCACCGATGTACATTGAAGGTCTTTTCCTTACGGCCTCAAGCCCTTCGAGGACCTGAATGCTATTTGCGGAATATTGTTCTTCCGCTGCCTTGATTTCTTCGTTTTCAATCATCTCGTAAAATTCGTTTTAGCCTGCAAATATAGCGATTATTTTCCAAAACTCAAACGCAGTCCGGCGGTAAGTTCCGGACCTCGTTCGGCATAAAGTGGCGTGCGCTGAATGGTCTGCCCGGTGAGCCTGCTGCCACGTAGCCAGAATGCGAGTTGTCTGCTGTACTGGAACTCGGCGGAGAAATAAGGCTCGCCGAAGCCGGGTATTCTGTAGGACATCATCGAGCCGGAATCCTGGGCAATACGCCCGCTGCGCACGGTCGAAAACTCGCAGCCCACCCCGACAAAAATCCGCCTTATGATGTTGAACTGCACGGAGAAGTCCCCCGTGAGCGCAGCTGGAGCAATGTACTGAAGAGTCTCGTCACGAACGAACAAGCCATTGTAGCGCAATCCGAGGTCCACACGTCCCCAGTCATCGGAATATCTCGCGTCCAGCCCGGCAGTCAAAAGTCCGGAAGGCGCGAAAGCGAGATCGTACACAGGAAGACTCATGACAACTCCGTCAAACTCCACGTTCTCGAGCAGGACACGCTCCAGAACAGAATTTGAACGTTCAGCATAGGATACGAATGCCTCATATCCGAAGACGGAGCGTATGCGGCCCTTGAGCCCGAATGATGCCTTCACGCGCTCCACGGTGTTACCGAGGGTTGCATGGGAGGCAAGAGAAGATACAGCTATGCCATAGTGACGGAAGTCGTCCACGATTGAGGTGTATGAGTTCATGCGCTCTCCGCCATTGATTCCGAGCCAGAGGTTCAGAGGGACGCGACGGAAGTTATAGCTGACTTTCACCGACGGATAGACATATTGGTGCATCGCCGAGTTCTCGTACCCGGCGCCTCCGGACGTCACGGGAATGTCCGCCTTGACTCCGAGATCAAATGCCCAGCGTTTCACGTTCAGTACATAGCGAGGCGCGAACTCAAAGACAGCCGCCCGATGGCCGAGAGCGAACATGTATGTCGCGACATCTGCGTTCATCCCGAGAATGAAACGGCCGGATTTTCCGGTGCGCACGCCGAGGTCAACTCCTGCCTTTAAGCTGTTTTCCCCGACAGAGAGGCGCTCCGCAGCATATTTGGGCGTCATGCGGTCATGCCCGAAGCCATACTTGAGCCATGTTCCGAACCCGATTCCGCTGCCGACAGTATCCTTCGAGAACACACTGAAGCCGATGGTTCCGCGGTCAAGACTTCTGCGCTTGAACCAGTCACGCTGCTGAAGCCCGCTGTAAGCGAGGTCTGTCGTGAAACCGACCCGGTCCCAATCGTAGCGGAACGAAACTCCGGCATCATTGTCCATGTCATAATTCCAGTCTTTCCAATACTGCCTCTTTCCGTCTTCCTTCACTCCGGTGAGGCGTCCGCGCCCGTCAAAAGCGACCTTGCGGTAGTCACCGGCGTATGAATGGTGGTTTCCGTAGATATCCAGCGAAATCCTCCCGTTTGAAACCGGGGTGTACACAACATCGAGTTCCGGATGAAGCGTGTAGCCAATCCCGGCGTTCATATAGAAAAGCCCTGGTTTTCTGTCATCAAAAGACGGCTTCATTTCCACGCTGTACGGTCTGAATTCGTATGCTCCCTTGTATGGTTTGTCAAAGACAGAGTAGTCAAAGGTCATGTTGAAATGACGCAGCGAATCCGGAACGGCCATCTCGATTTCACCCTTCTGCGCGGTCTCGGTCGCGGCCTTGTACTTATTGGTCACGACAACTGTAGGATTATAGTTCTGAGCCGAGGCCGACAAAACAAAAGCGCAGAGGCTGGCGGACGCGGCAATAACATATCGTTTCATAATCTTCTCTCCTGCAATAAATTATTTCTCCCCCATCTCGGCAAGGCGCTCAAGGCGCATCTTCACATTGTCCGGAATATCGTCAGTGTCGGATGTCGGACTGTAACCGTCACGCACGCTCTCGAAAGTAGCCTTGGCCTGACGCAGATCACCTTGCTCCGCGAACGAGTCTCCAAGGACGAGGAATGCCCTTGCGAGCCAATAGTTCTGCTTTGTCCCGGAATCCGAAAAGGCATAGACGAGATCCTCTACGGCCTTGTATTCGGCACGATCGAACTTGTCCTGAATCAGGAGATACTCCGTCTCTGCCCCATATCGGTCAGTCGGGTTCTTGGCAAGTTTCGTGAAGAGCTCATAAGCGGCATCACGCTGGCTGAGAGAAAGAAGCGACTTTGCACGGACATATTCGGCCTCACGCAGAAGTTCCGCAGATGGAGCCTCGGAGGCAATCACGGAGGCAGCACAGTTCTCCGCTTCCGGATAGAGCCTTGCCCTGTAGGCCGAGCGCATTCGGCCGACAAGCGCTGTCTTTCCCGTGTCAGTGGAAGAAGCCTTGCCATAGAGTGAGGTGTAGGCGAGATAGGCCTCCTGCCAGTGTTCAAGTTTGTAGGAAAGCTCAGCATAGCGCAGCATGGACGCCTCAACAAACAGACCCTCGCCCTTGTCAATGACGCTCTCGTAGGCATCTCTTGCACGTTCATAATCACCGGACAGGCGGTAGCATTCAGCGATATAGTATTCAGCCTTGTCCCGACTCCGTCCCGACGGCCAGGCATTCAGATACTCTCCGAGCGTCACCCGTGCCTTGTCGTATTGACGGTCAAGAAAAAGCTGCTCTGCCGAAGCGAAATAGAGGTCGTCCTTCTCCTCCTCGGTCTTGGAACCGCCCTTGCCAATGTTCTCGATGTAGGCGAGGTAGTCCTTTGCACGACCTTCGGACTGATAGATTGACTCTATCGCAAGAAGGGCATTGTCGGCATATTCTGTCCCGGTCATATTCTCCGCCACACGCTTGTAGTAGCCGAGGGCTTCTTCCTTGCGCTTCGCGTTCCTTGCCATCATGGCCTTTTCAAGCAGTGCCTGCGCGACATAGGAACTGTCCTTCACTCCCCTCACGACAAGGTCGAAGCAATCCGATGCAGACTTGGCATCCTTATTCTCTACGTAGCCGCGTCCGAGGTCCAGCATTGCCGGAGCATAGTGCTCCGATTCCGGATTTGCGTCCTTCACCTCCTTGAGCCTCTCTATTTTCTTCTTCAGCTTGCCGTCCAGTCCATAAGCGACCGCAGCCTGCCAGTATGGGTAGATGTCGTCCGGATTGTAGTAGCTGTCGGCAACCTCGCCGTAAGAGAGTGCAGCCGTCTTGTAGTCCCCTTGGATGAAGCTGCAGTCGGCGACGCGGGTCAGCGCATCCTTCCGGAAGTCGGTGGAGTTGCGGGTGTATGTGCCGTTCTGCTGCCGGGCATACTCGTTGAACCACTTGACGGCCTGGCTATAGTCGCCGAGGGTGAAATAGGCATATCCTATATTATATGGTATGAGATTTCCTTCCGGAGTCCCGTTCAAAGCGGAGATGTTGTAGAGCGACTTGGACACCGAGACAGCATCGACATAGTTGCCGTTCCTATAGTAGGTTTCCGAGAGCCAATATTTCGCCAGCTGATTGAAAGGGTCGTTACTGTCGGAATAGAACGTAACCGTCTTAAGGCACGGCACAGCGGCACGCAGGGAACCGGCCGAAAGCAGTTGCTTTGCCCTCAGATAGTTGGCTTTCATGTAGTTGCGCTGCATTTCTCGGGTGAGGTCGTCAATGTTGTCGTAGGCATCTATCGCTCCCTGATAATCCCGGCTATAGAGGGCGGTGAGGGCGATGTAGCCGTAGATGTCCTGGCTGCTCGTGTCCGGGTAGCGCGCCAGATAGTCCCGGAATACGGATACGTCGGTGTTGAGGTCGAAGGCGAGCTTGGCATAGTTGAACATGGCATCCTTCTCTATGGTCTTGTCCCATGACTGGAGGGAGGCGTCGCGAAAGGCTCCCATCGCAGCGACCTTGTTCTTTGTCTTGATGTAGGAATATGCCATGTGGTAGTTGGCTATCTGTCCGAGGGAATCGGACCTGTCCTCCATTTTCCCGAAATTCTCTATCGCGCCGGCATAGTCCCCGACGGCATAGAGCACAGAACCGGCGAAGAAACGGTCGGAACGATTCATTTCTGCCTTTCCGGAGGCATTCAGGTCGTAGTATTTCTTTGCTGTCGCGGCATCACCCGTCACGAGGGCGGACTCGGCAATCATCCTGTTTAACCTCGGCCGCCTGTCTTCCGGCACGGTCGCCGAAATCTTCGGTCCGTTCTTCAGGACGTAGTCGTAAGCGCCGAGCATGAAACGGCATTCGAGGGTGTAGTAGTCGGACATCTCAGCGAAACGTCTGTCCTTGCCGGACTTTGCGAACCAGTCAATCGCCTCGGAAAACTCATTGCGCTTGTAGCAGATGTAGCCAAGGGAATACTGCGACGGTGCCGTGTAGTCCGACTTCGGCAGCGAGACCACTTGGGAGAAAAGCTGATATGCCTTGTCGTAGTCGCCGGTTTCCTGCGCGGAGAACGCATATTTGAAAACATATTCCGTCCTTGATGAACGCCTCAATTGTTCGGGCGTCATGCCTGAAAATATTTCCGCGCACTCGGCGTATCTTCCTTGTTCAAAGAGGTTTACGGCATGGGCGAAATGAAGTCGCGGAAGCATCTCTGAATATGGATATTCCGTCTCGAACCATTCGATGTCATGGACATATCCGTAGGTTTCGAGAGCGGCGGAGCACAGAATCGAATATCCCTTAGCCTCGGAAGAGGCGGTTTCCGAATATATGTTCTCGAATTCCGTCCTCGCATTGCTGTACATCCCCTTGTCGTAGAGTTTCACGGCACGGGAAAACGGAGAGCCCAAAACTGCGATGAGCGTAAATATATATAAACCCTTCAACATAAGCCAAAAATTTTACAAATTTACTCAATTTTTCTCACTATCTTTGCGTGGTTACGGCACTTTTTGCACATATTACGCCATTGCACGATGAAAACATTAATCAAATTCAAGGACGCGGACATAATTAACGGGGAGACAACGGTGATTTACGGGCTGAACCTTATGGTGAACGCAGGCGATTTCATCTATATCGTCGGAAAGGTCGGCACGGGAAAAACGTCAATCATACGGACGATGATTGCGGAAAATCCGCTCGAAAAGGGCGAGGGAGAGGTCTGCGGATACGACCTCCGGACCATTCGCGAACGGGACATTCCGTTTCTGCGCAGAAAGCTCGGCGTAATCTTCCAGGATTTTCAGCTACTTATGGACAGGAACGTGCATGACAACCTGAGGTTTGTGCTTGAGGCGACGGACTGGAAGAATGACGCGGAGATGGAGACAAGGATTGAGGAGGTTCTGGGCGCTGTCGGAATGGCACGCAAGGCGCACAAGATGCCGCATCAGCTTTCTGGCGGGGAGCAGCAGAGAATCGCGATTGCAAGGTCTATTCTGAACCGGCCGGAGGTGATTCTGGCGGACGAGCCGACCGGCAACCTCGATGCGGAGACGGCGGACGGCATAATGCAGTTGCTGCGAAGACTGAACGGGGAAAACGGTACGGCAGTGGTGATGGTGACACACAATCTGCAACTATGCGAAAGGTTTCCCGGACGGGTCTTGGTGTGCAGGAACGAGGGATGTACGGAGGAAACGGAGAATGTGCAGGAGACGGACGAAGGTGGGGCGAAGGATTATGGGGCGGAGGTGATGGATGACGGAAACGACACGGAGGCCACGACGGCCGGAATGGAGGACACGCAGGAATGACGAAAAGGGAAAGATACGGGGCGGTGCTCGAAGCGCTTCGGACCAAAATGGGAAAGGTCAGCAGCGAGCTGATGTTCGCCTCGCCATTCCAGTTGATTGTAGCAGTCGTGCTTTCGGCACAGTGCACCGACAAGAGGGTCAACATGGTGACTCCGGAACTTTTCCGACGCTGGCCGGATGCGAAGTCTCTGTCAATGGCATCTTTTGAGGAGGTGTTCGAAACTGTACATTCCGTATCCTATCCCAACAGCAAGGCACACCATCTGATCGAGCTCTCTAAAATGATAGTCAGCGACTTCGGAGGCGAGGTGCCATCGGATACTGAAGATCTGGTGAAACTGCCCGGGGTCGGGAGGAAAACTGCGAACGTCGTCGCCGCGATAGTCTACGGAAAGCCTGTAATTGCAGTCGACACTCATGTTTTCAGAGTTTCGAGACGCATCGGTCTGTCGGACGGAACGAATGTTGAAGCTGTAGAGAAAGATTTGACACGGAACATTCCCGCGGAGCAGCGTGCTGACGCTCATCATTATCTGCTGCTCCACGGTAGATATGTGTGCACAGCCCGTGCCCCACACTGCGCGGAATGTGTCGTAAAGGAATGGTGCCGCGGATACAAGTCCGGAAACACGGAAGTGGAGAAGGCTCATTAGCAGTCGGCTATATGTTAATGTAATCACTTTTTGAAATATACGCTTATGTTTTATGTAACGTCTGAAAACATCCTTTTTATCGGTTCTATACTCATATTTTGCAGCATACTCGTATCGAGAGCCAGCTCAAGGTTCGGAATTCCGGCCTTGTTACTCTTCCTTATTGTAGGAATGCTTTTCGGGAGCGACGGACTCGGGATTGTGTTCAACGACGTGAATAAAGCCAACTTCATCGGTATGGTCGCCCTGTGCATCATCCTTTTCACCGGCGGCATGGAAACCAAACTTTCCGAAATCAGGCCTGTGCTTGGCCCGGGACTGGTGCTGTCGACCCTCGGTGTACTGCTTACGGCGGCGATTACAGGAGGATTCATCTATTTAATGAACGGATGGAAAGGCGTCGGACTCGGGCTGCCGCTGGTCTCATGCCTGCTTCTTGCGGCGACCATGTCCTCGACAGACTCGGCGACCGTGTTCGCGATGCTGCGCGGCAAAAACATGAGGCTGAAGAACAATCTCCAACCGATGCTTGAGCTTGAGAGCGGATCCAACGACCCGATGGCCTACATAATAACGGTGGTCCTGATTGAGATTGCCACATCGCTCAGCGGAGGAAAGGGCCTTGCATTGGGAGTGAGCGCGGAAATGGTTCAGGAAGCCGGCTTTACGTCGATAGAAAGCTACACGAACTACATGACAGTGTGGAACGCGATTAAGGTATTTCTGCTACAGTTCATTGTCGGAGGAGCAGTGGGAATCGGCATCGGGTATGCAACGGTATGGCTTCTGAACAAGGTACAGCTTAACAATACCCCTCTCTATGCGATTATGCTCCTGAGCATCGTATTCTTCGCATATTCGCTCGCCGGCATGCTTTCCGGCAATGGTTACCTCGCCGTCTACATCGCCGGCATCCTCATCGGAAACAGCAAGTTCAACCACCGCAAACAGATTCTCGCGTTCCTTGACGGGCTCACTTGGATGATGCAAATCGGGATGTTCCTCTTGCTCGGGCTGCTCGTCAATCCGATTCAGATGCTGCACACGGCGCCTGTGGCGATACTCATAGGAGTGTTTATCATGCTTGTAGCACGCCCTGCGGCGGTTTTCGGATGCCTGCTCCCATATAGGAACATAAGCCCGAAGTCGAAACTGTTTGTCTCATGGGTAGGCCTAAAGGGCGCCACTCCGATTATCTTCGCAACCTACCCGATACTCAGCCACATCGAGGGAGGAGACATCATATTCAACATAGTGTTCTTCATAACCCTAATGTCTCTCGTAATCCAGGGCGGGACGCTTCCGCTCGTGGCCAAGTGGCTGAAGCTAAATGACGAATCCGCTGTGCAGGAGAAGGAGTTTGACGTCGACCTGCCGGAAGAGGCCGGAGATCTGACAGAGACAACTCTCACGGAAGATATGGTGAAGGATATGGTCGAGGCAGGAGGCACCGCCCTCAAGGATCTGTCGCTGCCTGACGGAGTCCGGGTGCTGATGATAAAGCGTGACGGCAAGTTCATCGTGCCGACCGGCACCACTGAGCTTCAAGTCGGCGACCATCTGCTGATTATCAGTGAATCGACCGAGGATGTGGGAAAGACGGTGCTGTTGGCCTAATCGTTATAAATCAAGTCAAGACCCTGTTTCTTGTAGAACTTGAATTTGTGGTCGCTCGTTATTAGAGGAAGATGCTCCGTTAGAGCCTGAGATATTATAACATGGTCGCTCGGGTCGTGATGCCCCTCCGCCTCGTTTATGCGTAGCCGTGAGTATGTCTCCATTGTCTCGAAGCCGACAGGAAGAATCTTGATGAAGTACTCGTC
>OCLD01000346.1_pt1 | contig 11883 bp, 14 predicted proteins | sample 1495911 | NCBI WGS metagenome assembly OCLD01 (sample SAMN03418271, study PRJEB22391) | human gut metagenome | biome: human-gut; feature: organic feature; material: feces | host: Homo sapiens | place: Tanzania | collected 2013-01
GGAGGTGCGCCGTATCCTCAACGACAGAAAAAGCACCGTGGACAGCGCGTTGGACAGCTGCTCTAAACAAAGGTTCATTGAAAGGCATTGATACAGCAGTCTTGCGAGATTTCATGTCTCCTAACGGTCGCAAGAATTTGTTAATGGCAATCGTGTCTGGCAACTATCATATTAAGCGTCCTCACACAGCCTTAATCCCGAAAGACACTCCTGGTGAGTTCAGAACGGTGTTTGTTAATGAGGACGAGGACAGAATCTTTTTGTCTCTTGTAAACGATTTGCTGTTTGAAATTGCTGGCGATATGGTTCATCCGAGCTGTATGAGTTATCAGAAAGGAATTGGATGTGCCAAGATTGTCACACAAATGAGTAAACGCATTGAGTTACTGAGTGGAGTTGAGCATAAGATAATTGGATGGAAGTCTGACTTTAGCAAATACTTTGACACAGTACCAATCGAATATATCGATACTGCATTTGACGAAGTTGAACGTCGTTTTGGAAAATCCAAAATCATTGATGTCGTTCGTGAATATTACCATAACGACGAATATTACGATAGTGAGGCGAAATGTGAAGCCGTTAAGTATCAAAGTTTGAAGCAAGGTTGTGCTGTTGCATCTTGGCTTGCAGATGTGGTTCTTTATGAACTTGACAAGAGACTACATGATTTGGGAGACAATTACTCGCGGTATTCAGATGATACTTTGTATATCGGGACGCATTACGAAGAAGCCATGCAAATCATGGTTGAAGAACTTGCTGTTATGCACATGAAATTGAACCCAAAGAAGGTTGAGTATATCACAAATGACAAATGGTTTAAGTTTCTTGGGTTCTCAATTCGTGGCGCATCAATCAGTCTTGGCAACAATCGAATCAAATCATTTGCTGAGGAAATAAGCGCGAGAACAATTAAGAAAATTCGTGGAGGTATCAAGATGTCAACAGCCCTTCATTCAGTTCAGTCATGGCTTTATTATGGGAATGGCGAGCACGCTTGGGCAACTGGAGTGCTAAAAACCATAAACGTAAAGTCTGACATCAATGTGCTAAACGGATTTGCCATGGATTGTTTGCGAGCAGTTCAGGTCGGCAAGTCTGTCAGCATGAGTGACATTGGCGGCCTTGGCTGGATGCGTGAAAGTAAAAACGGATGTATAGCTCGTGGCAAAGGCAAGAAAGTTCGTACACTGCGCAATAAGACTGGAGAGCGTATCGAAGGATATTATTCTCTTGGGTGTATGCGAAACAACTTGTTGTATGGCCGCGACTTATACGACTCAATAGCAAGAGATTTGTAACTCAAAACGGTATAGGCAGAGGTATTTAATAATCCCGTATCAGATTATTATGACTTGAGTGCATAAACTGTATGCTTACAGTTTATACCCTCCTGTCATCACAACGTAATAACGGGAATATAGTTAACAATTACAGAGAACAACGTCTCTGAAAGTACCGTTTACCAAGCGAATGGATGGCAAGCAATGCAAACAGAGGTTCAGTCTTCCAGCATTTGACCTGTTGATTACTATCAAGTCATCCGGGTTGACACCCGGATTTGGTTGATGGTATCGACAGGCATGCTGTACTGACATGGGATTCAATTAGAGAAATTCGCAACATTTGTGAGCTTGTCAAAAACGTAGTGCAACGTAAAGAATCTGAGATGACAGCGCGTTTACGATAACGGCTCGAATAGGCTGGTGGCACCAGCCTCTCTATCCGTCATCGATGGGATATGGTTATAGAATTGCACCGAATGTCATGAGGATGAGATAATGCGTAACAACACAATCAAGGCTGAGACAATTTACTGTAACAGTTTTCGACAGAAGGGACCATCACAGTATCCAGGTTTGGCAACATGGATACTGTATTGGGACCTTCCGCTCCAAATGGTTACTGATGAGAAGGTTAAAGAAACGCACACCTCAGTGAGATTGTGTAAAACGTCAGCACAGACGTAAATTGTTGCAAGGGTTCAATGTTTAAATAGCCGCACATATATTCAGGATGTTATTCCTGAGATTAACAGGTTGGCACCTGCTAAGCTCAGGACTCACATCCTGATTTATGCTGCTATTATCTCAGAATTATAGTATTGTGCCGTAGAACTGAGCAACTTATTTAAAAGTTTTATAATGGAGACAATTTACGACAAGGTAATTGAGCAAGTGAGTCAAGGCGCTCATTGCAGCGTGAACTTCAAAAAACATACATTAAGTATCAATGGCAAGTTCATCAAAATCAAAGAAGGTGATCCAGGTATCAAAAAATATGACAACTTGGATGATTGGCTGGATGAAGTGGAGAATCTGTATGATGATTATAAATACAGTAAACCGACCACTCAGTCAATGAAACGTGACAGTAAAGCCAAATTCAAGGCCCTTTCAACATCTCAATTAGTGGAGGCGTTGGGGCATGACGCTCTTAGTAATCCTGTTCTCAGGAACGTGGCGCAAGCAAAACTGGAAGTGTTCATTCTATTATCGTTAGTTCATGGCATTTTCAATCCAGACGAATTGTTTGCAAAGGATTGGTTCTATCAAGGTAGCGACAAAACTTTAATCATCCGCAAGGATTGGTTCTAATAAAATATTAAACAATTAAATTTTAAGATAATGGAAACAAAGAAGAAGAACAACAAGGACGTGACAAAGGTAATCTGCCAGAACTGTGGAGCAGAAGTGATCATCCCTCAGCATGAGAGCACAGTGATTGGTACAGCCATCGGACAGGATAGCGGCCTGGGAACTGTAGTGCTGCCTACCAAGGGTGGTTGCGGATGTGCAGGTGCTGCTAATCCTATGGATCTGTTACAGGCATTGTCTGGTGGAAACGCAAGTGTTCTTCAGACGATAGTGGAACTTATCGGCAAGATTGAGGAGAGTGGTTATCTGGACGCAAACGGCATTGTGCGTCGTTGGATTCCTTCGCAGTGCTTGGCGATGGTGTATGACAAAGGTGGGTTTCATGAAAATTTGAAGGCGCGTGGTGTTGATTATTCATGGAAGGTTCTCATCGATGATTTGAAAAAGCAGAGCAAACTTTATATGAATCACGACATGGAGGGGTATGCAGACCGTAATCGTTGGTACAACAGCGAAATCGCTTATGCAATGGCAAGAGATTATTATGACACGCTGTGTTGTCATATCAACACCATGAAGCATTATTCACACAATGGACGTCTTTACATCAAGCTTAAGTGTTGGATGAATAATGGCAAGGGTGTCCATGTTGACGAGCTTCCTGTGTTCCGCGCTCAAATTGAGAAGGCGATTACATGTATCAAGAATACCAAGACACCCAAGACCTTGTTGGATGCCGTTACAAGTTTTGACAAAATGATTCGCCAGAGAATCAAATTCTCTCCAAAAGAGATTTGTGTTGAGTTCGCAAATGCTTATAAGGCTGCTGGTGCCTACTACACAATCAAGGATCTTATCATGTTTGAGGGATGCCGTTTGCAGGTAGATAATCAGGGGTCGGTTGACCAGATTACATTCTGGGATGCTCGTAACGGTCGTAAGCGTAAGTTTGCAGAAACGGAAGAGTCTCTGGAAGCGTTGGAGCGTAAGGCTTCAGCAATCGTACAAGACGGTGTTGCAGATTGTGGTTATAAGATGTTGGGGTTGCTGAAGGATTTCTTGGAATACAATAAGTTTGATTTCTCTGCAACTCAGAACAAGTGGCACGAACAGAGCAAGCTTCGCAAAGCAATAAGAGCAACGAATCGCAAAAACCGTCGTTCTCGTAGGTGATGATACTTGACCTTGACAGGTTTATGATAGGTAGGCATGAAATATTCAAACATCTCATCCTGAACCAGACGTGTGTCACGCCGTCGATCTCTGTTGTGATCGACGGCGTTTCAAACTTCTGGAAGATGAGATGCACATGGTAAAATGTTAAAGCATTGTCACGTCATGCAAGCCGTCATTATATGTTTTAAAACATGTTTAATGCTTATTGTTTAGGATTAAAAAACTGTAATTTTGTACTGCTATACCAACGGTAGATTTTGAGGACTTTAGCATTCTGCTGCTGGTGCAGATGACAAAATTTGGTGATAACCCACAACTTCAAACTTTAATAATTCTATTTAAAATGACTATTGTACAAACAATTAATGCACTCGGAGGCTTACTACATAATATATGGCTGGGTGTGGAATCATTTTGGTGCGAGCCAATGTTTCCCATTTCTGTTGCAGACATCTGCATATTTGTGATATTGGGGCTGTATTTTTTTTCACACAAGTTTTATAAGTATTGCAAGATGATAGATGATTGGAGGGAGCGAAGACATCCTCCAGTACATTCAGAGATTACAGAAGAGCAGTCGGAACAACAATCAGAATGCGAGTAATTCAAGTTTCGGAAGCCTTTGATTAGGCTACAGCGATTTTTCATTCAATCGTCCGAAGCGGATTAGCCTTAGCCCCGAATGAATTTAGGGAGCTACGTTAGGGATGAATGCATAGGCACGTCAGGATGTCCGTCCAAGTTCTGACCTCTGCGGCTGATGATTAAAAGCGGGGAAACTTGCGGTGTTGTCAGCATGAAAACCATTCCATAACATTGGCGATGGGCGCACAACCACCTTTCGAGGTGAGATTTATCAATTTTATTGATTTAGTATTAGATTTATGAACTAAAAAAAGCAAGTTGAGGAACTTGCGAAACTTGAATAACTCGAATAAAAAATTGCAGATATGAAATACAAATTAACAGATGAGACTAAGAATTTAGGTGAAGTGATTCTTCACAGAATAGAGTGCGTTACGTCATTTGATGATGTGAAAGCGGGTGACAAAGGCGGTTGGATAGAGAAAGAGAGCAACCTGTCTCAGACAGGCAATGCGTGGGTGTATGGCGATGCAAAGGTGTTTGACCATGCACAGGTGCTTGGCAATGCAAGGGTTTATGACTTTGCAAGGGTGTTTGACCATGCAAGTATCTATGACTCTGCACAGGTTCATGGCTATACACAGGTGTTTGGCAATGCAAGGGTCTATGGTCTTGCACATGTTCATGACTCTGCACAGGTGTTTGGCCATGCAAGGGTTTATGACTCTGCGCAGGTTTGTGACAATGTAATGGTGTTTGACCATGCAGATGTCTGTGGCAAAGCAGAGGTGCATGATGATGCATATATATTTACGATAGGCAAGGGTGTGTAACATCGTCAAGTAGCCTGATGTAAAATCACCTCCTTTGCATCAGATAAAGAAATAGAAACAATACAAAATTTGGATCTGGCGGCAACAGCAATTCGGCTTCGTTATTATGCGAAAATCAATTGACACTTACATTCAAGCGATTGCTCATGACAACAATGAGTATATCAAAGAAGCAGGCTACGAGTCTGTAGCAGACTACATAATCGAGAAAGCAGAATACGGCACAGGCTATTATGAGTATTTTGATGCCGACGAACTTGACGAGACAGGCGAGCCGACAGAGGCGCAGATTGAAGAGTTGAAGGCATACCTTCGTGAAAATTACAACGACTTTATAGAGTAAAAACTTTCAGCCCTAAGCGCATCACGGTTAAGCGGAATGATATGAAAACATCAAACATTAAGACATTGGAGGACTTGAAAGATTTCTTGACGGAATATTGTGAAAAGTATCCTGAAGACGATTGCTGCGAGCTGGTTCGCGACATCTGCGAGAAACACGGATGGATATATACATCTGATTCGGATGATATACGTTATGACGATGAAGATTACGCAACAGATGGTGAGAATATCTTGTCATACGTATCTTATGGCTGGGCGATATTTGATAATGACGGCCAGAACGTTGAGTACAACGGACGTGAGATTACCGTTAGAGAGGATGGCGAGAATTGGTACGTCAACTTCAATACGGGTCTGGGCGAAGGTATCTACCCCAAGGTGGATTGGACGTTGCAGAAAGCAATCAACGACCAGGCGAACATCTATAAAGAAATTTGATTCAAAGATAAAAATCAGCCCTCGACATCACGGTTAAGTCAGTATATATGAGCGACGTTAGAGTGTTAAAAAACATAAATCACCTTGGAAACGGAGTTGATTATTTCGTTGTTTACGAGGATCAGATTAGCGGAACCGCAGCCGATGGAACAACGTTTGATTATTCGCTTGAAAACGGAGAAAGCACATGTTGGAGCGATCTTGAGTCCGAACTTGAGGAAAAATATGAAGGTCTTCGTTTTACGCTTAGTACGGATAACGAAATAGATATTGATACGTGGGACTCTGATGACGACGCTCTCGCGGAGGCAGAAAAGACTAACTTAATACAAGAGATTCGTCAGTTTGCAAAAGCATGGCTGGAAGAGTTTGAATGTTATTACGATTGCCAGTTCTGGAATTATTGGGATGGCCACAACTGGAAATCAGAACTTCTTTATTGCGAGAATCCTGGTGTTGACGATAACAAAGATTACGAGCTGTTAGATGATGATGAAGAAGAATCGCTGATTCTTTCCGCATTTGAAAGAGCAAAACAGGCTTCGCCAGAATGGCACAACGGAGCTGCGGAGTATTACGATGAAGAAACAGGCTTTACCGTCACATTTTCATGTTGGGAAGGCAGTGCGTATGCAGCAGCCATTTCACGAGAATAACCCAAAAATTATGGCTTTTCTTAATAAAGAACAATACGAGTATCGCCGCGAGGCAGCGGCGGCTCGTAACAGCAAGAATGAAAGCATTGCAGTTGAGAATGGCATGGCTGAGCAGCAGGCTGACCTTATCTCACGCCTTTGCTCACTTCGACATGAGCTGCATTGCAGAATGAATGATATTGTTAAAGGTGGTGACTGTGCGAAAGATCTTCGTGAGCGTTTTGCTTCGCTTGAGGACAAGATGGAGAAGAGCGGACTCCCTGAGTTCGGTGTTTCTGGCAGTTTGGCAGACCTTGACGATATGTACGGACTGATATACTATTACGGCGAAGATGTTCCAGAAGATCATGACAGCGACGAGTTCAAGGAGTGGTATGATGAAGAGTATAGCCGTATATATAACGAGTTGTCCAATATTCACGACAGCATAGAGCAATACCTGAAGGAGATCGACGAGAAGTATAAGACGTCCTACCGTCCGACGGGTGCATTGAGAAATTATTAAATAGGAAACATTCAGCCCTCGACATCACGGTTAAGTCAGAAATTATGGCAAAATATTTGATTACATACAAGTGCGGTCACGAAGTAGAAAAACAGCTTTTCGGCAAGATTAGCGAGCGTGAGAACTATATTTCCTGGGCAGAGGGACAGTTATGCCCTGCTTGTCAGCGCAAGATATATCATGACAAAGCTCTTGCGGACGCATCCTCAAATGGCTATCCGGAGCTTGAAGGTTCAGAGAAGCAAGTGGCATGGGCTATAGACTTGCGCTATACTTTTGTACAGAACATTGAAAACGAGATAAGCGAAAAAAGAGACCGCATAAATCGTTTTTCAGAGAACGAAGAGGAAAAGAATGCTCGACTATCTAAGTTTGAAAAGCTCTTGCCTGAATTTTACGAGGTTATGAACAATCTTCTGACGAACAAGACTAATGCAAAGTTTTGGATAGACAATAGAGAATACATTGAACCTGGGAAATATGAATGGGAAGTTTCACTTTCTCCGGTGGAGTTGCTTAGAAAATTCAAGAAGGAAATGGAACAGAAAAACCTTGGTTAAAAACTTCATTGTTAATATCAAAGACATTTCAGCCCTACCGCATCACGGTTAAGCGGAATGATATGGAGAACATTTTAGAAAAAGCTGTAACAGCAAATGGTAATATAGATTTAAACGAATTAAGTTGGAAACAGCTCATTGCGCTTATGAATTTTTGGAACAGCGACTTCGCAAAGAAAGAGAACGCATCATTCTCCGAGATGGTGAAGCGTTGCTACAAGCCCATCCATTGGCACGAGGAAGCGAACATCATCTATTTGCATAAAGACAATCGGCGAACCACAATAATCTCTTACACCTTTTTCCACTTTGCCGAAGCAGAAGATAAACTAATACATGCTTTGCTTACAAAGCAATTTAAGTAAAGAGTAATCTTTGTTTGGGGAGAATAAATCAAAAAAGCCCGACCTAAGCCGGGCTACGCGAGACCAATGGTCTCGAATCTACGATAGTAGAAATTAGCTCTTTGTGAGCGTTAAATCCACAGTCGGAGCTTTTCCATCAACGGAAGTCGTGTTGTCTTTCTATTCCATAAAGGTTCGATTAAAATCTTCCGAAGACGGTGCAAATTTAAAAATTATAATTATACTAAACAAGGTTTATCCTGAATATTAACATTTTTTATTTTTATTATTATGGCGAACAAAATTAAACTAAGCTATTTGAAACAACAGGTAGAGCGCACCACAGATGGCACACGTCTTGCCATCACCATCCCTGCCGACATAGCAACTTTGGCACACGAGTTTATTAATTTCAAAAAATAAAAATGATTATGACATGGAACTCAAATGAAGAATGTATAAAATGGATGCATACAACCATGACTATAACTGCTTGTTTATTAATACACTTAGGCTTTCCAGAACCTTGTTGGATGTTGAGAGGCCCAGAATTGCTCCTTGTTATAATAGGTGCATTAGTTATAGTCTTCTTGTTAGGTTGGCATGATTACTATTGGGATAAAGAGAATATAAAAAAAGGGAAAGAACCTATCTTCTTTCCAGATGTATGGAAAAAAGAAGAAGACTAACATTTCAATCAGAGCGGTGGCATCCTTCGTGAATGCCACCGCTCTGATGTGTGGTAGAATCCCTTGTCAACTTTTATTGATGATGTCTATATGTTTATTTAATTGGGATATAAAAGAAAAATCAACAGCTGAAAGTTTGCGAAGAAGGAGATAAAGATGTAAATTTGCCTACGAAAGTAAGTTACATCTACAAACAATTACTTTAGAGAGCCTTTCCAGGAAGAGAAAATACTTAAGACAATTCAAGTTTCGGAAGCCTTTGATTAGGCTACAGCGATTTTTCATTCAATCGTCCGAAGCGGATTAGCCTTAGCCCCGAATGAATTTAGGGAGCTACGTTAGGGATGAATGCATAGGCACGTCAGGATGTCCGTCCAAGTTCTGACCTCTGCGGCTGATGATTAAAAGCGGGGAAACTTGCGGTGTTGTCAGCATGAAAACCATTCCATAACATTGGCGATGGGCGCACAACCACCTTTCGAGGTGAGATTTATCAATTTTATTGATTTAGTATTTATTAAAATTGTAAAGTTATGAAGAGATTAAGAAACAACATGTTGATGGAAGAAAGAACTTCCGAAAGTAAAATATTTATTAACATGCAAGTTGATACATATTCACTTGCGAAACTTGAATTAAGACAATAATAAGCGAGATGATTACAAAAAGTTTAGTAAACAATAATGAATATCTGAGAAATGTTGCAACTCTGTCTGTGTATAACGATGCTTACCGCAGAGGCAAAGCATTAGTGACGGATGATGAGTATGATGAAATTTATGAGGCAGTACAGGTGTACGAAGCACAACACCCAGAAGAGGTGGAACCCTTATCACCTACTCAGTCATGTGGGGATACGCCCATAGAGGGAGCTGGCAAGATAGCCCATTCGCAGATGTTTTCCATGACGAAAATAAAGACGAAGGATGATATACGTCTGTTCTTCGACAGATGCCGTGCTGCTACAGGAAAAAATCTTGTCGGCATTAACATGGAAGATAAGATAGATGGCCTGGCTATGTCGTTGACATACCAGGATGGCAAGTTTATGAGTGCATCGCTAAGAGGTGATGACGGATTGATGGGAGATGATGTGACAGAGCAAGCCAAACACATCAAGGGCATACCTATGGAATTTAAGAGAGCTTGCGCATGCTACTTACGGATTGGCAAGGTGGAGATAAGAGGAGAGGCTTATGTGAGCAAACCGCTTTTGCAAAGATACAACGAGAGTGTAGATGTTGCCCACCGCATGTCAGATGAGCGGAGCATGGCGGTAGGGGCCGTTCGTAGCCAAGATCCATCGGTATGCAGCAAAAGAGGTGTGGAGTTTCGTGCCTATTACATCATATTTGAGGATGAGAGTGATTTCATTTACCAGGTGTCGGTGCTTGAACAGTTGAAGAAAGCGGGTTTCCGCGTACCCTATAGCATGGTGGCATTTGGTGTAAAAGGCATAGTTAGAAGGCTTGACGAGTTTAGGGTTCGGCAGCAGAAGAGTGCTATTCCTACAGATGGTGTTGTGCTGAAAATAAATAACCGTGAATACTGGAGCAAGATGGGCTGTGTGGGCAAATATCCCAAATGGGGTTGTGCATACAAGTTTGACACTAACTCTGCTGTCACTCATCTGCTTGACATAGAGTGGAACGTGTCGCCCAAGGGCAAGCTCTGCCCAAAGGCCATATTCGAGCCTGTGCGACTTTACGGACGTAACAATGACTGTGCCACTCTTCATTCTGCACGATGGGTGGAAGAGGCTTTTCCAGGGAAGTATCATGTAGGAGACACTCTTACCACAACATTGGCAAACATGATAATACCAAAGGTGGTTGGCGTTGTGCATGACGGCCAAGGCAAAGAACTTGCTATTCCAAAGGTGTGTCCTCTGTGTGGTGAACTTCTATATCGTGACGGTGCTGACTACTTCTGTAAGAATGATTCGTGTCAATGCTTTGACAGAAAAGAAACAAACGGCATGGTTTCTCAACAAAAGAAAGATGTACAACCAAATACCGTCCTCTTGCCCTCGGAAGTAAATACTATTGCCTTGTTGGGCAAAAACGTAGTAGTGTCAGGCTCCTTTGCTCCAGGAGTAAAGGACGAACTTAAATCACTCGTGATGAAGGCAGGGGGTAATCTGCGTTCGTCAGTCAATGCTAAGACATCTTATCTTGTATGTGGCGACACAGGAGTAGGTTCTTGTAAGTTGGAGCAGGCTCAAAAGTTTGGCGTGCGTTGCATTAGCAAAGATGAGTTTGTTTCACTCATCTGCAAGTAACATTATATATATACAAAATAAAACTAATTCGGTCTTCGTGTTATCTTCAGATAACACGAAGACCGAATTTAATCATTAAACTAAAAATCAGATTATGAAAAAGTATCGTTTAACATCTGAGACCATCTCTTATGATTGCCACATGCTTCATCGCATTCAATGCGTCAATTCATTCTTTGCATCACATTTCAACAAAACCATCACTGATGGCGAATTAGGAGGCTTTGTCGAATCCGATGCCAATCTCTCGCAAGAGGGTGAATGTTGGGTAGATAAAGACTCTATGGTTTACGGTAATGCTGAGATATGCGGCAATGCTTTCATAACTCACCACTCTATTATACATGGCAATGCTCTTATCCGTAGAAATGTGTGCGTCATGGAGGCGAACATTAAGGGAGATGCTATAGTTTCCTCACCATCAGACTATACTGTATTCCCTATACCTGGTTCTGCTCACGGATTTGTTACATGGACAAAAAGCGATGACCGTTGGAGTGTAGGCAAGTTTTATGGCTCATCAAGCGAACTTGTTAGAATGGCTTACGAACATAGTTTGGAGGTGGGTGAGATGTACAACATCATAGTGCAAGCAGCCTTCCAACTCTTTCCTTATGACAAAGAGTTTAGTCAATAAAACTATTAAAAACATGTAAATACATTTTGCTATTTTAATTATTCTTCTTATCATTGTATTATGAAAAGTGCTAAAGTATTAAAGATACTGCATATTTCGCGCCAAACATTGGTGCAATATGTAAAGAAGAAAGAGATACGAGTCATCTCACTGCCTAATGGCATGTATGACTACAACGACGATGATGTGTATCGCAAGGCTGGTCTTGCTTCCGAAAGGATGAATGTTGTGTAT
>OCLD01000347.1_pt1 | contig 11821 bp, 12 predicted proteins | sample 1495911 | NCBI WGS metagenome assembly OCLD01 (sample SAMN03418271, study PRJEB22391) | human gut metagenome | biome: human-gut; feature: organic feature; material: feces | host: Homo sapiens | place: Tanzania | collected 2013-01
AAAAAGAATCTGCGGCAGGGCAGAGTGGTGCTGATGAAAATGTGATTGTAGATGATTTTTTGACGGCAGAGCTTGCCCTTTGCCGGATGATGCAGGAAATTAATGCCCTGATTGTAGATGGGCTGAACTTTGAATAAGGCAACTGTTTGGAATGGTTGTAAGGCATGAGAAAGGCAGTAACATTATGAATGCAAAAGCATTAATTGGAACAGTAATCGAAACGATCATTAAGGTTTTAGTGCTTGCGGCCGCGATTATCCTGGTGTTTAAGGGCGCAACGAAAGCGTATGATTTCGGCTACCGTGTATTTGCGGACGAACCGATGTCCATAACCGGAGGACGGACGATTACCGTGGGAATTGCTGAGGATGCAGATATAACAGATATTGCGAAGATGCTCGAAGAAAAGGGATTAATTTCCGATTACCGGCTGTTTATCGTGCAGGAGCTTTTGTCTGCGCAACACAATAAGATTAAGCCCGGAATTTACGATCTGAGTACCGATATGAAGGCAGAAGAAATGCTTGAAATCCTTGCGGGTGAAAGCGAGGAAGAAAACAGCAATACCGTTGCACCCAATGCTGAGACCGGAGATACCACAGACCAGTCCGAAGAGGAAATTGATACAGAAGAATTAGGCAATGAGGATATGGAAGTAGAGGTACTTCCGGAAGATACGGCAGAATCCTCAGAATTAACAGAAACGGGAGAATAGACGGTGATTACAGACGAAAGAATCAGTACATTCATTCATTCCCTGGATACAGGGAATACTCCCTTTCTTACAGAATTGGAGCGATATGCGAAGGAAACCAATGTACCCATTATCCGACCTCAGATGCAGAGCTTTTTGAAGGTGCTTCTTGCTATGCAGCAGCCAAAGCAGATCTTAGAGGTGGGAACGGCCATTGGTTTTTCTGCGTTACTGATGGCAGAATACGGACCGGCAGACTGCCATATTACAACAATTGAAAAGTATGAAAAGCGGATTCCCCTTGCAAAAGAGAATTTCAAAAAGGCGGGCAGGGAAGACCGGATTACCCTGTTAGAGGGGGATGCCACAGAAATCCTGAAAGAGCTGGAAGGACCGTATGACCTGATTTTTATGGATGCGGCGAAGGGACAGTATATCCACTTCCTTCCGGATATCCTGAAATTAATGCCGGTGGGAGGCACACTGCTTTCGGATAATGTGCTTCAGGATGGGGATGTCTGTGAGTCGCGGTTTGCGGTAACGAGAAGAAACCGCACGATTCATGCCCGGATGCGGGATTATCTGTATGAATTAAAGCATCATGAGGAGCTGCGTACGGATATTCTGCCGGTAGGTGATGGAATGACCATCAGCGTGCGCATCCGCAAGCCGTAAGCAGATTCCATATTTGAGGACAGACAAGAGATTGGATCGATCGGAACATAAATAAGGTATAAAAGTATATAAATAGCAGGAACAATCAAGGAGACAGAATGAGAAAACCGGAACTTTTGATACCTGCCAGTTCACTGGAGGTTTTAAAAACTGCCGTGCTTTTTGGAGCAGATGCAGTATATATCGGAGGCGAAGCGTTCGGACTTCGCGCAAAAGCCAGGAATTTTGATAAAGAGAGCATGAAGGAAGGAATCGCCTTTGCCCATGAGAGAGGAGTGCGGGTTCATGTGACTGCCAATATTCTGGCACATAACCGTGACCTTGATGGAGCAAGGGAGTATTTTAAGGAACTGAAGGAATTAAAGCCGGATGCCCTGATTATTGCGGATCCGGGGATGTTTACCCTTGCACGTGAAATCTGCCCGGAAATTGACATTCATGTTTCCACGCAGGCCAATAATACGAATTATATGACCTACCGGTTCTGGTATCAGCAGGGGGCGAAACGTGTGGTATCGGCAAGAGAGCTGTCTCTTGCTGAGATTAAAGAGATCCGTGAGCATATCCCGGAGGATCTTGAGATTGAAAGCTTTATCCATGGAGCAATGTGCATTTCCTATTCGGGAAGATGCCTGCTCAGCAGCTTTTTTACCGGAAGAGACGCCAACCAGGGAGCCTGTACGCATCCCTGCCGCTGGAAATACTCCGTTATGGAGGAAAAGCGTCCGGGCGAGTATTTCCCGGTATATGAGAACGAGCGCGGAACTTATATCTTTAACTCCAAGGATCTGTGCATGATTGAACATATTCCGGAGATGATCGAAGCGGGAATTGACAGCTTTAAAATTGAAGGCCGTATGAAAACAGCGCTTTACGTGGCAACAGTTGCCAGAACCTACCGGAAAGCGATTGATGACTATCTCGAATCCGAGGAGAAATATCGTGCCAATATGGACTGGTACAAGGAGGAAATCTCCAAGTGCACGTACCGTCAGTTTACAACGGGCTTTTATTTTGGAAAACCGGATGAGAATACGCAGATTTATGATTCCAATACCTATATCAACGAATATATTTATCTGGGGAGCATTGAAGAAGTTACCGAAGAGGGACTTGCGAAAATCACACAGAAGAACAAATTTTGTGTGGGCGACTGCATCGAAATTATGAAACCCAATGGTGACAACATAGAAGCTTCCGTGTTATCCTTAAGAACAGAGGATGGGCAGCAGGTAGAAAGCGCGCCTCATCCCCAGCAGGTTTTATATGTGGAATTAAGTACCGTGCCTGCGGTATTTGATCTTCTTCGTGTTCACAAAGAAGATATAGAGGGAGGAAAACAATGAATGATGTGAAAGATGTCGAGGCACTCTTTGGCAGCAGGGTGTTCACCCGTGCGACCATGCGGGAACGCCTTCCAAAGAATGTTTACAAAGAAGTAATCAAGGTAATGGATTGCGGCGGTGAACTTTCTCCGGCAACAGCAGATGTGGTAGCCAAAGCCATGAAGGACTGGGCTGTTGAAAACGGTGCAACCCATTATACACACTGGTTTCAGCCGCTCACCGGTATTACGGCTGAAAAGCATGATTCTTTTATCACACATCCGGATGTGGATGGTAAAATGCTGATGGAATTTTCCGGCAAAGAGCTCATTAAAGGTGAGCCGGATGCTTCTTCGTTCCCTTCGGGCGGACTTCGTGCAACCTTTGAAGCGCGTGGCTATACCGCATGGGATATTACGTCTCCGGCATTTTTGCGCGAGGACGCAACGGGCGTAATTCTTTGCATTCCGACTGCATTCTGTTCCTATAAAGGAGAGGCTCTGGATACGAAAACACCGCTTCTGCGTTCCATGGAAGCGATCAGCCAGCAGGCTCTTCGTATTGTGCGCCTGTTTGGCAATACGGAAGCAACGAGAGTCATTCCGAGTGTTGGTGCAGAGCAGGAATATTTCCTGGTTGACCGGGATAATTATCTGAAACGTGAAGATCTGATTTTTGCAGGAAGAACCCTGTTTGGAGCGCCTGCCCCGAAGGGCCAGGAAATGGATGATCATTATTTCGGAACCATCCGGGAGCGGATCGGCGCTTATATGAAAGATATTAATCTGGAGTTGTGGAAGCTTGGCGTTACAGCGAAGACGCAGCACAATGAGGCGGCTCCGGCACAGCATGAGCTGGCTCCGATCTATGAAACAGCCAATGTTGCGGTAGATCACAATCAGCTCATTATGGAGACCATGAAGAAGGTGGCAGAGCGTCATAATCTGACCTGCCTGCTCCACGAAAAGCCATATGCCGGTGTGAACGGTTCCGGTAAACACAATAACTGGTCACTGACGACCGATAATGGCGTGAATATGCTGGATCCGGGTGAAACCCCGAATGAGAATATCCAGTTCCTTCTGGTGCTTGCCTGCATTATCAAGGCAGTGGATGTCCATGCGGATCTGCTGCGTCAGAGCGCGTCCGATGTTGGAAACGATCATCGTCTTGGCGGATATGAGGCACCGCCGGCAATTATGTCCGTATTCCTGGGAGAACAGCTGGAAGATGTGGTAAAGCAGCTTGTAGAAACGGGGGAAGCCTCTCATTGCCTCGAGGGCGGTAAGATGGAGACCGGTGTGTCTGCGATCCCTGATTTCGCAAAGGATGCTACTGACCGTAACCGTACCTCGCCGTTTGCCTTTACCGGCAATAAATTTGAATTCCGAAGCGTAGGTTCTTCTGATTCCGTGGGAAGCCCGAATACGACACTGAATGCGATTGTAGCAGAGGCTTTCTGCGAAGCGGCAGATGAGTTGGAACAGGCAGAGGATTTCGATCAGGCAGTACATGACCTGATTAAGAAATATTTTACCGAGCATCAGAGAATTATCTTTAATGGTAATGGGTATGCTCCGGAATGGATAGAAGAAGCAAAGCGCCGTGGATTGCCGAATCTGTTATCCATGGTGGATGCGGTGGATACCCTGACAACGGATAAAGCGGTAAAGTTGTTTGAAAAGTTTAAGATCTTTACGAGGGCAGAGCTGGAATCCAGGGAAGAAATCCTTTATGAAACCTATGCAAAGACACTGAACATTGAAGCTCTTACGATGATTCATATGGCTTCCCGCCAGCTGCTTCCGGTGTGTGTATCCTACAGTAAGAAGCTGGCCGATGCAGTCATTGCCGTAACAGAGGCCGGTGCGGATGCTTCTGTTCAGGAGGAGCTGCTGAATGAGGTGTCCAGGGAACTGAAGACCGCAAAGCTGGCACTGGAAGCATTGAAGATGGATGAGGAGAAGGCCGGAGAGATTGCCAATGCAAGAGAAAAGGCATTCTTTTATAAGGATGTCATCAAGGAGGATATGGAAGCCTTACGTGCTCCGATTGACCGTCTTGAAATGCTGGTAGAAAAGGATATGTGGCCGATGCCGACCTATGCTGATCTGATGTTTGAGGTTTAGGTGATCAGACACAGCCATGCAGAATGGTAATAAGATTATGAAACTGAAATAAAAATAAGAACTCCCGTATACCGGTGCCGGGCCGGATACGGGAGTTTGTGCTTTATAATGATACAATATAACAACCTGGGATTGGTTTAGTTTACCTTAACTTCCAGATATCCCAGTAATTTGCTGGTATCGTACTCGTTGAGGATCCCCAGATTGGAATCATAGAATTTACCATCAAAGTGAATGAGGTAATGACAATAGCGGCCCATCTTCTCCATCATAATACAGCATTTAGGAAGAGTAGCTTCTTCTCCTTCGGTATACATGATCACATCGCTGTGATCAATACCGTAATAATTCAAGGCGGAAATGACACGTCCCATTGTGGCCTGCCATTCGCGGCAGTCCATAACGCTGATCACCTCTGCAATGGTAACTCCTGCCAGCATGGCAACACAGGTCTGTCCGCATAAACCATCTTCCGGCTGGATGATAATATCAATGTGGTCAATCTTCCGAATCGGATTGTCGAAGCTATAGGGACTGTTCTGGTCCATTTTAATTAAGCTGGATCCGATATGAAGGAGAATCTTATGGGGTTGTGTCACATCAATGTGAGCCACGTCCTCATCTCTTAAGTGAATCTTATAGTTACCTTTATCCTCCGGAAGAAGTTCACAGTCGATATGTTTATTGTCCAGAATCAGGTCGCCCTGAATGATGTCACGTTGCTTGCATACTTCCCATACATTAAACGGAATACGGATGCAGAAGAGATTGTCCTTCTTCTCAATTTTACCGGTAAAAAAGTATCTCATAGTAACCTCCCAAAATCATACATTATGCATCAACCATACCAAATTTCCGCTGAAATGTTAAGGGTTTTCGGGTAAGAAAAACATAAGTATCTAAAAAAATACAACCTGATAAAAAAATAACGAAAAAAGTACTTGCCAAACCTGCATATATTATGTATAATACCAAAGGTAACAGCGCATAGGGCTATCGCCAAACGGTAAGGCAACGGACTCTGACTCCGTCATTTCAAGGTTCGAATCCTTGTAGCCCTGCTACAGACCCCGAAGGAGATTCCTTCGGGGTTTTGTTGTACTATAATTGTTACTGGAAGAAGAGCGTACATATGTGGTATACTATGTATAATTATAGATGAAAAGGAGGCAGGTGTTATGGAAGACAAAAGGGAAATATTGGAATCCTTTACAAATGAGATGCAGAAGATGTTTGGCAAATCACTCAGGAAAATTATTCTATATGGCTCCTATGCCCGAGGCGATTTTAAAGTGAACTCGGACATGGATCTTATGATATTGACCTCCTTATCAGATGATGAGATTAAAAGGCTTGAAAATGAAGTATATGATATTGCCTTTGAATATGAGATGACTTATGGAATCGCGATAAGTGTAAATGTTAAGAATGAAGACCATTTTAATTACTGGCTGGGAGCCTTACCTTATTATGATAATGTCAAAAAGGAGGGAATTGTACTTGCTGGATGAAAGAAGAGTTGATTTATGCAACTATAGAATGAAAAATTCAGAGGACAGCCTGACGGTTGCGGAAGATTGCATGGAAAAGGGATTGTACAGAGATGCGATCAACCGATCTTATTATGCAGCGTTTTATGCGATAGAGGCTCTTTTGGCATTAGAGGAGGTCGATTTTAAGAGACATAAGGATGTGGTTGCTTATTTCAACAGAACCTATGCTGCAACTGAAAAAGTTCCAAGAGAGATTGGGCGTAAGCTGGCACACCTGCAGCAAAAAAAGAGAAAAAAGTGACTATGATGATTTTTATATTGCTTCTAAAGAAGAAACTATGGAGCAGATTGAAAATACAAAGTCTGTAATACTGGCGGTGAAAGATTACCTTAGCAAGATGGAAAATTAAAAGGTATCAGAAAGTTAAAGAGGAACATTCATGTTGGAAATTGGAAAAAGACAATTGCTCACAATAGTAAAGAAAGTAGAGTTCGGAGTCTATCTTGCCAAAAAGCAGGAAGCGGATTCGGAAGAAAAGGTGCTTTTGCCCCGGAAGGAAGTTCCGGAGAATGCACAGATCGGGGATGAAATCGAAGTATTTCTTTACCGTGATTCCAAGGACCGGATGATTGCAACCGTGCGGCAGCCAAAGATTTCTTTAGGAGAGGTTGCCCTGCTTTGTGTGAAGGAAAATGGTAAAATCGGAGCATTCCTTGACTGGGGGCTTGAGAAGGATCTGCTGCTTCCGTTCCGGGAACAGGTAAGAAAGGTACGCCCCGGAGAGGAATGTCTGGTTGCTTTATATCTCGATAAGAGTAAGCGTTTGTGTGCGACGATGAAGGTCTATCATTATCTGCGCACGGACAGTCCTTATGAAAAGGATCAGAAGGTAACCGGAACACTTTATGAAATCAGTGATAATTTCGGTGCATTTGTAGCAGTGGATAACTGTTATTCTGCTTTGATTCCGAAGAAGGAACCTTTGGGAAATGCAAAGGTTGGAGATACCGTGGAAGCCCGTGTTACGGAAGTGCTGAAGGATGGGAAGCTGTCCCTAAGCCTTAGGGAGAAAGCGTACATCCAGATGAATGAGGATGCGCAGAAACTTCTGAAGCTTTTGGAAGAGCAGGGAGGTGAGCTGCCCGTTGGGGATAAGTCTTCTCCCGAAAAGATCAATGAACTGACCGGTATGAGCAAGAATGAATTCAAGCGTGCGGCAGGCAACCTATACAGGCAGCGCCTGATTAAGGTGGAAGAACATAAGATTTATCAGCTTTCATCGGATAAGTGATCGAGGAATAAATAAGGACACGCAGATGCGTGTCCTTGTTCGTTATATATATGGTTATGAATATGTGATGTCTGTCGGTTGCCCTTAAACATACATATCAAAATTGCTGCCAATATTCGGATTCACAGATAGCTCCATGGAGCGGTCCAGCATGTTGATGAGACTGGAACCGGATTGTTCGGTGGAGTCGAGAGCCTTACTTAAAACAGCAACTCCGACCTGATTCTGCAGATTCACATTTGCCATTGCGGTAGATAATTCAGGAATATTCATAGAATCTCTCCTTTCCTTTTATCTATACAGTCAGTATAGCACTTCACATAAGAAATAGTAAAGTAAAAAATGCCTGAAAAACAGTGTGGAAAGTACAGAAAAAATACACAAAAAAATCACAATTTTTAGTAGATTTTTTTGTACATATGTATTAAAATAGAATGAGTATTACTATAAATAACAAAAAAACATTTAATGTATTGGTTAATGTGCATAATGAAGTTGTAGCATGGCTGCAGAGAGGGGGGTATATGATCTCAAATCAGATTTTGCAGAATACCATTGATGGTTTGAAGACAATTGCACGTGTGGATTTTGAGGTACTTGATACAGAGGGCAAGGAAGTAGCAACTACTGCTGAGATACCGTTCGGGGGACGTAAGGAAGCAGTTGAATTTGTGAAATCCCAGGCAGATTCCCAGGAGATTCAGGGATGTCAGTTTTTTAAGATTTATGACGACCAGCAGCCGGAATATGTTCTGGTAACGATTGGTTCGGATGAGAATGCATATCTGGTAGGGAAAATGGCCGCCTTTCAAATCCAGAATCTGATGATTGCCTATAAGGAACGGTTTGACAAGGATAACTTTGTCAAGAATCTGCTCCTTGATAATCTGTTGGTAATTGATATTTACAGCAGGGCAAAGAAATTACATATTCAAACGGAAGTAAACCGTGTGGCCATGATCGTAGAGACAGATAACAAGGATAGCAATATTCTTGAGATGCTCCGGGGGTTCCTCGGAGTGAACAGCCTGGACTTTATCACGGCTGTGGATGAAAGGGATGTTATTGTTGTTAAGGATCTTTCGGAAGGCGACAGCGTGAAGGAGATTGAGAAGGCTGCCAGAGCGATGGAGAGCTTTTTGAAGAAGGAAGGCATGACCGGAATCCGTGTTGCATACGGAACTGTTGTGAAGGAAATTAAAGAGGTCAGCCGTTCCTATAAGGAAGCCAAGATGGCAATGGATGTCGGTAAGATTTTCTTTGATGACAGAAGCATTATTGCCTATAACCAGCTCGGTATCGGACGTCTGATTTATCAGCTCCCGATTCCTCTGTGCAAGATGTTTATTAAAGAAATTTTCGGTGATAAGAGCCCGGATGATTTTGATGAAGAGACACTGACAACCATTCAGAAGTTTTTCGAGAACAGTCTGAATGTATCGGAGACATCGAGACAGTTGTTTATCCATCGTAATACGCTGGTTTATCGTCTGGATAAGCTGCAGAAAACGACAGGACTGGATCTTCGTATCTTTGAGGATGCCATTACCTTCCGGATTGCACTGATGGTTGTGAAATACATGAACTTTATGGAAAACTTTGAATATTAAGATACAGGCGGTGAATATAGTGGCTAAGAGTGAACCAAGGAATAGAAGAAAAAAGAAACAGGGAGCAGGGAATGAAGATATTATTTCCATGACGAATGTGACCAAGGCATACGCAACAGGTGCGCCTGCCCTGAATGGAATAGATTTGCATATTAAGCCGGGTGAATTCGTATTTATCGTAGGCGACAGCGGATCCGGTAAGTCTACCATGATTAAGCTTCTTTTAAGAGAGCTTGTTCCGACATCTGGTGAAATCAGTGTCATGGGTTATGATCTTTTGAGGATCCGGCATCGTAAGATCCCGAAATTCCGCCGGAATTTAGGAATTGTGTTCCAGGATTTCCGTCTTTTGAAGGATCGTAATGTGTATGAGAACGTAGCGTTTGCACAACGTATTGTGCAGACACCCGGAAAGGAAATCAAGCGAAATGTACCGAGCATTCTGGCTACCGTAGGTCTTGCCGGTAAGTATAAGGCGAAGCCTCGCCAGTTATCAGGTGGTGAGCAGCAGCGTGTGGCGATTGCAAGAGCACTGGTGAACCGGCCGAGCATTTTGCTTGCGGATGAGCCGACCGGTAATCTGGATCCGAAGAATTCCTGGGAAATTATGAAGCTTTTGGAACAGATTAATGAGAATGGTACGACGGTACTGGTCGTTACCCACAACAGGGAAATTGTAAATGCAATGCAGAAAAGAGTCGTTACCATGAAAAAGGGTATTATTGTGAGCGACGAAGAGAAGGGTGTTTATATCGATGAAGATTAGTACATTGTTTTATACGATTAAGCAGGGATTTATTAATATATTCCGTAATAAATGGTTCTCACTGGCCTCTATCGCAACGATCGGGGCATGTCTGTTCCTGTTTGGTCTGTTCTACTCGGTACTGATGAACTTTCAGAACATTGTGAGAACCGCGCAGGAAGGCGTCTGCGTGACGGTTCTGTTTGACGAGGGAATCAGTCAGGAACGGATTGAAGAGATCGGAGCATTAATTGATAAGCGTCCGGAGGTTTCCAAGAAAGAATTTATTTCCGCAGATGATGCATGGAACAGTTTTAAGGACGAATATCTTCAGGGATACGAGGATGGGTTTACTGAGAATCCGCTTGCAGATTCTGCCAGCTATGAAATTTATATGAATGATATTTCCATGCAGCCGACACTGGTTTCTTATCTGGAAGGACTGGAGGGTGTACGTGAAGTAAACCGCTCCGAAGTGACGGCATCGGCACTGACCGGTGTGAATGCGTTGATTGCCTATGTTTCCATTGGTATTATTGCAATTCTGCTTGCGGTATCCGTATTCCTGATCAGTAATACCGTAACGATCGGTATTTCCGTTCGTAAGGAAGAGATTACGATTATGAAATATATTGGAGCAACAGACTACTTTGTCCGTGCGCCGTTTGTCATTGAAGGTATGCTGATTGGTGCGATTGGAGCGCTGATCCCGTTAGGAATTATTTATCTCTTATATAATAAGGTAATTGAATACATTGAACAGAGATTTAGTATTTTAACAACGATTCTGGCATTCTTACCGGTCGATACGATCTTTAAGACATTGCTTCCGTTATCCCTTCTCATTGGTATCGGAATCGGTTTCCTTGGAAGTATTACAACGGTAAGAAAACATCTGCGGGTTTAATAGATAAGGACAGAGTATGAAACGTACAACGAAGTGGATCGGCCTGTTCCTTTGTGTGGTGCTGGTTTTAGGAATATTTGCGAAACCGGCACTTACCACATATGCCAGTGAACTGACCAATAGCGTCATCAAGGAGAAGGAACAGGAGATTGATAAGGCCAAACAGGAGAAGAAACAACTGCAGAACAGCCTGACGGATGTTAAGAAACTGAAGGAACAACTTGAAAAATCCAAGCAGGATCTGGCGGCTTATGTGCAGGAATTGGATGCAGATCTGACGGCAATTCAGGAGAAGATCAACGAACTGAATGACCTTATTACAGAAAAAGAAAAAGAAATTGAAGATAAGACGGCAGAGCTGGAGGAGGCACAGCGTGTCCAGCAGGAGCAGTATGAGGCAATGAAAACCCGTATCAAATTCATGTATGAACGGGGCGACACGATCTATATGGAACTGCTTTTCAGTTCCAGCTCTTTTGGAGATATGCTGAATAAAGCAGACTATATCCAGATGCTTTCCGAATATGACCGTAAACTTCTGGATGAATATGTGGCGCATGCCAATTATGTTTCTCTGTGTAAGGAGAGTCTGGAAGAAGAAAAGAGCGTTCTGGATGAGGCGAAGGCGACCGTTGAAAAGGAAGAAGCTTCCTTAAATGAACTGATCGGTGCCAAACAGAATGAAATGTATAAGATGTCCTCTGACATCCAGAGCAAGGAACAGGCAATCAAGGAGTATGAGGCAGATATTGCCGAGCAGAACGAAACCATTAAAGCGTTGGAAGCAATTGTTGCCGAAGAACGTAAGAAGCTTGCCGCAGAACAGGGAAGAAGATACGATGGTGGTGTGTTTGCATGGCCGGCACCATCCTACACAAGAATTTCGGATGACTATGGTAACCGTACGCACCCGATTCTGGGTACACAGCAGTTCCATAACGGAATTGATAT
>OCLD01000349.1_pt1 | contig 11730 bp, 10 predicted proteins | sample 1495911 | NCBI WGS metagenome assembly OCLD01 (sample SAMN03418271, study PRJEB22391) | human gut metagenome | biome: human-gut; feature: organic feature; material: feces | host: Homo sapiens | place: Tanzania | collected 2013-01
GCTGGTCTTTGATTTTCTTGATATCCCCAACAACATGTACAGAGGAAGTCTTTCCGTACTGATTTATATTCTGCTTGGTGCAGTCGGTATTCCGGTATTTGCCGGTTTCTCCGGTGGATTTGGAGTTCTTCTTGGTCAGACCGGTGGGTATATTGTCGGCTTTTTATTTTCTGCTTTATTAATGTGGCTGATGGAAGCGCTTCTTGGAAAGAAGACCTGGGTACTGGGATTATCCATGGTTCTTGGTCTGATTGTATGCTATGCGATCGGAACCGTATGGTTTATGGTGGTATATGCCAGAAATTCCGGTGCAGTAGGGCTTGCAACAGTACTTGGCTGGTGTGTCATTCCTTTTATTATTCCGGATCTGATTAAGATCGGACTGGCACTTGCTTTAAGCAAGAGACTTGGTAAGGCGCTGAAGCTGAATGAGAACTAAGAGGAAGGAACCTGAAATAGTACACCGCATCCGGCCCCATCATGGAATGTGCCTTTATTTCTTCGAAGGGAAAGGGTATAGCAATACCTTTTCCGAGCATATGGCGCAGGTGAAGGAAGAACTTCTTCAAAATAATGGAGAAGCTTTGCTGGAGCTGGTAACCCGGACCGATGACATCTGCAGTGCCTGTCCTCACAACCTGAACGGGAACTGTGAGACCTATGGAAAGGTGGACGCTTATGATGCCGGTGTGCTGGCATATTGTGGTCTGGAAAGTGGTCAGAAACTGTCATTTCATGAATTGGAGGATTTGGTGGAAACAAGAATCCTGCGTGCAGGACACGGCAGAGAAATCTGCGGGGACTGTGAATGGAGCAGCATCTGCCATAAAGAATGAGCAGGAAGAATAAAGTGATACGGTCAGGGAGGCGGAAGTAGTGATCCGCCCCCTGTTTTTGGCTTGTAATGAGGATTGCTGTGCAATAAAACAGGTTGACGGCAGTCCATCTGAAACGTATAATAAACTTGTAATTTTGGGAGCGTTAAACGAATGCCGAATAACAAGAAAAAAGATGGACTGATTATGCAGGCGGGGATTCTGGCCGTAGCCGGAATCATTGTCCGTATCATCGGGCTTTTGTATAACACACCTTTAACGAATATTATCGGAGATGAAGGATTTGGATACTACAGCAATGCTTATACGGCATACAGTATCGTCCTTCTGATTTCTTCCTATAGTATTCCGTCAGCCGTATCGAAGGTCATCGCACAGAAGCTCGCCAAAAGAGAATATCGGAATGCACACCGGATTTTTCAGTGTGCATTGATTTATGTGCTGGTAGTCGGTGGAATTGCCAGCTTATTTGTGTTTTTCTTTGCATCATATATGGTAGACCTCGGGGGCTCGGTACTGCCTCTCAGGATTCTGGCACCAACCATATTTTTCAGCGGTATCCTTGGCGTATTCCGCGGATATTTTCAAGCGCACAAATCCATGGTACAGACCTCAGTTTCGCAGATCCTGGAACAGATTGTGAATGCCGGAGTCAGTGTCCTGATGGCATATCTCCTTGTCAGGATGGTAAAGGGAGAGAGCGAAACCACGCAGGCTTCCTTCGGTGCAGCCGGAGGTACGATCGGTACAGGGGCAGGCGTTATTTTTGCATTGCTTTTTATGATGGGTGTTTATGCGCTGAATAAAGGCATGATCCATCGGCAGATTGACCGGGATAAGACGGTTCATGAAGATTCCCGCAAAGAAATTTTCAAGATGATTATTATGGTGGTGACACCGTTTATTTTAAGTACGGCCATTTATAACATTAATACCTTTCTGGATCAGAAGATTTACCAGACGATTTCCCTTACAATACAACAGAAGACCGAAGCAGCCGTATCCTTTGATTTAAGTGCGATGGCGAAGGCAACGAAGCTTGCCAATATTCCGATTGCACTCGCAAGTGCGATGGCAACGGCACTGATCCCCGGTATTTCCAGTGACTTTGCACGTGGAGATCTTGAGGGCGCAAAGAGTAAGGTGTCACGTTCCGTAAAGGTAACGATGTTTATTTCCATTCCGGCAGCCGTGGGAATGGGAGTACTCAGCCGGCCCTGTGTGCAGGTGATTTTCCACCAGAAGGCATCCCTTGATATTTCCGCAGCGATGCTTGCCGTGCTTGCCGTAACGATTGTGTTATATGGATTATCCACTCTTACCCAGGCAGTTTTACAGTCGATCGGTAAGATGAATACACCGATCATCAATGCATTGCTTGCATTGATCATTCATGCGGTCATCATGGTGCTTGGCATGGTTTATCTTGCTCCGGAATGGGGCTTATACTGCTACGCGGGTTCAAGTGTCATTTATGCCCTGCTCTTATGTATTTTTAATGGAATTTCTGTCCGTAAACATTTGAAATATAAGCAGGAAGTGGAACGTACCTTTATCCGTCCTGTTCTTTGCTCCGTATTAATGGGAGCGGTAGCATACGGAACCTATTTCGGACTTTACCGGTTGCTTCCCATTAATCTGGTGTGTCTGGCCGTTGCGATCGGGCTTGCCTGCGCAGTATATTTCGTGCTGGTGATCCGGTGGAGAGCCATTACGGAAGAGGAGATGAAGAGTCTGCCGAAGGGTACGCTTCTGATTAAGATTGCGAAGAAGACCCACCTGCTAAAGCCGGAGGCACCGGTTAATTCATCGGCTGATGTACAGCCCGGAAGGACACCTGCAAAGAAAGCAAAGACATCAGCAGAACGCTCCAAAGTACAGAATGGCAAAATACAAAACAGTAATAAAAAGGTGCCGGAAGCAACGCTCCCGACACCGGAGGATGAGGATTACTGGCTGGACGATTAAGAATACTCCGGATGGTTCGGTGAGAGTCTTAATCGATTCATTCTTCAACTAAAGTCAGTCTGGAAATATCGGCATCAATCAACATTGAATAATTGGTATAATATACTACAAAGCCTGGTTTCGCACCACCGGGCTTTTTTACGTTTTTTTTCTGGAGGTAATCAACCTCAATTTTGGACTGACCCTTTGCCTTGGAATAAAAGGCAGCAAGGCGGGCGGCATCTTCATAGGTGGCATCGGTAAGCTCCCGTCCTTCGCATTTTACAATGACGTGGGAGCCTGGTCTGCCCTTCGCATGGAACCACCAGTCATTGCCGGTTGCAAACTGGAAGGTCAGTTCATCGTTCTGGAAATTGTTTTTGCCAACATAAATATGGAAGCCGTCCGGATTGACATAGTGAAGCGGATGGCTCTTGAAGCGGGCTTTTTTCGCATTCCCTTTCCGGCGGATATAACCGCTTTCCATCATTTCTTCCCTGATCTGTGCAAGGTCATCCTCGGATTGTGCAATATCGAGCGCATTCTGGATGGATTCCAGATGATCAATCTCGTCCCTGACTTCGACCGTAAGCCTGGAGAGTGCCTCGCAGGTACGTTTCAGTTTCCCGTATTTATCAAAATATTTCTTGCTGTTTTCAATCGGTGTAAGCTGCGGATCAAGAGGAATCGTGATCATTTCATTAGTATAATAATTTAGTGCCTCCATGGATTTGCTTCCGGGAGCCACGTTGTAACCATAGGTGTTGATCAGTTCTCCGTAAACCTTGTATTTTTCTTTCTTTTCGGTATCCTTCATCTGGTGAAGCTGCAGATCGTATTTCTTAATATCACGCTCCAAAATGGTCTGTACGATTTTACGCAGATCTACCGAACGCTGGCGGATCCTTGTGTAAGTATTTTTCTCCGCATAATAATGTTCTAACAATTCGCTGATCGAAGAAAAAGGGGTACATTCTTCCTTCGGGTAGCTGCATAGAGGGAGAGCGGAAAATTCCACCGGCCGGTCATTTTCATAAACAATGACCGGTGCAAAATCAGCTTCTTTAATCCGCTGCACGGATGCGGAAAAGGCGTCATATAACCGGGAAAGTGCATGCTGTCCTTCGACGGAAGCGGTAAAGTATTCGGTCGGAAGATCCCCGTCCACACCGGCCTCATAACACATTTCCTGTGCAAAAAAAGGAGAGAGTCCTGTGAAGTTACCGTAGATTGCTTTATAGGCAGGAAGTGCCTTCGACAGGAAGCGTTCACAGAAGGTTTCCCTCGTAACCGTAAGAGGATCGGACTTGTCCTGCGTCTCCGGAATGAAATAATCGCGTCCGGGAAGAACCTCACGGACAGAGCTTACCATACCGGAAATATGCTTGATGCTGTCAATGATTTTATTTTCTTCATTCACGAAGATAATGTTGCTGTGCTTGCCCATCAGCTCGATGATCAGACGTTTGTGACAAAGATCCCCCATGTCATTGTAATGCTCTACATGAAGCTCGATGATACGCTCTAAGCCCGGCTGGGTAATTTCGGTAATTCTGCCGTTTTGCAGGTGCTTGCGCAAAAGCATGGTAAAGCTTGGCGCAGTCATGGGACTTGGTTTATTCTGACCGGTAAAATAAATGAGCGGAAGGGAAGCGTCCGCAGAAAGCAAAAGGCGCTTCTGACCTCCGTCTGTGGTCTTTAAGGTAAGGATCAGCTCATCGCTTTCGGGCTGCGCAATTTTATAGATCCGGCTGTTTAACAGATCCTTTTTTAATTCTGCTGCAACGGCAGCAACGGTAATTCCATCAAATGCCATGTCGTACTCCTGTGTTTTAAGGTTTTTATGAATAGTTTAGAGTATAGCATATTTATGGGAGATCTTAAAGTGGTTTTGTAGAGAAAGCCTTGACGGAAAGCGCACGTTCACCTATAATAATTAGGTATGTATTGGACGTTACGAAAGAAGGGAAATACCATGATTAAGAGCATGACCGGTTTCGGCAGATGCGAGATTCAGGAAGCAGACCGTAAGATCACCGTCGAGATGAAGTCCGTGAATCACCGTTATTTGGATGTAAACATTAAGATGCCCAAGAAGCTTAATTTCTTTGAGGCAGCGATCCGTAATGAGTTAAAGAATTATATCCAGCGCGGTAAGGTGGACATTTTTATCACCTATGAGGATTATACGGAGTCTAATGTCTGCGTCAAGTATAATAAGGAGCTTGCAGCAGAATACCTGAAATACTTAAATCAGATGTCAGAGGAATTCGGTCTAGACAATGATATTCGTGTATCCGCATTATCCAGATATCCGGAAATCTTTACCATGGAAGAACAGACCATTGATGAGGAAGCATTGTGGCAGTTACTTGACCGTGCCATTATGGGGGCGGCAGAAGGCTTTGTAGAAACCAGAATCAAAGAGGGTGAGAACCTGAAAAACGATCTGTGCGAGAAGCTTGAAGGGATGCTTGCCCATGTGGATTTTATCACAGAGCGGTCCCCCGAGATTATTGCAGAGTATAAGCAGAAGCTGACCGATAAGGTGAAGGAACTGTTAGAAGATACCAAGATTGACGAAAGCCGCCTGCTCATGGAGGTTACCATTTTTGCAGATAAGGTGTGTGTGGATGAAGAACTGGTGCGCTTAAGAAGCCATATTGAAGCAACGAGGGATGCCCTCATTGCAGGTGGAGGCATCGGACGGAAACTTGACTTCATTGCACAGGAAATGAACCGTGAGGCGAACACTATTCTGTCCAAGTCAAGTGACCTTGAGATTTCCAACCGTGCGATTGAATTAAAGACGGAAATCGAGAAGGTGCGCGAGCAGATTCAGAATATCGAGTAAGAGGTGTCCTTTGAACAGATTGATTCATATTGGATTTGGAAATATTGTAAATGCAGGCAAAATTATTGCAGTAGTAAGTCCGGATTCCGCACCGGTGAAGCGTATGGTGCAGAAGGCAAGGGAACTGGGTACAGCAATTGATGCCACGCAGGGACGTAAGACAAAATCCGTTCTCGTAATGGAAAACAGCCAGCTTGTTTTATCCGCGCTGCTGCCGGAGACCATTGCACAGAGAGCGCAGGCAGAAAGCAGAGACGATGATGAAGCGTAAAGGAATACTGATTGTAGTATCCGGTTTTTCGGGGGCCGGTAAGGGAACTCTGATGAAGAAGCTTATGGAAGAGTATGATAATTATGCATTGTCGATTTCCATGACAACCAGAAATCCCCGTCCCGGTGAAGAAGATGGCCGTGAGTATTTTTTTGTGACAAAGGAACAGTTTGAAGAGAAAATAGGGCAGGATGGTCTGGTTGAATATGCCAGTTACTGTGACAATTACTACGGAACACCGAGAGTTTATGTAGAGCAGCAGTTAGAAGCAGGTAAGGATGTCATCCTTGAAATCGAAATTCAGGGTGCTTTAAAGATAAAAGAGAAATTTCCGACGGCATTGCTGTTATTTGTCATGCCGCCCAGTGCGAAGGAGCTTCGCAGGAGACTTACCGGCAGAGGAACTGAGACGCAGGAAGTCATTGACCAGCGGATGCACCGTGCGATGGAAGAGGCACAGGGAATTGAACAGTATGATTATATTGTGATCAATGATCAGCTGGAAGAATGTGTGAAGGAGTTACATGCTATTATAGGTGCGGCTCATAACACCCCTTTCAGAAATGAGGAGTTTATTAATAATATGAGAAAGGAACTGAAGGCACTTTAGCCTTTGGCGAAAGGAGAAATAATATGTTACATCCATCTTATTCAGATTTGATGAACGTCGTAAACAGTGGCGTAGAATCCGGTGAAGAACCGGTTGTTAACAGCAGATATTCCATCGTGATGGCTACTGCAAAGAGAGCAAGACAGATCATCGGAGGCAAGAAAGCACTGGTGAATGTCAAAGGTGCAAAGCCGTTATCCATTGCTGTTGAAGAACTGAATCAGGGCAAAATCCAGATTCTTACCGAAGAGGAAGCAAATGCTCTGAGTACCGATACCGAAGAAGAGCAATAGAAACACGGACGCTGCCAGAGAATATTGGCGGCGTCATTTGCTATTGATAAATAAATATAAAGGATACCAGTTTATATGAAGGTTTTATTTATTTCCCTTGGCTGTGACAAGAACCTTGTAGACTCTGAGGTCATGCTCGGACTGCTTTCCGGGCGTGGGTATGAGTTCACAGACGATGAGGAAGAAGCGGAAGCGGTTGTCATCAATACCTGCTGCTTTATCAGTGATGCCAAGGAAGAAAGTGTCAATACCATTCTTGACATGGCAGAGCGGAGAAAGAGCGGACAGTTACGGGCACTTCTGGTTACCGGATGTCTGGCGCAGCGATATTCTGAGGAAATGCAGGTAGAGATCCCGGAGGTTGATGCGGTTCTCGGAACGACAGCCATTGATGCCATTGCCGATGCACTTGATGAGGTACTGAGGGGACAACAGCATAATTATATTGAGGATATCAATAAAGCTCCGCAGGGAGGAAGGCACCGTGTTGTAACAACGGGAGGACATTATGCCTACCTGAAAATTGCCGAAGGCTGTGATAAGCATTGTACCTACTGTATTATTCCGAAGGTACGTGGAGATTACCGCAGCGTACCGATGGAGCAGTTACTTAAGGAAGCAAAGGAGCTTGCAGAGGGTGGTGTGAAGGAGCTGATTCTGGTTGCACAGGAGACGACTCTTTACGGAAAAGATCTGTATGGAGAGAAATCGCTGCCGCGTCTTTTAAGAGAGCTTTGTAAGATTGAAGGCATTCACTGGATCCGTCTTCTTTACTGTTACCCGGAAGAAATCACGGATGAACTGATCGAGGTCATTAAGGAAGAGGAGAAGATCTGTCATTACCTGGATATTCCGGTACAGAGCGGATGTGATGAAATCCTTCGCAGGATGGGACGCTGGACAAATACCGAACAGATCCGTACCCTGGTTGCGAAACTTCGTAAGGAGATTCCGGATATCTGCTTAAGAACAACCTTTATCGCAGGATTCCCGGGCGAGACGCAGGAAAACCATGAGGAGACCGTGTGCTTCATTAACGAGATGGAATTTGACCGTCTTGGAGTCTTTCCTTATTCGCCGGAAGAGGATACCGCCGCAGCCGAAATGGAGGATCAGGTGCCGGAGAATACGAAGAACGCGCGCCGGGACGAGATCATGGAGCTGCAGCAGGAAATTGCCTTTGAACAGGCAGAAAACATGGTTGGCAGAACCGTGGAGGCCATGATTGAAGGAAGTGTTCCGGAAGAAGGAATTTATGTGGCAAGAACCTATAAGGATGCACCGAATGTAGACGGATTCCTGTTTTTACAGGCGGACGGCGCAGGCTCCCTGATGAGCGGCGATTTTGTACGTGCAAGGATTACAGGTTCCAATGAATACGATTTGATAGGAGAGATAACAAAATGAATTTACCCAACAAATTAACTATTTTCAGAGTAATTCTGATCCCGTTTTTTATTGTGTTTTTGTTAGTTCCCGATATGCCGTTTCTGCCTTCCGCAGAATGGAGCAAGTGGATTGCACTGGCAATTTTTATCATTGCATCCCTGACGGATATGCTCGATGGCAAAATTGCCAGAAAGTATAACCTCATTACAGACTTCGGTAAGTTCATGGATCCGCTTGCAGATAAGCTTTTAGTATGCTCGGCACTCATTGCACTGATTGAACTCGGCAGAATCCCGGCATGGATGGTTATTGTCATTATTGCAAGGGAGTTTACCATCAGCGGGTTCCGTCTTGTTGCAGCAGATAAGGGCGTTGTCATTGCAGCAAGCTACTGGGGCAAATTTAAGACCGTGTTCCAGATGGTTGCGGTCTGTCTTCTGATTGTGGATATTCCGGTACTTCATGTCCTGACACAGATCATTTTGTGGATTGCGGTCATCCTCACGATCGTTTCCCTCATTGATTATCTGATTAAGAATAAAGATGTGATGAAGGATATTAAGTAATCATCCGGAAAGAAAGATGATATAAGAAAGGACTTTTGCAAGGAAACTATTGCGAAAGTCCTTTTTATTCGTTATACTGTATTCATATGTAGAGTCGCTGTCGTTCCGGACAGCCGGATTCATGATTTTCTGCTTTGCAAGTCAGGCATTTTCGCCAATTATCCAAAGCAAACGATTGTAAGAAAGGGGAGATGCCATTGAGGGAGTTTTATGGGACATTATATAGAGTATAATTTATTTATAAAAGTAAAATCAGGAAAACAGTAAATAATCCATTGACAAAACCGAACATTTGTTTTATCCTGTATAAGAACAAACGTTCTGAATGTGATGGAAGCTTAGTTAAAGGAGACAGATTCATGGAAAGAGAAGAAAAGTTAAAAGCACTTGATGCAGCATTAGGACAGATTGAGAAGCAGTTTGGCAAGGGCGCAGTTATGAAATTAGGTGATCCTTCCGCACAGATGAACGTTGAAACGATCCCAACCGGATCACTAAGTCTTGATATTGCACTTGGCTTAGGCGGTATTCCGAAGGGAAGAATTATAGAGATCTATGGACCGGAATCCAGTGGTAAGACAACCGTTACCCTGCATATGATTGCGGAAGTACAGAAGCGCGGCGGAATTGCGGGATTTATTGACGCGGAGCATGCCCTTGATCCGGTGTATGCGAAGAATATCGGGGTAGATGTGGATAATTTATACATTTCACAGCCGGATAACGGAGAGCAGGCGTTGGAGATTACCGAGACGATGGTTCGTTCCGGTGCGATTGATATTGTTGTTGTAGACTCGGTTGCAGCCCTTGTACCGAAGGCGGAGATTGACGGTGATATGGGAGATTCCCATGTGGGTCTGCAGGCCAGACTCATGTCCCAGGCATTGCGTAAGCTGACCGCCGTGATCAGTAAGTCAAACTGTACCGTAATTTTCATTAACCAGTTACGTGAGAAGGTCGGTGTCATGTTTGGTAATCCCGAAACAACCACCGGTGGACGTGCATTGAAGTTCTATTCTTCCGTAAGACTGGATGTGAGGAGAATTGAAGCACTGAAGCAGAGTGGGGAAACAATCGGTAACCGTACCAGAGTGAAGGTTGTTAAGAATAAGATTGCTCCTCCGTTTAAGGAAGCGGAATTTGACATTATCTTCGGAGAAGGAATTTCTACCGTTGGAGACATTCTCGATCTGGCTGCCGATGCCAACATCGTAAATAAGAGCGGTGCATGGTATGCCTACGAAGGAAACAAGATCGGGCAGGGAAGAGAGAATACCAAGCAGTATCTGAAGGAACATTCCGAAATGCTCGAGGAGATCGAGCAGAAGGTTCGTGCACATTACGGCTTACAGGATGCGAAAGATGACAGTAACGAAGATTGAAGAAGTAACGAAAGCAAAATGCAGAATAGAAATTGATCAGGAGTTCGCCTTTGTTTTATACAAAGGCGAATTGCGTATGTACCATATCCGGGAAGGAGAAGAAATTGACTCTGTCATATATGAAGAGATTACAGGAAAGCTCCTTCCGAAACGGGCGACCATGCGGGCTATGAATCTGTTAAAGAGCAGACCCTATACGGAATATCAGCTTCGCCAGAAGCTTTCACAGGGAGGGTATCCGCAGGAAGCAATGGAAGAAGCTGTTTCCTATGTGAAGAGCTATCATTACATCGATGACAGGCAGTATGCGATGGATTATATCGAATATCATCAGGAAAGCAAGACGAAGCAGAAGCTGTTACAGACCTTAATGAGTAAGGGACTGTCAAAGGAACTGGTTTTGGAATGCTTTGATGAAATTGTGGGAGACCGGAAGAAAGAGCTCGAAGAAGAGCAGATTTTAAAAATTTTGCGAAAGAAAAATTACGATCCGGAACAGTGGACATTTGAGGAAAAACAGCGGCTTATGGCGTCTTTGTACAGAAAAGGCTTTTCTCCGGAATTAATTCATGTGCACTTTTACTTGACATAACTAAGAATAACGTATAGAATTTAAGTGTTGTAATTTGCTTTTAGAATGTCTTTTCCATACACATTCTATATAGATAATTGTACAATGAAAATTAAATAAGGAGGTGCTCCTGTAAATGCAGTCAGTTATTGCGGCGATTGTAACGCTGGTGATCGTGGCTCCGCTTACATGGGTTCTTGCTACGTTATATCACAAGAAGGTATCCGCAGCAAAGATCGGTAATGCAGAGGACAAGGCACGAGAGATCATCGACGAAGCTCTGAAGACTGCTGAGACCAAGAAGCGTGAATCTTTACTTGAGGTAAAAGAAGAGTCCATTCGTACGAAGAACGAACTGGACAAGGAAATCAAGGAGAGACGTGCGGAAGCGCAGAGATATGAGCGCAGAGTACAGCAAAAGGAAGAGAACATCGATAAGAAATCAGATGCAATCGAGAAAAAGGAAGCAAGCCTGGTTGCCAGAGAAGAAGAACTGGCAAAGCAGCGCGAAGAAATTTCTAAGCTTAACGAGCAGAGATTACAGGAACTCGAACGAATCTCAGGCTTAACCTCCGAACAGGCAAAAGAGTACTTATTAAAAATTGTTGAAGACGAAGTGAAACATGAATCGGCCGTGATGATCAAGGAAATGGAGAATCGCGCCAAAGAAGAAGCGGATAAGAAGGCTAAGGAGTATGTGGTAAATGCCATTCAGAAATGTGCAGCAGATCATGTATCTGAAACAACCATTTCCGTAGTCCAGCTCCCGAATGATGAAATGAAGGGAAGAATTATTGGTCGAGAGGGACGTAACATCAGAACTCTGGAGACCATGACCGGTGTGGATTTAATTATCGACGATACACCGGAAGCTGTTGTCTTATCCGGTTTCGACCCGATCCGACGGGAAGTTGCAAGAATTGCGCTTGAAAAACTGATTGTGGATGGACGTATTCATCCGGCCAGAATCGAAGAAATGGTTGAGAAGGCGCAAAAAGAAGTAGAAGTGAT
>OCLD01000356.1_pt1 | contig 11617 bp, 8 predicted proteins | sample 1495911 | NCBI WGS metagenome assembly OCLD01 (sample SAMN03418271, study PRJEB22391) | human gut metagenome | biome: human-gut; feature: organic feature; material: feces | host: Homo sapiens | place: Tanzania | collected 2013-01
CACGCTTGCCAATAACCGCAAGCTCCGTGACGCTCTGCTCCACAAGCTGATGGCTGACAACAATGTGGCAACAGTGGAAGAACTCAATAAAAAAGGCTATTTGGAGATGATGGACATGTTTGTCAGCAAAAACTTCGCGCTTGAAGCCGACAGCATCGTCTTTTATTATAATGAGTACGACATCGCCCCATATGCGTTCGGACCATCGTCCATAAGCCTCGCTTACAGCGACCTTGATGGCATCATCAACGAGGAATACTCAAAATGAGCAGACATTGCTTGTGACGACACACTTTTGAGCCGCTTGGTCACAACAAGCCGCTTAACATGGCAAGCAGGCATTCAAAATCATTTATGGGCACCTGCTTAAGAAATCTATACTAAGCAACTTGAAACTACATTTTTTTAACAATGGCAACAACAGACGACAAAAAAGTGATTTTTTCAATGGTCGGCGTCAGCAAGACCATACAGCAGAACCAGAAGCAGATTCTCAAAAACATCTATCTGAGTTTCTTCTATGGGGCAAAGATTGGCATCATCGGCCTCAACGGAGCCGGCAAATCCACCTTGATGAAGATCATTGCAGGACTTGACAGCCAGTATCAAGGCGAGGTGGTCTGGAGTCCGGGATACAGCGTGGGCTACCTTCCTCAGGACCCTCCGCTCAATGAGGCAAAGACGGTGAAGGAAAATGTGATGGAGGGCGTCCAGCATGTGTATGACGCATTGGCGGAGTATGACGCCATCAATGAGAAATTCGGATTGCCCGAATACTATGAAGACCCTGACAAGATGGAGCAGCTGATGGGCAGGCAAGCCGAACTGCAGGACATCATCGACTCGACCGATGCCTGGAATATGGACTCGAAGCTTGAACGAGCCATGGACGCCCTGCGCTGCCCTCCAGCCGACTGGCAAGTGCAGAACCTGTCGGGCGGCGAGCGCCGCCGTGTGGCTCTTTGCCGCCTCCTGCTGCAAAAGCCCGACGTGCTATTGCTCGATGAGCCTACGAACCACCTTGACGCCGAGTCGATCGACTGGCTCGAACAGCATCTGCAGCAGTATGAGGGCACGGTCATAGCTGTGACTCACGACCGCTATTTCCTCGACGACGTGTCGGAATGGATATTGGAACTCGACCGTGGCGAGGGCATTCCTTGGAAAGGCAACTATTCATCATGGCTCGAGCAGAAGAGCAAGCGAATGGAGCAAGAAGAGAAAACTGCCTCTAAACGCAGAAAGACCTTGGAGAGAGAGCTTGAATGGGTGCGCATGGCTCCGAAAGCGCGACAGGCTAAGGGCAAGGCGCGTCTCAATTCATACGACAAGATGCTCAACGAGGAGCAGAAGCAGAAGGAGGACAAGCTTGAGATATTCATACCTAACGGTCCGCGTCTCGGCAACAAGGTCATTGAAGCGCAGCATGTGAAGAAGTCGTTTGGAGAAAAAACACTCTTCACAGACCTCAACTTCAACTTGCCGCCCAATGGCATTGTAGGAGTGATCGGTCCTAATGGCGCAGGCAAAACAACGCTTTTCCGACTCATCATGGGTCTTGAGCAAGCTGACGCAGGCACATTCGACGTTGGCGAAACAGTGAAGCTCAGCTATGTGGACCAGCAGCACAAGGACATTGAACCTGAGAAATCTGTGTATCAGGTGGTGAGCGGCGGGAATGAAGCCATACGCATGGGTGGCCACGACATCAACGTCCGCGCTTATCTTTCACGATTCAATTTCAACGGGGCTGACCAGGAAAAGAAATGCGGTGTTCTCTCTGGAGGCGAGCGCAACCGTCTGCATCTGGCCATGGCCTTGAAGCAAGAGGGCAATGTGCTGCTTCTCGACGAGCCAACGAACGACATCGACGTCAACACGCTCCGCGCTCTTGAGGAAGGTCTTGAAGCTTTTGCTGGATGCGCCGTGGTCATCAGCCATGACCGCTGGTTCCTCGACCGCATCTGCACGCACATTCTTGCATTTGAGGGCGATGGCGAGGTCTTCTTCTTCGAGGGCTCGTACACCGACTATGAGGCTAACAAAGCAAAGCGTCTCGGACTCGAAGAACCCAAGCGCATCAGATACAGGAAACTGATGGAAGATTGAAACAGCATTCATCACTAAGCCTGCACACATGCTGCTCTTGCCAATGCGTCCTCTGTTTCATTTACGTATTCAGATGCTCAGATGGCACATTGGCATGAGCATTTCATGCACATTCATTGTATTCGTGAATCTAATCTATCTCATTGATAGGCTATACGTAATCAGCTAATTGTTATGTGTTTATCTAATCAAATACCTGTCAAATTAAAAGCTGTCAGCCACTAACCAAATGAAAGCTGTCAGCCACTAAATAGAATTTTCATAAAAGAACAAACTATAATTGAAAAAAAATGAAACATCCTATTTTATCACAAAGAAGCCTGATGGCCATTTTGCTTTTAGGCACCCTCGCAGTTCCCGACATTCAGGCGCAAGAGGAAATCTATCCGCAGCATTTTGATTTGGAAAAGGTTACTTTGCTTGATGGCCCTTTCAAGACGGCCATGGAGACGAACACCAAATTGCTTTTGCAATATGACATTGACCGACTCCTCACTCCATTTGTGCGCCAATCGGGTCTTAGCAGCATCACGACATCCAAATATTACAAATGGGACACAAAGCATCCGACATTCCCCAATTGGGGACAGTCGAGCTGGTCGCTAGAAGGCCATGTGGGCGGTCATTATCTTTCCGCATTGGCATTGGCTTATGCTGCCGAGCACGACACAGCAGCCAAATCGGCCTTGAAAGCCAAACTCGACTACATGCTTGAAGTGATGCGCGACTGCCAGAAAGCATACGACAGCAACACCGATGGAATGAAGGGATTCCTTGGCGGACAGCCTATCAATCAGATATGGACCGGACTCTACAAAGGACAGCTAGACGAGTTTAAGCGTTTTGGCGGCTGGGTGCCCTTCTATTGCGAGCACAAAGTGCTGGCTGGCCTTCGCGACGCATGGCTTTATGCTGGAAGCAAAGAGGCAAAGGTCATGTATAAGGAAATGTGCGACTGGACCGTCAATGTGGTGTCGAAGCTATCCACATCAGAGATGCAGGACATCCTCGGGTGGGAGCATGGTGGTGTCAACGAGACCCTCGCTGACGCATACCGCATTTTTGGTGACAAGAAATATCTTGCGGCGGCAAAGAAATACAGTCATCAGAGCATGATTGACGGGATGCAGACACTCAACAAGTCGTTTCTCGACAACAAGCACGCCAACACTCAAGTTCCCAAATACATCGGATTTGAACGAATATACCAGGAGGAGAAGCGCAGCGGAGGCACAATCACCACAGCCGCTTACAACAACGCCGCTCGCAACTTCTGGAACGATGTGGCGCAAAACCGCACCGTGTGCATTGGCGGCAACAGCGTGAGCGAGCATTTCTTGCCTTCATCGAGGGCCGAACAGTATATCAGCAACCTCGACGGCCCTGAAAGCTGCAACTCCAACAACATGCTGAAACTGTCGGAGAACCTCTTTGATGAAACGCACGAGGCTAAGTATGCCGACTTTTACGAATCGACTATGTGGAACCATATTCTCTCCACACAAGATCCCGAAACGGGCGGATATGTGTATTTCACCACGTTGCGCCCTCAAGGTTACCGCATATACTCTCAGGTGAACCAAGGCATGTGGTGCTGTGTGGGCACAGGCATGGAGAACCATTCCAAGTATGGACACTTCATCTACACTCATTCTGCCGACAACAAGACATTGTACGTCAACCTCTTCACAGCATCGCAATTAGCCGACAACACCTTCGCACTGACACAGGAGACAGACTTCCCGTATGGTTCTGCCACAAAGATCACAATCAATAAAAGCGGCACGTATGCTCTTGCCATACGCCATCCTCATTGGGCAGGAGAAGGCTACGCCATAACGGTGAATGGGTCGGCCGTTGAGACATCGGTGGCATCAGGAACATCAGGATACGAGACAATCAGCCGCTCATGGAAGGCTGGCGATGTGGTTGAAGTGGCTTTGCCCATGCAGCTCACCTGCGAGGAGTGCCCCGACTACAGCGACTATGTGGCGTTCAAGTATGGCCCTATCCTCCTGGCTGCCCAGACCACAGCGCGCAATCAGGCCGAAGCCGAAGCGACAGGCTTGAGCTGCGAATTGCTGCAAAATGAATACGGACGCGAGGGACGCATGGATCATGCTCCTGGCTCTATGGCCAAGCGTCTGTCTCTATCCTCTTCTCCTCTTCTCATAGGCGAGAGACGCGATGTGCTGAAGCGCATCACGCCCAATGAAGGCAAGCCATGCGAATTCACCATCGACGCCAGCAGCACCCTGAGCAAAGGCAAATGGGGCGAATTGAAGCTTGTGCCTTTCTACACCATCCATCATGCGCGCTATTGCTGCTATTGGTACCAGCAGACAGCAGACAAGTATGGAGAAAGCGAAATGGGACGCGCCGACGCTCTTGAAGCGGCTCTCACAGCTCGCACCATCGACTTTGTGGCCCCTGGCGAGCAGCAGAGCGAGGCTGGGCACGATGTGGCCCACTCTGGCAATTCGACCACAGGAAGCTTCAGAGGCGAATACTTCCGTGATGCGCGCCAAGGCGGATTCATGGAATACACGCTTGCCAATCCTGAAGGCATCACGGAAGGCGTGTCGATAATGTGCCGCTTCACCACTGCCGACAAAGACCGCGTGGGCATCATGAGCATCGATGGCAAGCCGCTGGCCACTACCACCATCCCTTCATCCTACAAGACTGCCGACGACAACGGCTTTTACAACATTGAGTTTGAAGTTCCTGCCGAGATGCTTGTCAACCCCGACGGCACAGCAAAGAGAAAATTGACATTCCGCCTTGCTGCCAACAGCACCACTTTAGCTCCAGGGCTCTATTATCTGCGTCTCCTTAGCGGATACAACAATGGAGCCTATCAGTTTGTGCCATCAGAATGGCTCACTGGCGATGCTGGACGTGTGGCGCAGAGCAACATCAGCTACGATGCCTCCGTTGGCACCATCACCGTGAAAGCTGGCACAGGCAGCAACAACGTGTGCCTTATGCTCGACTATCTCAACACCGAATATAAGGTGAAAAAAGACCAGAAATATCTTGTGGTGAGGGGCACAAACCTCGCCAAAGGCGCAGGCAAGAGTTATTTGTGGTGGCTCAATGGGCAAAACAAGGGTTCGCAAGTGGCTCCCACCAAGGTGGTGTCTGTAGGAAAAGAGACACTTGTGGCGTGGGACATCACCAAGTCGGGGCTCAACAGCAACTGCCAGGGCGACTTTTGGTTTGCGTCTACAGGCCAGACCATCTTCGGCCTCACATCCACCACAGGCACGTCTGTCATCAGCTACATCGGATTCGTTGACAGCATAGACAATGTGCCCACAGGCGTCATCGGCACTCATGCCGCGAAAGCAAAGGCTGACAAACGTGTTTACAATCTCAACGGCATTGCTATTGACAGCGATACCGCTACCCATGGCATATACATCTCGGGAGGCAAGAAAGCTGTCAGATGAAACAAAAAAGCAAGGACAGTGTCTCTGCTTTTTTATTCGAGAAAGTGGCCGGATAGAAACAAATGAGCTATGATTGCAAGTAGTGCGCAAGCCTTCATGGGGAGACGAACAAAAGCTTAGTGACGAGCCAGACAAGATGAATAGAAGCGTTACGCTTTGATAAGCATTATCATAAGCACATGCATTGCCAGCACTTCAGCCGCGAAACACAGACGCAGGCTGAGACGCATGTCGGCAGAGGTCAGCAGACGCGCATTTGACCCTATATGCGGCTTGTAGAAAGATGTTCCGAAATAATTGTGAGTGCCACCAAACTGGCAATCGAGAATGCTGGCAAGCGCGGCTTCAGGCCAACCACTGTTGGGCGAAGCGTGCTTGCTGGCATATTTTTTCATGAAAGCCATTTGCGCCCACAATCGGCGCATATTGAAATGCCTGATGCTGTTGACTATGAGGATGAGCAATGCCGTGATGCGAGCAGGCACGTAGTTGGCCACATCGTCGAGGCGCGCTGCCCAGCATCCAAAATCTTTGTATCTGGAGGTTTTATAACCTATCATCGAATCGAGCGTGTTCACCATCTTGTATGCGAGCATGCCAGGCAGACCAAGGATGGCGAACCAGAACAGGGGCGCAATCACCCCATCCGACAGATTCTCCGCCAATGTCTCAAGTGCGGCTGTTCTGACCTCCTGTGCTGAAAGTTGGTTTGTGTCACGGCCCACGATGCGAGCCACTTGCTTGCGTCCTTCAGGCAGACTCCTGTCGACAGCCTCAAAGACCATGCGCACTTCTTTGCGCAGCGTATGGCCAGCCAAGCAGAAGAACACAAGGCACGAAAACAGCAATACGATGGCAAGCGTACAGCAAAAATATGTGGTTTCACTGCAGATTGACGTTGCTGATGTCGCTTTTTCGAGAAAGTCCATTCCCTTGTCCCACATTAAACATGCAAGGAAATACACGCCCAAGATGCTTGCGAGAGCGAACGCGGCGCCTTTAGCCTTGCGACATCTGCCTTTGTTGAGGCGATGTTCGCCAAAACTGATCCACTTGCCCATATACACCACAGGATGTGGCAAATGCGCAGGGTCGCCAAAGATGAGGTCAAGAGTCCAGCCCACGATAAGGATCATGAGCACAGAATAGGTAGATATGAGAGTGATTGATGTTTCCATGGGCAAATGTCAAGTTGAGTTGTTGGGTAAATATTTTGTCGAGTAAATCTCTTGTAGAGTTGTTGAGCAAACATTAAGCCGAGTTGTTGAGTGAATATTAAGCCGATTCTTCAGCAAATGCCAGTCTATTTATATTAAATACCTTATTGAGCTGTCAGTACTTATTTTGTTGATTCTTCTATGAATACCAAGTCTGTTTCAACAATATCAAGCAGATAAATCCAACAAGCATTATGTTGATTCGTTTGGCAAAGCATGCATTCACATTATTCTCCGCATGCTTGCTGAGAGGTTTCTTTTTCATATTGAGCAACGGCCTTTATGAGCGCATTGTTTTCCTCTCGTGTCTGTATGGCAATGCGGAAGTGCCCTGTGGTGAGGCCTTCAAAATTGGATGCGTCGCGTATGAGCATTCCATGCCGGCAGGCAAGATAATCTTTCAAGTGAGATGCCGAGCCGCCCGATATTTTGCACAGAAGGATGTGAGTGTCCGATGGGCACACTTCTATACGAGGCAATGCCCCAAGCGCATTGGCCACCCGTCTGCGTTCGTCCATCAGAGCCATCACATCTAACGTGTAATCGTCTTTGTGCTGAAGAAGATACAAGCCTGCGTCTTGGGCCACTCTGTTGACAGACCACGGCATGCGGCAGCGCTTCACTTTGCCAAGCAGCACCTCGTCGCCTGTGACGCAGCCAAGGCGAAGCCCTGGAATGGCGTATTCCTTCGTCATGGAATGAAGCATGAGCGTGTTTCCGAAGCGCACGCCCTCAGCTGTAGTCGGCACACTCTCTGATGTGAAAGGAGCATAACTCGCATCTATCACCACATACTGCTGCCGTTCAGCCTTCTGACTTATCATGCGCTCCAGTTCTCCCTTTGCGAGCACGCTTCCTGTGGGATTGTTGGGATTGCAGATCCAAGTGAGCCTGGCCTCTGCGTCATCCGTGCCGCACTCGTCGTTGAGCACGCGATGCTGATTCAGACGGCAAGCATCGGCATACTCTGAGAATGTTGGCCCAGCGATTGCTGAGGTTGAGCCTCTGAACGCCTGCGCTATGAGATATATTGCCTCCGTGGCCCCATTGGTCACCATGACCTGCGAAGGCTTTATGCGCCATTGTTCTGCAAGCGCAGCCTCCAAAGCCACAGGGGTCGGGTCGGGATAGCTGGTCACCTTAGGCAGGCATTCCGCAAGATGGGCAAACAGGCCCGATTGGTCGAAATGGCTGTATACGTTCGAACTGAAATTGATCTTAATGTCATTGTATTTGTAAAGGTCATCTCCGTGTCCGTTAAGCATGGTGTGTGATGTGTTTTTGAATTAAAGTTCTAATTTGACAGAATGCTGTATATCTGTTGAATGTCAATATATTGGCGCACATACTGAGCAAGGAGGTCGTATTGCCGGTTCTTGAAGTCGGCCATTGTCTCCACTTCGGCCCTGTCCTTCGGCATCGAAGCGCAGAAAGGCTCGAGCATGCTGTCAATGACGACGGCATTGTCGAGAAAGCCATGGATGTATGTGCCGAGGCAATTGCCCCTTCTCACAATCTGCTCATCCGTGCTGCTCACTCCCTGATGTATTTCATAGCCCTGGCACACATGCCCCTCATACATGAACGAGATCTGCCTCGTGGTCTTGTCGGCAGTCATCGTCGTGTCAATGTCGAGCAGACCCAGTCCTGGCAGCATCGGGATGGAGCCCTCCACCCCCAGCGGGTCGTTGACAGTTTGCCCGAGCATCTGGTAGCCTCCGCAGATGCCCACGATCTGCTTTCCGTTGCGGTGCGCCTCGATGATTGCGCTTGCCACACCGTTGCGCCTAAGTTCGTAAAGGTCGTCGAGCGTTGCCTTTGTGCCTGGCAGGATGATGATGTCGGCCTTTTTCACGTCTTCCACGTTCGACGTGTAGAAGAGATTGACTCGCGCATCGCGCTCAAGAGCGGCAAAATCGGTGAAATTGCTGATGTGGCGCAGGAGCACCACAGCCACATTCACCTTGCCGTCGGCTGCGGCACGGCCCTTGCGCTCCAGTTCCACACTATCCTCCTCGTCTATGGCTATGTTTTTGAAAGCTGGCACCACGCCGAGCACAGGCACGCCGCAGATATCTTCCATCATCTTGCGCCCCGACTCAAAGAGACGGATGTCGCCTCTGAACTTGTTGATGACAATGCCCTTGATGCGCGCCCTGTCTTCTGGCGTCTGCAGCATCACGCTTCCATAGCATGAGGCAAAGACGCCCCCTCGGTCGATGTCGGCCACAAGTATGACATCGGCATCAGCATAGCGCGCCATCGGCATGTTGACGAGGTCCGAATCGCGCAGATTGATTTCAGACACGCTTCCCGCTCCTTCCATCACTATGGGATTATACTGCGAGGCAAGCCTGTCGTAGGCAGCATGCACAGCCAGCCTCAGTTGCTCGCGTCCTTCCTTGCGGAAATAGTCGTAGGCAGAGCGGTTGCCGATGGGCTTGCCATTGAGCACAACCTGCGTGGTGTGTTCCGAATTGGGCTTGAGCAGCAGAGGGTTCATGTCTGTGCATGGTGGCAGGGCGCACGCTTCCGCCTGCACGGCCTGCGCCCGGCCTATCTCGAATCCATCGGGCGTAGCGTATGAGTTGAGAGCCATGTTCTGTGCTTTGAAAGGGGCCGGCCGGTAGCCATCTTGCAGGAATATGCGGCATAGAGCCGTGCACAGCACGCTCTTGCCCACATCGCTGCCTGTGCCGACGAGCATGAGAGGACGCAGGCATTTCTCATTATTATCATTTATGAGAGGACGCAGGCGTTTCTCATTATTATTTATCTTGTTATCTTTGTTCATGATCAAATGAAGTGTCTTGCATTATTATAGCCGCTTGTTGCGGATCTGCATGAAAAAAATCACGCATTTCCATGGGCTGTCCGGCAATGGGCCTTGAAGAGCGTGGAGTTAAAGAATCTCACGTGCCTTGAAGAGCATGGAGTTAATGAATCTCACGGGCCAATGTGGGGTGAAGCGCGAAAGAATCTACAAAGCGTCCAATCCCAGCAAAACGGACAATTCCTCAGGCGTTTTGTCGCCCCAATACCAATGTGTGTAGCCAGCCGTGACATTCTTATACTTATACACAGGCGTGTCGACAGGACTTCCCTTGGCCGACAACTGCATGCGCACCTCCTCCCCACCGTCGTCAGACTCGATTTCATCGGTTATCTTCGAATAATGAAACTCGTGCCCCTTCACCGTCAGGCCAGACCAGTTCATCTGCCTGTAGCCAAGATGCAGGCGCGCCCCTTCCATTGTGGCCCGCAAGGGCAGCACGCCGCACATGGGCCTTCCGTCTATGTCGCTGCAGAGATACATGAAGCCGCCGCATTCAGCAAATATGCGGCCACCCCCTTCAGCATAGTTCCTTATCTGCTCGCGCATCGAAGCATTCGACACAAGTTGGTCAAGAAATAATTCGGGATAGCCGCCAGGCAGATAAAGGATGTCGCACGGCGGAAGGACCGCGTCGCGCAATGGCGAGAAACTCTCCACAATGCCAAGCCTGCAGAGGGCGTCGACATTAGCCTTGTATGTGAAGTTGAAGGCGTTGTCCTTAGCGACAAGTATCTTCAGAGACGACAGAGGGCGAGGCGCAGCAGCTTTCTTGCCGCCATCCCTGCCCTTCTCGCAGCACAGGCTCAGCAGGCGGTCGATGTCGACATGCTTCTCCACCTCTTCTGCGGCTAACTGGAGCAGGAGCTCCACATCCTCTTCCGCTTGTATCGTCAATCCCAGATGGCGGCTCGGGATGGCCAGGCGCTCGTTGCGCGGCAGATAGCCCAGACACTCCACGCCGGCATCCTCGCATGCTTCGCGCAGGAAATGGTAATGGCTGTCAGAAGCCACTTGGTTGAATATCACTCCGGCTATCCTGATGCCCGAATTGAACCGCTTGAATCCGTAGATGACGGGTGCAACGCTGTAGGCCACAGATTTGGCGCTCACCACAAGGACCACAGGTACGTCTAAGGTCTGCGCCACATCGGCGCTCGAGCCTTTCCACTTGTCGTATCCGTCGTACATGCCCATGACGCCTTCTATCACGCTCACATCGGCATCGGCCGAATACGTGAGGTGCAGGCTGCGCACATGGTCGCCCGACGACATGAATGTGTCGAGATTGACCGATTCGCGCCCGGAAGCCATGCGGTGCAGCATCGTGTCGATGTAGTCGGGTCCGCATTTGTAGGGCTGCACACGCAGCGAGCGGTTGCGCAGGGCGCGCAGGAGTCCGATGGCCACAGTGGTCTTTCCGCTGTTGGATGAGGCTGCTGCTATGAGAAAACTATTAAGCATATTGCAAGAGGCATAATGTGAGGTAGAACACGGTTTCTGTTATTATGAACGAAGCTCCGCAGCAGTCGCCCGTATAGCCCTGGATGCGGCGGCGCATGATGGCAAAGAGGCAGAGCGCGGCCACGCACGCCATCACGAACGGCAGGATGTAGCTCATGCTGAAGAATGATGCCGCTGGCAGGAGGCCAAACGCGAGGCACGCCGCATTCTCCCGCCACGACGGGCGGGTGTAGACCATCTTTATCTTTGCCTCCGACGCCTTCCGGGCGTAAGGCAGGAAGTGGACGATGGACGAACTGGCCATCTTGCACAATGGGTCTGCCACGACAAACAGCATGGCTCCTCCTGGCAATGCTTGCATGAGAGCCGTGAGCACATTCCATTGCAGGAGATAGTGCCCCACAAGGCCGAGCACGCCATAAGTGCCGATGTGCGAGTCTTTCATTATCTCGAGCACGCGCTCGCGGCTGGTGCCTCCGCCGAATCCGTCGCAGAAGTCGGCAAAGCCGTCTTCGTGGAGCGCACCCGATCAATGAAAT
>OCLD01000358.1_pt1 | contig 11573 bp, 9 predicted proteins | sample 1495911 | NCBI WGS metagenome assembly OCLD01 (sample SAMN03418271, study PRJEB22391) | human gut metagenome | biome: human-gut; feature: organic feature; material: feces | host: Homo sapiens | place: Tanzania | collected 2013-01
GTCTCCAGGACGGCCTCAGCCTTGCCGTAACCGGTCATTGACTTGATCATATTCAAAAATTAAAATCACCCGGACCGGGATTCATCACAGCAGGATCCCGCTTCCGGCGCAAAGATAGTGATTCCTCGGCAAAATCACGTAATCTCTGACCGTGAAACACCTTGCCAAAAGGCACTATCCGATTCTGACGACAGCGCTGACAGGAAAATGGTCAGAAGCGAACCTGCCGGAATACAACGTAGGGGCACAGCGGTAGGATTCGACAGCCACACCTTCGCCGCGACAGTAGATGAAATCTATGCGGTCACGGCCTGAGGGATATTTATAGGCGTTATAGGTACCTGAGGGGCCTTCATGCGAAAGAGCGAGATCAAAAGCGTCACGCCAATATTCACGGAAAGAGACGGAAGCGGGAGTGTCAGGGGCTGTGTTCATGTCGCCGACCAGAAATGAAGGCAGGCGTTCCGTGTTGAAGCGTTCTTCCATGCGGCGGTACAAAAGTGCGTACCTGGCGTTTGGAGCCTTGTTGAAGCATGCGTGGGTACACATCAGGAACAACCGTTCTCCGGAAGCCTTATGCCTCAACACGGCGCAGCACCCTCCACGGCGATAGTTTCCGTTCGGTCCCACATCCGCCAGCGAACAGACATCCGGAGTGTCGGAGATCCAGAAAAAACTCCTTTCAAGCATGTCGAAAAGTGATTTTTTGAACATTATGCCGTGTGCCTTGTCCCCTTCCCCGTTCTGTGAATATGGACTGAAAAACCAGAATGAATATTCATTCCCAAGTTCTTCCGTCAAGTCCCGCTGCATCCTGGAGTTGACCTCCTGAAGACCGGCCACATCGAACCCGGCGCTCCGCAGGGATGCCAGTAGCCTTGGTTTCCTGACCGCCCAGCAGTTATCGTGTCCGGAGTCAAGATGCTCCATCCTGAGGTTATATGTACCAAGCGTGAATCTCATTTCCAAACATTTACCGGCCTTCCGTCGAGACTAAAGGCAATGTCACAATAAAATCAGCGTAGATCGGGCAATGATCTGAAGGATAGTACCCTTCGTACCGCCTGTTGTCGCAGGTGTAGCCAAGAGGCTTGACCCCTTCCCCACGATAATAGATGTAGTCTATCCTCGGGGCGGCGTTCATATCCTCGTTCTCCCCCCGCTTGTTGAAAGTCCCGACGGAACCTTTGCGGACATCAGCCGGAACGGTCAGGAAAGTGTCGTTCCAATAAGTGCGGAACAATTCCGAAGACTTGGTCCATTCCCTTGTGTTAAGGTCGCCGACAAAGAACGACGGAAGGCTCTCGGGGTTATATTCCTTCGCCCTCTCAAGGATGACCGGAGCGGCATTGGCGTTGGCTTCCTTTCCCAAAGGCATGTGACTAATCATCAGGAAGAAACGCAAGCCGGTAGCGTTTTCCTTGAATATGGCGCAGCAAGCTCCACGGGTGTACTTTCTCTCGTCCCACCCTTTGCTCTTCACATCCGGAGTCGGAGACAGCCAGAAATGGTGGCTACCCAACATCGTGAAACGATTCTTGCGATAGACGATTCCCTGCGCCTTCGGACCGGCTCCCCATTCCTTGTTGTAAGGGCTGAATATGAACCATTGTTATCAACCAATCCAGATTCCTGGCGACCGACATCCCGACCGGCTTGTAACCTATGCAAGAGAACTGAACCGTGGCGTCGGACGGAACGTTGAAGACAAATCCTCCTTTCTCGTCCGTCATAGCACCTCCGAACTCAGGGTGACCCTTGACAAGGACAGCGACACCCGGTACCGGTTTGGAATCCTCATCGATCACAGATCCTTTGATCTTCACGGTCTTGGATGCGGATCGATTCTGAGCCGAGGCCTGGGAACCCGTTCCGGACAAGGAACCGAGGGTCAGGCACATCAGAACAGCCAAAGCAACCCGGAGGATTGACCCCAGGCTGCGTTGGATTGATTGTCCGTAATTATCCTTCATTAGTTATAATGTATTTAGTGTTCATCATTCAATGTGGACGCTCACTATTCCCGTTCCATGCTCACACTCTCACGCTCCATCAGGAAAACAGGGCTGTCCCACATCGGCAGGCCGGACAGGCGGACATTCCCGCCGCTCAGGCCGCCCCTGAGAATCACGGTCTTGACTTCATGCACCTTACCGGTGATCGGCTCCACGTACACAGGATCCTTCATGTCAAGGCCTTTGATCGTCATGCTCACGTTGTCCTTCTCAAGGACATCGGTCGGCATCTGGTCACTGTACCACAGCATGGCTCCCACTGTCTTCCCGGCCTCATCCTTTATTCCCACAACGGAAATCTCTCTTGTGGCGTTGTGATCCACCTCAAGGTCGAAAGGATGAACTTTCGTAGTCAGCAGGCTTACCATATGCTGCACCGCATAATAAGAAGGCCTCTTGTAAACAACCTTCTTCCGGAGGTTCATCCTGATGAGTCCAAACGACTGAAGCATGTTTTCATACTGTAAGTCCACCATAGTGAATATGTTTGACATTATCTCCAGACGGAAGTCATTCGCCATGCGCCTCAGATCCCACTTGGCCTGCTTGTACTCGCTCCACTCGTAGTAGTTCATCGCATGGCCATATTCAAGGATTGAAGGACATCCGGTCTCACCCTGGAAAAGCTTGATTTTCGGGGAATATGACTTCATCAGGCTGTCAAGGGCAAGGATGTCGGTCGTGGCGTTGTCAGGATTAGGATAATACGGATGGAAAGAAACCATGTCGATCAGATCGGTCTTCTTCCTGTCCTTAAGGATGTCCATGACTTTCTTCGGCCATGCGGTAGGCACTCCTGACAGACCGAATCCGATGATCACGGCCTTGCGGTTGACCTTTCTGATCTCCTCGGCCGTGGCTATGAGCATCTCCGCATAGACCTCCGGATTGTTCTTGCCCCCGAGGTTCGGCTCGTTCCAGATCTCCCACATGGCGACGCGGTCACCGTAGTGCTTGACCGTCTCACGGACGTATTTCAGCCAAGGCTTCATCACCTCGTCTGTCGTGAAGATACCGGAGCCGAGATTCCAGTCAGCTCCGTAAAGAGGATTGCCGTAGCAAAGGCACATCCATGGGCGGACTCCCTGTGAGTTCAACCCATCCACAATCTCGTCCAGCCATGCGAAATCGTACTTGCCCTTCTCCTGCTCGCATTTGGCCCAACCGCTCTGGATTCTGGCGTAGCCGACTCCGAGAGGTCCGACGTACTTCCTGAACTGGCTGAAATCAGCGTAGTCCCTGTCAAGGGTCTCGCAGCCGATGGACCATCTGGAATCCCCTGAACCGTCCGCCGGTTTGGTCACAAGTTTTCCCGCCTCCGGCAATCTGGTGGCATAAATGTTGAAATTCCTCCACGTCACAGAATACGGCTTCTTTTGAGCGGAAACAGACATCACAGTCACAAGAATCAAGGCTGTGGTTAAAAACAACTTCTTCATATCTCTTTCTTTATTCGTTAATTTTCGTCCGATGTTATGTGTGTTGTGGTGTGGTATCCACAATGCAAATATATCAACAATTTCCGGTTCTTCAAAAATTTTTAAGAAATGTTGAGCCGGAAGGAAGGCCGGTTCTCAGAAAGAACCAGCTGAATATTTCTGTCAGAAAGAGTTGCGATGAATCATCCGGAAATCGCACTTCTGCTTGAAGAGTTTCCCGTCCAGAATCATCTCGGCCGCAAGACGCCCCATCTGCACGAAGTCAACCGAGATTGTGGTCAGGCCGTCAAGCACGATCTCACTCATCGGAGACTCGTTGTAAGAGATGATTCCGAAGTCTCGCCCCGGCTTGAGTTTCTGCGACTTGGCGGCTCTGGCCAGCTTGATGAGTTCCATGTCGAACTGACCGTGCAGAATCAGATAGACCTCCTTAGGCTTCACTATCTGAGGTGTGACCTGGGTGTAGAACTCGTAAGGTATCTCGTTCTCTTCGCAGAAACGGGACACGGCCTTGGAGATCATGGTGTGGTACAGACTGGAAAGCTCGATGACAACATTCAGCTTAGGAACCTTCTTCAGTTTCTTGACACCCATCGCGAGACCATAGTAAGCATCGTTCTCAAAATCCTGATAGACAGCCCCATAGTTACCCGGGAGCTCAGGCAGATAGTTGTCCATGATTATGAGCTTGCGGTTGGGGATCCTCCTCAACGCCTTCAGGACACGTTTCTGGGTCTCGGGATCCAAAGGGAAATGCGGGGTGATGACATAGTAGTTGAACTTGCCCAGATTCTCGTCGATATAATATTCAAGAAGATTGATCTGCTGGTTGTGCAGGTAGATGGTGATGTCCGCCTTGCCGCCGATCGTGTCGTGGAAAGAGTTGTAAAGCATCTGCTTGGTGCTGCTGAACTTGTCGAAAAGGAGGAGCACCCGCATCTGCCGGTTACTGTTCCTGTCCGCGATGTAGTAACCCTTTCCCTGCGTGGAATATATCACCCCCTTGTCCCGGAGATGGAAATAGGCTTTCTTGACGGTCTCCTTCGAAATGTCCAGCATGGCGGAAAGCTCATTCATCGAGGGGAGCAACTCACCGCTGTGGAAAGCGCCGCCATTGATTCCGGATTCAATCTGGTCCATAAGCTGCTTATAGACCGGAACAGGCGAAGAGTTATCGAGGCTTAATACTATCGGCATACAAAAAAAACATCCAGACCGTGGTCAAGTCTGGTATGGTCACAAATTTAAAAAAATATTTTGACTTAAGAAAATAGAGGGCTACATTTGCACCACACCACAACACACTTACGTCACTACCGGGAAAAGAGAAATCATGAAATCAAAGGAACTGGGAATGAGCGCGGTCGGACTGGCGGCGACATTTCCCGGCCCCTTTGACTACAATGCCGGGGTTCCGCTGATGACACACAAATTCGCGGACATCTACGGGATGGATATGAAAGAATGGTTCAAAGGAATCGCCGGAAAGGATTTCAAGGTCAGTTTCGTGCACGACGTGAACGCCCAGCTTTCAGGCGAGATGTTCCATGGAGCCGGCACCGGCTACAAGAATGTCTGCGTCATCACCTTAGGCACAGGGCTGGGATTCGCGTTCAGCATCGACGGCAAGATCCAGTACTCTTCCACGGCGTCTCCGGCCAGAAGCATCTACAAGATGCCCTACATGGATGGGGTCCTTGAGGATTATGTCTCCAAACGTGGATTTCTCAAAGCTTACCGTGAATTGAGCGGCAAGGAAGAGCCCTGGCTGACAGTCAAGGAGATAGGCGTCCGCGCCGGAGCCGGGGAACCAGCCGCACTGGCAACGTTCTCACATGTCGCGACCCTCCTCGCTCAGGCCGTAAGCCCGATCCTTTCCGAGATCGGCACGGAGTGTCTTCTTCTTGGAGGTCAGATCTCCCGCTCGTACATATTCATGGAAAAGGCTCTGAAAGAGGGACTTGCGGGCGTGGCTCCAATAAATCGCATCTCCCCCGTCGCCCACATCGAGGAGGCCGCCCTCTACGGAGCCTTCGCCACCTTCGCCCGCCAATACCCGGACATTCAGTAGGTTACAGCAACCATACCTGCCGTAATTTCAAGAATATTAAGGACGCGCCTCAAATTCGACGACGGAGTCTGCGACATCTATCATAGACCCGAGACGTCCGTAGGACCGGACACCAGGTCCGAGAAGAATGACAACGTGTCCAACATACTTGACTTCGGAAACAAGATAAACGCGGAGACAAGGCTGGCCCGGTGGCTTAACGTGAACGCCGGCCTGCGCTGCCAAGTGTATGCGGTGACCGACAAGGTTTACAATTTCCTGGAGCAAAGGGCCGCGGTGAGCTTCGGTTGCTACAATGTTTACGGAAGAAAAATCCGATGTACGCCGAAATCGAGGAGTCATCCTACGACGGCTACGGACTCAGGCTGACCTCCGTCTTCACCGCATTCCCTACGATAAGGTACACATTATTCTTCTGACAAAAGCAAGAAACACAAGAATATTAGGTTGACACTGTGCTTTCCTGCCAGATTTGATTACTTTTGCACATATTACTTAAAGCACCAAACACTTAATATACTTCACGTATGAGACGATTATTGTTCATTATGCTGTGTTGTTCTGTTATTGTATCTTGCGGACGCGGTGATATGGAGGCATATCTGGCTTCTTCAGAACTGAATATGTAAGATAATCCTGAATTGTCATTGAAAATACTGAAATCAGTAAACACACGTGAATTAACCACAGAGAAACAGAAAGCTCGGTATGCGTTATTATATTCCATAGCTTTGGATAAATACTTTATAGATGTCACCAGCGATAGCATAATCGCCCCAGCCGTAAAATATTATGAGAGGCATGGGGATCGCAACACGAGATTTACTTGTCATTATTATGAAGCCAGAATATATGAGAATGCTGGGGATTTAGACAAAGCCTTGCTATGCATTTCAAAAGCGGAGAGTATTGACACTTTAATATAGATGCCAATATTCTTAGCCTGCTATTTGCCATGAAATGAACTATATATGATAAGGTATGGAGAACCCAAGAGGCTGTTGACGCTTGGGAAGCCGCAAGAAAATATGCATTAACGTCCGGGAAATATCGCCACTACGCATACTACAGCCTTTCATGCGCTATTTCTAACATGAAGTCCGGAAATATAGAATCATCCAGGCATTGCATTCCGGACGCGGAGAAATATAAAAAGTATTTCACCCCGAACACCACCGATGACCGCGCCGGCTTCTGGAAATGCCCATACCACAACGGCCGCATGTGCCTTGAGGTTCTCGAACGGCGGTGGTGTGTGGGCGGTAGTGTGGGCGGCAGTGTGGGCGGCAGTGTGGGTGGCAGTGTGGGCGGCAGGTGTGTGGTGGTGTGGGCGGTGAGTCCGTGGCACCCAACACATTGATTATCAAGCGACAGAACGATTACCTAGTACGTGATTTCGCACCAGGTGATTTACGATCACGCTAATTATCAAGCAGTTATCTGCCACGCAAAAACAGCCAGTCCCATGGATCGCAAAAAGAAAGAAGTTCAGCCATAATGGAGAATCAGCGGAATATTTTTGTATTTCCTCTAAAAAACTGTTTCTTTCTTATGTGACGGGCGTAAAAATCGCAGATTTTTATGTAAGTTTGTGAGTTTAATACTGACAGAACAATGGAAGAAGCGAAAAATCCAACGGCCGAGGAGCCGAAAAGACTCAACTTTCTTGAGGAGATCATAGAGGACGACCTGAAGTCCGGAAGAGTGAAGAGCGTGATGACACGTTTCCCTCCGGAACCCAACGGGTACCTCCATCTCGGACACGCGAAGAGCATCTGCATCAACTTCGGTCTCGCCAGGAAGTATGGCGGAAAGACCAACCTGCGCTTCGACGACACCAATCCTACAAAAGAGGACACCGAATATGTCGATTCCATCAAGGAGGACATCCAGTGGCTCGGCTTCCAGTGGGACAAGGAACTTTACGCTTCCGACTATTTCGACCAGCTTTACGCCTGGGCCGAGCAGATGATCGAGCGCGGCCAGGCCTACGTCGATGACCAGACCCAGGAGGAGATCAGCAAGGGACGCGGCACCGTGGACAAGCCGGGAACCGAGAGCCCTTACAGAAACCGTTCAGTAGAGGAGAACCTCCAGCTGTTCAGGGACATGAAGGCCGGAAAATACGCTGACGGAGAGAAGGTTCTCCGCGCCAAGATCGACATGGCCTCCCCGAACATGATGTTCCGCGACCCTATTCTTTACCGCATCAAGCACGCTTCGCACCACCGCACGGGCGACAAGTGGTGCATCTACCCGATGTACGACTTCACCCACGGCCAGTGCGACTCCATAGAACACATCACCCACTCGATCTGCACACTTGAGTTCGATGTGCACAGACCTCTTTACGACTGGTTCATCAAGACCCTTGAGATCTGGCCGAGCCATCAGTACGAGTTCGCCAGACTGAACCTGACGTACACCCTGATGAGCAAGAGGAAACTTCTGGAACTCGTCCAGAAAGGTCTCGTCTCAGGATGGGACGACCCTCGTATGCCAACCCTATGCGGAGTGCGCCGCCGCGGCTACACCGCCGAGGCCCTCAAGATGTTCTGCGAGAAGATCGGGGTCTCCAAGCGTGACCAGATGATGGACATCCAGCTTTTGGAATGGTGTGTGCGCCAGGATCTTAACGCAAGGGCCAACAGGTATATGGTCGTTCAGAAACCTTTGAAGGTCACCCTCATCAACTGGGAGCCGGGCAAGGTGGAGTGGTTCGACTGCCCTCTCAACCCTGCCGAGCCGGAGGGAGCCACCCGCAAGGTTCCGTTCACCGGAGAGTTCTACATCGAGCGTGACGACTTCATGGAGGACGCCCCGAAGAAGTTCTTCCGCCTCAAACCTGACGGCGAGGTTCGTCTGAAATACACCTACATCATCAAGTGCGAGGAGGTCATCAAGGATGCCGAAGGCAATGTTGTCGAGCTCAAGTGCACCTACGACCCGACCACCAGGCCGGGAGGAGGCGAATGGCGCTCTGTCAAAGGCACGATCCATTGGGTTTCAACTGAATATGCCAAAGAGATCGAGATCCGCAACTACGACCGTCTCTTCGTCAAGGAGGACATGAACTCCATCCCGGAGGACAAGGACTACAAGGACTTCCTCAACCCGGAGTCCCTCACGGTCGCCAAGGGCTACGCCGAGCCTGCCCTTCTGGATGACAAATCCGGCATCGCCGTCCAGTTCGAGCGCGCCGGCTACTACTACAAGGATCCGGACAGCACCGCCGACAAGGTAATATTCAATAAGACGACTGCCTTGAAGGATTCCTACAAGCCTGAATAACAGAGTAGGTTATGCACCTGCCCCTTTTCATAGCCGGACGGTACCTGTTCGCGAAGAAGTCACACAACGTGATCAACATCATCTCCGCGATCAGCGCCGTCGGCATGGCCATAGGGACGGCGGCTTTGATCATCATCCTGTCCATCTACAACGGCTTCGACGAGCTTGTCAAATCGACACTCAGCAACGTGGAGCCGGACATACTCATAACCCCCGCCAAAGGCAAGGTGTTCATCCCGGAGGGCGAGGCGTTCGACCTCATCAGGAAGAATCCTCTGATCGGTGAGTATTCCCACGTCCTTCAGGAGAATGTGTTCGTGGACTATGACGGGCATCAGGGAATAGCCAAGGCCAAGGGCGTGGACGGCGCTTTCGAGGCGGAATCTCCTCTTGCGGAACACATCACCAACGGAGAGTTTTCCCTGCACAAAGGCCAGCTGCCGCAGATGGTTGTCGGCGCGGGCCTGGCATACAAGATGGGCATGAACCCGGCCTTCCTCGCCTCCGCGGAATTATATTTCCCGATCAGGGACAGGAATTTCTCACTCGCCAATCCGGCGGCGTCCATCGAGACCGTGCGGATGCGCCCTTCAGGAATATTCTCGGTCAACCAACAGATTGACAACGACTTGATAATCCTGCCGATCGAGCAGATGAGGAAGCTGCTCGGCTACGAGGAGGAGGTCTCGGGTGTGGAACTGAGGCTTGTCGAGGGTTCCACCGCAAAAAACCTCAGGTCCGCGATCAAGGATATTCAGAAAGAATTAGGCCCCGGCTTCAAGGTTCTGGACCGATTCCGGCAGAACACCTCGCTCTACAAGATGATGCGCTACGAGAAGGCGGCGATATTCCTGATCCTCATTTTCGTCATCATCATCATCGCCCTGAACATCTTCGGCAGCATCACGATGCTCATCATCGAGAAAAAGGATGACATCGAGACCTACCGCAGCCTCGGCGCCACGGACAAGATGCTCCGCCACACCTTCACCCTCGAAGGATGGCTCATCTCCCTGCTCGGCCTCGCCGCCGGCCTTGTGGTCGGCATAGGCTTCTCCCTTGCCCAGCAGCACTTCGGCTTCATCAAGATGCCCGGCAGTTTCCTCGTGAACGCCTACCCCGTAATCCTCCAGTGGCAGGATGTCCTCGCCACCATCGCCGGCGTAGCCCTCATCGGCTACATCATCGCCCTCCTCCCCGTCCGCCGCAACATCCGGTAGATTTCCTCACGGGACAGCAGGGACATTCGGGAAGGAATGCTTATCTTCGCAACAATTAACTAATCACATTATGATAATACCTGACTGGGCCAAGGAGCTGAACTGCTCCATAACCGTCTGTGACAAGAACGGAGTGATTATCTATCAGAACGATCCTGCCGTGAGACAGTACGAGAAGCATGGCAGCCTGATCGGAAAGAACCTTTTCGGCTGCCACGGTGAACGTTCCGCAGGCATAATCCGTCACCTGCTGGAGACGGGCGGCACGAACTGCTACACCATCGAGAAGCAAGGTGTACACAAATTCATCTTCCAGAGCGCCTGGAAGGAAGACGGCGAGGTGAAGGGGCTATGCGGGATCTCCATCATCACTCCTTCGGAGATGCCTCACTACGTCAGGGAATAAAGGATTTGAATATGAACCGGCAGGCCGCGAGGATGAGCATCGGGCCGAGGCCGGAGTAGAAGGAAGCGATGAATTCAGCGGGGAGTCCGGGTATGAACTTCAGGCTGACGCCAAGGCATGCCATGCCCACAATCAGAATCCATCCGCTTGCAATAGACTCAATAGAGACAGGCAACGGCAGCAAAATTCCTCTCTGGCTTTTCGGCTTCATTGGATAGGACATCCTTGCCAAAATCCGTTTGATTCTATCTATATCCATAGCGCACAATATTAAATTTTTTTTCACAAATAAGAAAAATTCCCAACTATACTTAACATTAAAAAAATTCCCTGATTGTTCTGACCGACGATTCAGGCCGCCGACTCTTCACCCAGAAAACAGGTTGATTTTCTGCCAAAATATGATTACTTTTGTATTTGTTACTTAAAGCGCTAACAACACTTAAACCTTCACGTATGAGACTAATGCTGATCATTGTGCTATGTTGTTCGGTTATTGTATCTTGCGGACATGATGACACGGAGACATGTCTGACATCATCAGAACTGAATATGGAAGATAATCCCGAATTGTCTTTGAAAATACTGAAAGCTATAAACACCCTAGAATTAACCACCGAAAGACAACAAGCACGGTATTCGTTATTATATTCCATAGCTTTGGATAAAAACCTAATTGACATCACCAGTGATAGTATAATAGCCCCTGCTGTAAAATATTATGAAAAGCATGGCTGTCGCAACTATAGATTTATTTGTCATTATTCAATACTTCGGTAAAAATTTACCGTACTAAAAAGTTAAATAATGGAAGCCGGGTGACCGGTTCCGCTATATAAAAGTTCATTGAAATACTGTCAATAACTGTCGCTTGGCAAGCTGATGAAAGGTCCGGAAGGACTCCGAAAAAATGTCTGAAATATTGATAACAGGACAACAAAAGTATTGCATAAGTCGCTGAATATTTGTAACTTAGAGTATCCAACCACTTTAAGTTATGAGTTCATCAAACCTACTTATGCAATACCAATCCGAGTGCCTTGAGGCCCTCAAATCAGCGGCAAAGATAAGCAAACCTTTTGAGAAAGTGTTTATGGACACGCTTAAACTCTTTATGGCAATCCCCGGCAA
>OCLD01000360.1_pt1 | contig 11565 bp, 8 predicted proteins | sample 1495911 | NCBI WGS metagenome assembly OCLD01 (sample SAMN03418271, study PRJEB22391) | human gut metagenome | biome: human-gut; feature: organic feature; material: feces | host: Homo sapiens | place: Tanzania | collected 2013-01
AGCAGCCAATGCCGAAGTATAGTTTTCTGCGAGCGGAACCACAACAGGAACAGCGGTTCTCGCATCTGATGAGGGATTGGCCACGTTGACTTTGAGCGTCTTGTCCTCAGCTTTTGCCGACAAGACAAAGGCAAATGCCATCATAATTAGGTTCAGTCTATTCATAATAAGTGCATTAGTTAGTTATATTATTAACGGCGTTTTCACCGTAATATTGTAGCAGCAGTAGTACAACGGTGGCGTTTCCGCCTCGTAAGTCACGGTATAGCAATCTTTTAAGGTGGCGTTTCCACCGATTTTCATCTCATTATCCAGACACCGTTCTTTTCGATCATAGGCACCACCACCTGTTCTTTCGTGCTGTCATTGAAGCAGAACAGCAGGAAGACATCCACCTTATTGTTGACAGAATCCTTGACAGCACGCAAGGCTTTCACCTCCTTTATGCCCTGATGTTCTTTCTTCTGCTGTCCGAGATACATCTTCATATTGGTGATAAGCTGCTCTCTGTAGGCTGGCACCACGGTGTCATTCATATTCATACCATCAACGAAAGCGGCGTAATCACCATGCAGCAACTGGTCATAATACACCTTTGCAGCCTGCAAAGCCACTTCTTCCGGCTTTATTTCCTCTTTCTTGCATCCTGCCAGAATGCAGCAGAGGGACAGTAATATGAATGCTTTTCTCATTGCGAAAAATAGTTGTTGGTTGTCGGTTGTTGGTTGTTGCTAGTTTGTATAAACTAATCGATAACCGATAGTAGTCAACCGAAAACCGATAACCAACAACCAACAACCATTATATTCCTACTTCTGACGGATGAAGATATTGATAGGTGTGCCTGTCAAAGTCCAGTTATCACGTATCTTGTTCTCCAGGAAGCGGCGGTAATTCTCACGTATATACTGTGGCAGATTGGCATAGAACACGAATGAAGGTATCTGTGTGTCAGGAATCTGGTTGCAGTATTTGATCTTGATATACTTGCCTTTGACCGACTGAGGCGGGAAAGCCTCGATGATAGGCAGCATGACCTCGTTGAGCTTGGCAGTACCTATCTTCGCCTTACGGTTGAGATAAACCTGCTTTGCGGTCTCAAGCACCTTGAAGATGCGTTGCTTTGTCAGGGCGGAAGCGAAGATGATAGGGAAGTCAACGAATGGAGCCATACGCTGGCGAATGGCATTCTCGAATGTATCGATGACCTTTTGCGACTTTTCCTGCACGAGGTCCCACTTGTTTACCACTACCACGAGCGACTTGTTGTTCTTCTGAATCAACTGGAAAATATTCATATCCTGCGCCTCTATGCCTCTCGTGGCATCAATCATGAGTATGCAGACATCGGAATTTTCTATTGCCCGGATGCTTCGCATCACGCTGTAGAACTCCAGGTCCTCTGTGACCTTGTTCTTACGGCGTATTCCTGCGGTGTCAACAAGGTAGAAGTCAAAGCCGAACTTGTCGTATCTGGTGTAGATGGAGTCGCGGGTTGTGCCTGCAATATCTGTCACAATATTGCGGTCCTCACCGATGAAAGCATTGATAAGACTTGACTTTCCTGCGTTAGGACGGCCTACCACCGCAAATCGAGGAATGTTTTCATCAATATCATCCTTCGCATTGTCCGGCAGACGATTGAGCACTTCATCGAGAAGGTCGCCGGTACCACTGCCAGTTGCAGCACTGATGCAGAAAGGATCACCGAGTCCTAAACTGTAGAACTCAGCGGCATAGAACTGCTGGTTGCTGTTGTCCGTCTTGTTTGAGACAAGGATTACCGGCAGTTTGGTGCGTCGAAGGATTTCTGCCACGTCCATATCAAGGTCGGTGACACCTGTCTGTACGTCCACGAGGAACAAGACGAGGTCCGCCTCTTCGGTAGCTATAAGCACCTGTTGGCGTATTGCATCCTCAAAAACATCGTCAGAATTGACTACCCATCCACCGGTATCAACTACAGAGAACTCCTTACCGCACCATTCGCATTTGCCGTATTGACGGTCACGAGTAGTGCCAGCCACGTCGCTTACGATAGCATGACGGGTCTGGGTAAGACGATTGAAAAGTGTTGACTTGCCCACATTCGGGCGTCCAACTATTGCTACGAGATTTCCCATATAAAAGCCCCACCTTTCCCTCACCGAAGGAGAGGGTTGAAGTTGCGCTACGCTTACGGCTCAATAACCATATTATAAGGTTATGAAATCGTGCGAAACGCACTCTATGAGTGATTATAATTTATTGTTTCTATTACATTTTCTTAATATCCAAATATCTCTCTGTCAGAGCATTGCAATGATTATCACACTGCTTCTCCGACAATCTCATTCCTCTCTCTCCATCACTTTGACCGCACAGTGCATAAACATTGCATTCATTCTGCACGGTTAAAGCATTGCGATTGCGTCCACTACCCTACACTTTGTCAGTGCAATGGACGAGGACATCAGATGTCATTATATCCGAACTGTGAAAGTTCCTTGTCGCTGGAACGCCAGTCTTTATCCACTTTGACGAAGGTTTCGAGGAAGATACTCTTGTCGAAGAACTTCTCAAGTGTCTTTCTTGCCTCGGTGTTCACTTTCTTGATAGCCACACCTTGGTGACCGATGATAATGCCTTTCTGCGAGTCTCGCTCCACGAAGATAGTCGCCATGATGTGTATTCGCTTGTCATCCTCCTTGAAGGAGTCGCAACGCACCTCGACGGAATAAGGGATTTCCTTGTCATAATAGAGGAGAATCTTCTCGCGGATAATCTCTGAGACGAAGAAGCGGGCAGGCTTGTCGGTCAACTGTTCCTTATCAAAATAAGGAGGAGAGTCAGGCAGGAGTTCCTTGATACGCTTGAGAAGAACATCCACGCCAAACTTGTTCTTGGCAGAAATCGGCAATATCTCAGCATTTGGAAGCAGCTCATGCCATTTCAGGACTATCTTTCCGAGCCATTCGTTGTTGGCATCACGCTTCTTGCCCTTGGCATTTTCCTCCTCTGGCACTGCATCTATCTTGTTGATGAGCAAGATGACAGGGATGGTCATCTTTGCCACCTTGTCGAGAAACTCACGGTTTTTCTCCGGATCCTCCACCACGTCGGTGACATACAGCAGCACGTCAGCATCGGTGAGGGCAGACTCGGAGAAGGCGAGCATCGACTCCTGGAGCTTGTAATTCGGCTTGAGCACGCCCGGAGTATCGGAAAAGACTATCTGCATATCATCGGTATTGACGATACCCATGATACGGTGACGCGTAGTCTGCGCCTTGAATGTGGCAATACTGATACGCTCGCCTACGAGCTGGTTCATGAGAGTGGACTTTCCCACATTAGGATTGCCCACAATATTTACAAATCCTGCTTTATGCATAAAATTGACAAAAAAACGCACCCGTTATACATTAAAGATAATGGATGCGTTTTTCTTGAATTATAATATTATGTGATAAGCCATTATGGCGATATCCCTATTAAGCCTTCTTCGCAGCCTCAGCTCCGTCATAGCCCCACTTCAGGAAAGCAGCTCCATGAACGAAACCGGCACCGAATGCAGTAATGATAACATTATCACCCTTCTTCAACTTATGTTCGAAGTCCCAAAGAGCGAGCGCAATAGACGCTGCACTGGTGTTACCATAGTGCTCAATGTTAATCATCACCTTCTCCATAGGAATGTCGAGACGCTTGGTCACAGCCTCGATGATGCGCATATTAGCCTCATGAGGTACAACCCAGTTGACATCAGCCTCCTGAAGGTTGTTACGCTTCATGATTTCCTTGACGTCATCAGACATACTTGTCACCGCATAGCGATAGACAGTACGACCTTCCTGATAGATATAGTGCATACGATGATCCACAGTGTAGTGGGAAGCAGGGCAAACAGAACCGCCGGCCTTCATGTGAAGGAAAGGCAGACCCTGTCCGTCTGTGCGGAGGAAAGAGTCCTGGAAGCCGACACCTTCTTCGGTGGTAGCCTCCATAAGCACAGCTGCAGCGCCGTCACCGAAGAGGACACAAGTCTGACGATCCTGATAATCGACCATACTTGACATCTTCTCAGCGGCAATGACCATCACCTTCTTGTAGCGACCGCTCTGAATGAATGCGGAAGCCATATCGACAGTATAGAGGAAACCGCAGCAAGCGCATGACACATCAAAGCCATGAGCATTCTTCATGCCGAGCTTTCCGATGACGATAGAGGCATCAGAAGGGAAACGGTAGTCAGGAGTAGTGGTGGCAACGATAACGCAATCGATGGTATTTACATCGACACCAGTCTTCTTGACCAACTGTCTTGCAGCCTTTCGCGCGAGATAACCCGAGCCGAGACCTTCCTCTGTGAGGATGCGACGCTCCTTAATACCTACACGTGTAGTAATCCACTCGTCATTGGTATCCACCATACGCGAGAGTTCCTCATTGTTGAGGATGTAGCTCGGTACGTATCCACCGATGCCGGTGATTACGGCATTAATCTTTTCCATTATCGAATATTACTCAGCAACTTCGTCCTTAACAATAGCAACCTTACCACGATACATGCCGCAAGTAGGGCATACAGTGTGATAAACATAGTAACCTCCACAGTTTGGGCAAACTGCGAGTGTTGGTGCTACTGCCTTGTCATGTGTACGACGCTTGAGAGTACGAGTCTTTGATTGTCTTCTTTTAGGATGTGCCATTTTGTTTTAAACGATTTTAAAGTTTTTCTTTTAATTCTGAAAGTTTACTCCAGCGTGGATCAATCGCATCCTTACCAGCCTCATCACCACTTCGGGTGGCTGACAGCTCGTCGAGCTTTTCCGTCATCGCAGTATTGCATTTACCAGGTGCATGAACGTGCTTAATGGGCACTGACAGGGCTACTGACTCATAGATGACCCATGAGAGGTCGAGTATTCCTTCGTTCTCTTCCACTGTTATGGTGTCATCATCTTCACTGTTTTCGATGCCTAATTTTACTATAAACCTGTTATCCGACTTAATGGACTGCTCCATATCATCGAGACAACGATCACAGGTCACTACGACAAAACCCTCAACCTTGATTTCCATGTCGAAGTAATTCTCCGCCTTATGCAGAGATACACCCACACTGATGTTACCACTTTGAATATCAGCATCTTCCAATGCTTCAAAGTAGCCATCTCCCAGCGCCCAACTATTCTCAAAGGAATCATCTTTGAGCGCCTTCAAATCAAGTCTTAAGGTCTCTAAACTAAACATTTGGGTGCAAAGGTACTACTTTTTTTTTGATTAGCAAAATCTTTCCTATAAAAATTATCATTTTTCTATTCCTCTATCGTTTCATCTCATGAAATCTAAAAACAATTACTTATATTTGCACCTTATTTATATTAATTCATAATTCACAATGCATAATTCATAATCTTTAGTGAAAAGTGAATAGTGAATAGTGAATAGTGAAAAATCGCGCTGACGCAGTTTAGACCTCTTGCAATCAACAAGACAACAAAACAACAAAACAACAAAACAACAAGACAACACTATTCATAATTCACAATGCATAATCTATAAGGAATTTTCAGAAGCAGAGCTAACAAAAACAAATGAAAAATAACAGATATTCAGGGCTAACTGACAATGAGGTGATGAAAAGCAGAGCTGAGCACGGCTCTAACATCCTCACTCCACCGGAAAAGGAACCGCTATGGAAGCAGTTTGTGCAGACCCTGACAGGTCCGTTTGGCCATCTGATACCGGGATGGGCAGACGGCGATAGCCTCGTGTTCATACTTGAAATCGCAGCATTGCTCTCCACTGCCATCTCCTGCTCGGAGTATTTCGGACTTTTCGGACTCGAAGCGACTGGCAGCATGAAGGTATTCTTCGAGCCGGCTGGCATCATCATGGCGATAATCCTCGCCACAGGCATCTCGTTCTATTTCGAGACGAAGGCAAACAGGGAGTTTGAACTGCTCAACACCGTCCACGATGAAGAGCCCGTGCAGACCATCCGAAACGGCAAGATAACGAGCATACCGAAGCGAGACATCGTCGTGGGCGACGTGATAATGATATCTACGGGCGAGGAAATACCGGCAGATGCTGAACTGCTGGAATCCACTTCGCTCAGCATCGACGAGTCGTCACTGACAGGAGAACCCATCTGCATGAAGACGACGGACCAGACCTTGTACGACAAGGACGCCACTTTCCCCAGCAACCACGTCATGCGTGGCACGAAGGTGATGGAGGGACATGCCGTAGGAAGGGTCTTTGCCGTAGGCGACAAGACGGAGAACGGCAAGGTGTTCACCGCATCACAGATAAGCGACAACGTCAAGACACCGCTCGACGAGCAGTTTGACCGCCTCGGGAAATACATCTCCATAGCGAGCTATGTGATAGGATTCATCGTCTTCATCGGCAGGATTGTGGCATTCTGCACGCTCAACGACGACGCTTTCAGCAATCCTAATCTCGTGCCTTACGCATTGCAATCGCTGATGATTGCCGTGACATTGGTGGTCTGTTCCGTGCCTGAGGGCTTGCCGATGGCAGTGACTCTCTCGCTTGCCCTTTCGATGCGGCGGATGCTCAAGACCAATAATCTGGTCAGGAAGATGCACGCCTGCGAGACGATGGGAGCGACGACGGTCATCTGTACGGACAAGACCGGCACGCTGACGCAGAACAAGATGCAGGTGGCAGAGGCGATGCTGGACGGGGAGCACCTCGACCTGGCTTATCAGAACATGGCAATCAACAGCACCGCCGTCATCGGTTGCGACTCTGAAGGCAAGGAAATGCTGCTCGGAAACCCTACCGAAGCCGCTCTCCTGCTCTATCTCCGCTCGAAAGGCAGGGACTACGCCATGATGAGAGATGAAGCCCGCGTCACTGCCGAGGTACCTTTCTCCACCGAGCGGAAATATATGCAGACGACGATAGCCACATCTCATGGCGACCAATGCCTTACTAAGGGTGCTCCTGAAATAGTGCTCGACATGTGCCGGCAGTCCGCCTTCGCCCGAAAGGACATAGAAGCGATGCTCCTGAGATACCAATCACAGGGAATGCGCACGCTCGGCTTTGCGGCTGACGACCGTTTCCTCGGCATAGTGGCCATCAGCGACCCGGTACGTCCTGACGTTCCGGAAGCCATACGCGAATGTATCGACGCCGGCATTGACATCAAGATAGTGACCGGCGACACTCCTGCCACGGCTCGGGAGATAGGCAGACAGGCTGGACTCTGGAAGGAAACGGACTCCGACAGTAGCATCATCACGGGCCCGGACTTCGCTGCGCTGTCTGACGATGAACTGACCTCGCGCATCCATGACATAAAGATAATCGCCAGAGCTCGTCCGATGGACAAGAAACGCCTCGTGCAGACACTCCAGCATTGCGGAGAAGTGGTGGCGGTGACTGGCGACGGAACCAACGATGCTCCGGCTCTGAAAGCCGCCCACGTAGGACTCTCGATGGGTGACGGCACGAGTGTGGCAAAGGAAGCGTCGGATATCACGATCATCGGCAATTCATTCTCCAGCATAGGCAGAGCCGTGATGTGGGGAAGATCTCTGTATCAGAACATCCAACGCTTCATCTTGTTCCAGCTCACCGTCAATGTGGCGGCTTGCCTCATAGTGACGGCTGGAGCTTTCATGGGCACCGAGTCGCCCCTCACCGTGACACAGATGCTGTGGGTAAACCTCATCATGGACACTTTCGCGGCTATGGCGCTGGCTTCGCTTCCGCCTTCAGAGTCAGTGATGCACGATGCTCCGCGCGACCGCAACGCATTCATCATCACTAAGAAGATGCTTGCCTCACTGATCGTGACGGGAACCGGAATGTTTCTCATCCTCGTCTGGATGCTCTACATCTATGAGCACGGCAAGAATGACATCCTCACCATGCCGGACATCCTGAGGGAATGGCACAATCTGGGTGCCCGCCGCTCGCCTTCACCTTACGAACTGACCCTGCTCTTCACCACCTTCGTCATGTTCCAGTTCTGGAATATTTTCAATGCGAGGGCGTTCTGCACAGGTCGTTCCGCATTCCATCTCAAGGGATGCAAAGGCTTCATCGGCATTGCCTCTGCGATATTCTTCGGTCAGATAGCGATAATAAATGTTGCTGGCGACTTCTTCAATGTCGTCCCGATTTCCATCAGCGACTGGATTATCATCATCATAGGCACATCCACAGTCCTGATAGCAGGCGAAATCATAAGAATGATAAGGAAATAGCAACCACCACCGTGTCTGCCACATTACCGGAATAATAGCAGCATCAGGCGGCCGCCACCGTGTCTGCCACGTTACCGGCAGATTATATATATAAAGAAAAAAGAAAAAAACAGATAAATGATTTATCCAAACAACTTCGAACAAAAGATAGGATTCAATGAGATAAGAGCCCTTCTGAATGAGCGTTGCCAGTCATCCCTCGGCAAGGAGAAGGTGGCAGAGATGCAATTCTCCAAGGACGCTGGCGAAATCAGCGAATGGCTCTGCCAGATAAGGGACTTCCGCAGACTCAAGGAAGAGTGCGAGGACCTGCCGATACAGTTCTTCTATGACGTCAGGGAGAGCATCGCAAGGATGCGACTGGAAGGCACGCACATGGAGGAAGAGGAACTGTTCAATCTCCGCCGCTCGCTCGACACCATCGACAAACTCGTGCATATCGTCCGCCAGTCTGACGGACCGGAATACGACACCGATGCCGTCGCTGACAGGAAGGACGCCCCGAAGGCTGGAGAGGCAGACTCTCCTGCAGGAAAAAGCGTGTCTCCAAAGGAGGCTTTGGGTCACGGAAAGGCGTACCCTTCGCTCTATCGTCTCGCTGACGGCATCGCCACCTTCCCGGAGATAGTGCGCATGATTGACCGCACACTCGACAAATTCGGCAAGGTAAGAGACAATGCCAGCACCACATTGCTGCGCATCCGCCGCGAACTGGCACAGACCGAAGGTAGCATCTCACGCATCCTGAACGGCATCCTGCGCTCCGCCCAGGCTGAAGGACTCGTGGAGAAGGATGCTGCTCCCGCTCTTCGTGACGGCAGACTCGTCATCCCTGTCGCTCCTGCCATGAAGCGCAAGATTCGCGGCATAGTGCATGATGAGAGTGCTTCGGGTCGCACTTATTACATCGAGCCTGCCGAAGTGGTGGAAGCAAACAATAAGGTACGCGAACTGGAGAACGATGAGCGACGCGAGATAATCCGCATTCTCAAGGAGATTGCGGCAGAGATACGCCCATGGTGGCGGATGATGCTCGATTCCTACACGTTCCTTGCAGCCATCGACTTCATCAATGCCAAAGCCTCACTGGCTGAATATCTCAACGCCATAGAGCCGAACATCAAGATGAAACCGATGGTCGATATGATCGAGGCAAAGCATCCTCTGCTCAAACTGTCATTGGAAAAGCAAGGCAAGAAGGTGGTGCCGCTCGACATCACTCTCACACCCCAGAAGCGCATCCTCATCATCTCCGGTCCTAATGCCGGAGGTAAATCCGTATGTCTCAAGACCACCGGTCTCATCCAGTATATGCTGCAATGCGGACTCTCCGTACCCGTGAGCGAGCGAAGCACATTAGGCATATTCAGCGACATAATGATTGACATCGGTGATGAGCAGAGCATAGAGAATGACCTCTCCACTTATTCTTCCCACCTGCTCAACATGAAGAACATGATACGTCAGGCACGCCGCCAGACTTTGCTTCTCATTGACGAATTCGGAACAGGTACCGAACCAGGAATTGGCGGAGCCATAGCCGAGGCGGTGCTCAAGCAGTTCTGCGAGCACGGTGCTTTCGGAGTCATCACCACCCACTATCAGAACCTCAAGCATTTCGCCGATTCCCATGAAGGCATCGCCAATGGAGCCATGCTCTACGACCGCCACGAGATGAAGGCCCTCTTCCAGCTCCAGATAGGTCGTCCGGGATCATCCTTCGCCATAGAGATTGCACGCAAGACAGGTCTCCCCGAGGCTGTCATCAAGGACGCTTCCGACATCGTAGGTCAGGATTATATCCAAAGCGACAAATACCTTCAGGACATCGTGCGCGACAAACGCTATTGGGAGTCAAAGCGCCAGGCTGTGCATCAGCGTGAGAAGGACATCGAAAAGACCATCTCCAAGTATGAGGCTGGACTGACGGAGGTGGAGAAAGAACGCAAGGAAATACTGCGCCGCGCGAAGGAGCAGGCGCAGGAACTCATACGCGAAGCCAACAGGCGCATAGAGAACACCATCCGCGAGATACGCGAAGCACAGGCGGAGAAAGAGGCTACACGCAAGCTCCGTGAAGACATGAAAGCCTTTGAAGCCGACATCCAGGAGGTGGACTCCACAGCCAACGACGAAGCCATCGCACGTAAGATAGCGCAGCTGCAGGCTCGTAAGGAAAGGAAAGAGAAGCGCAAGGCGGAGAAAGCCAAGAATGCCGCAACCAACAACAGTGCCACTGCCTCTGTGTCCGTCGCATCACCGACTGATTCCAACCCACAACCAACAACCCACAACCCTCAACCCACAACCACCCTCTTCCAAAAGGACGACACCGTGAGGATAAAGGGAACGAAGTCCGTCGGCAAGATAGAATCGGTGGAATCAAACGGCAAAATGGCAACTGTCATATTCGGAGATATGCGCACCAAGATGCGCACCGACCGATTGGAGCACGCTGAAGCGGCAAAGACAGTGACCACCCCTGCCTCCACTTACACTGCTGCTTCGCGCACTACACGCGAGACCATCGACAATCGACGTGCCAATTTCCATCAAGACATCGACGTAAGAGGAATGCGTGGCGACGAAGCTCTCACAGCAGTGCAATATTTCATTGACGATGCCATCCTCGTAGGCATGACCCATGTCCGCATCCTCCACGGCAAGGGCAACGGCATTCTGCGCCAGCTCATCCGCCAGTATCTCCACACCATCCCGAACGTCCTCTCCGCAAAAGACGAGCACATACAGTTTGGCGGTGCCGGCATCACCGTGGTGGAGATAGAGTGACTAAGTGACCACACATCCCCTCATCACATTGACGGTTCAGGCCATATAACGGCACCAGGATTTTCAAAGAATATAATAGCGGGCGTAGCGTGGGTAACACGACACGCTCGCTATTATCATCATGACAAATTATCCTGACAGGCAGAAGAACACCTAACAACGAAAAAAGTCCATTTCACTTGTATTTTTTGGAAACATCAAAAGCGTACTGGAAGTATATCTCTGTTTGAAAAAACTATATCATAGAAATAAAAAACCCACCGTTAAAGGACGATGGGAAGGGACCTAATGTGTTCACAACGGAATAATCCTTATTGTGATTTGCTAAAAATTCATTGCAAAATTACAAATTATTTTTTATTTTCATCCTTTTTGTCAATATTTTTTTATATTTTTGCAAAAATATCACTAATAATAACTAAAACCATACTTATTTATGGATGAAAAGAACATTATTGGACTTGATTTGGGCACCAACAGCATAGGTTGGTCGGTAATCAAAGCGAGCAAGAATGACGATAACGAATACTGCGCATCTGAA
>OCLD01000362.1_pt1 | contig 11508 bp, 14 predicted proteins | sample 1495911 | NCBI WGS metagenome assembly OCLD01 (sample SAMN03418271, study PRJEB22391) | human gut metagenome | biome: human-gut; feature: organic feature; material: feces | host: Homo sapiens | place: Tanzania | collected 2013-01
AAATTGCCACAGAGATCGGCATTCCGAAGGAAGATATTGTTTATGCGCTTGATGCCATACAAAATCCCATGAGCCTGTATGAACCCGTGTTTTCGGATAATGGAGATACGCTTTATGTTATGGATCAGATCAGTGACAAGAAGAACCGTGAGGACCGGTGGGTAGAAGAAATCTCGCTAAGTGAAGCCATGAAAAAGCTTGGCATGAGAGAATATGAAATTATCTCCTTACGCTTTTTTGAAGGAAAAACACAGATGGAGGTGGCAGATCTCATTGGAATTTCCCAGGCGCAGGTATCACGCCTTGAAAAGAATGCGCTGCGGATTATGAAAAACTATCTGATTGCATAGAGGTACAGAAGTTACAGTTCACACAGCAGCCGGACACTTGTTGTCAGACAATGATTTTACCTCAATTTTACTTGTAAAAACGGATCAGGCATGGTATTGTTTTAAAAAAGAACATGGATATAGGGGAGTAGTCAGTACAGAGCTTTCTGTATGATTAAATCAACAGCAAGTCTGTTGCCTTCGGATACGCAAGTGCAGCATTCTGGTTTAATTTGAAATGACGAGACTTATATCTCTCAAAATGAGGGATATAGGTTTCTTTTTTTATATCCCCAAAGAAAAAGGAGGTCATTATGGATTATTTAGTTTCAGGACTGCTGTCCATCACCTGGCAGCAATGGGTCATGTATGTGGTGGGAGCAATACTTATTTATCTGGCAGTGAAAAAGGAATTTGAACCCTCATTGCTTCTGCCGATGGGCTTTGGTGCCATCCTGGTCAATCTGCCGTCTTCCGGTGTGCTTAACCAGACCATGGCAGGAATCGGAGAGACGAACGGCATTATTGAATGGCTGTTTCAGATTGGGATAGAGGCATCGGAAGCACTCCCGATCATTCTGTTTATCGGAATCGGAGCCATGATTGATTTCGGGCCGCTCCTGGCGCAGCCGGTATTGTTTTTGTTCGGGGCGGCAGCACAGTTTGGAATTTTCTTTGCCATCTGTATTGCAGCGTTGATGGGCTTTGATTTAAGAGATGCAGCATCGATCGGAATTATCGGAGCGGCAGATGGGCCGACCTCCATTCTGGTTTCCCAGATCTTTGGATCGAAATATGTGGGAGCGATTGCTGTGGCAGCGTATTCCTATATGGCGCTTGTCCCAATCATCCAGCCGTTTGCCATTAAGCTTGTGACCACGAAAAAGGAACGATGTATTAAGATGCCGTATAATCCGAAGTCCGTATCGAAGACGACAAGAATTCTGTTCCCGATTATCGTGACCTTTATTGCGGGACTGGTTGCACCGATGAGCGTTTCCTTAGTAGGCTTTCTGATGTTTGGAAACCTGATCCGGGAATGCGGGGTATTACAGAGCCTTTCCGAAACAGCACAGAACCAGCTTGCCAATCTCATTACCCTGCTGCTTGGCATTACGATTTCTTTCAGTATGCGTGCAGAGCAGTTCGTCAGTGTGGATACGATAATGATTATGGCGATTGGACTTGTAGCATTTATCTTTGATACCATCGGAGGTGTGCTGTTTGCAAAGCTCTTAAATTTATTCCGCAGACAGAAGATCAATCCGATGATTGGGGCAGCCGGAATTTCAGCGTTCCCGATGTCTTCCCGTGTGGTGCAGAAGATGGCGCTTAAGGAAGATCCGAGTAATATCCTGATTATGCATGCAGCAGGGGCAAATGTATCCGGCCAGATTGCTTCGGTGGTAGCCGGTGGTATGGTGATGAGTCTTCTGGCAAATTATTTATAGGCTGCTTAGACATATGCAGCAGTTTTACGAATGTGGTTCTGAACAGACGATATCATCAAATAAATATTCTGATTAAAAAAGGAGAAAGATATGGAAAATTTATGGATATCTTTAGAATTAATGGGAAAAGGAATGCTTGGGATCTTTACGGTCATTATCTTGATTATGCTTATTGTGATGTTACTTTCAAAAATTACGAAATAACAGTGGTTACCATAATTCGGTTGACATAATGAAAAATTTATCCTATACTATAATAAGCAAATCAGAGGGGGAACAACCGTATGAAATGTCCGTTTTGTGGTCACGAGAATACCAGAGTTATTGATTCAAGACCTGCAGAGGAAAATAATTCCATCCGCAGACGTCGTGTTTGTGATGAATGTGATAAGCGCTTCACCACATATGAGAAGATAGAAACGATCCCGCTTATTGTAGTGAAGAAGGATAATAACCGTGAGGCATATGACCGTACCAAGATTGAGGCCGGGGTGTTGCGTGCCTGCCATAAGCGTCCGATCAGTGCCGATCAGATCAAGACTCTTGTGGATGAAGTGGAAACTGAGATCTTCAGCATGGAAGAGAAGGAAGTGCCAAGCCGTGTGATTGGAGAGTTGGTTATGAATAAGCTGAAGGATTTAGAGGCCGTTGCCTATGTCCGTTTCGCTTCCGTCTATCGCGAATTCAAGGACATTAATACCTTTATGGATGAGCTGAAAAAGGTATTGGAATAAGGAAATAGAATCAATAGTGTATTTATTTTCGTACACTATTGATTTTTTTTATCTTTTTGTATAGAATGTAAGAGCGTTAAAAATTTAACGTACCCACTAAAACTAAATATGGAAAGTGAGAAAGGAATGAAAGACATGAAGAAGAGAAGCTTTAAAGCAGTTCTTTTACTGTTCGTGTTGACGACACTTACTATTGCACTGGGCGGATGCTCAGGTGATAAGAAAGGAGACAGTTCCTCTCAAATCACGATCGGAATACCTCAGGACTTAGAGGACAGTCTTGACCCCCACAAGATGGTGGCGGCAGGAACAAGAGAGGTATTGTTCAACATTTTTGAAGGACTTGTAAAGGTTACAAGCGATGGTGATTTTGTCCCTGCAGTAGCAAGCTCGTATGAAGAAACCGAAGGAGGTAAGGTTTATACCTTTACCTTAAGAGACAATGTGAAGTTCCATGATGGAAGCACGGTAACCGCAGAGGATGTGAAATTTTCCCTGGATAAATGCGCCGATACCAGTGCTGGTGAACCTCTGGTAGCGGCGTTTTCTAATATTGACAGTGTCAATATCTTAGATGACAAGACCGTACAGGTGGTTTTAAAGGAAGCCGATACCGAGTTCCTTGCCTATATGACAACGGCAATCATCCCGGCATCCAATGAGAATCCGGACACCAACCCGATCGGAACCGGTCCCTATAAGTTCGTATCCCGTTCCCCGCAGGAGAACTTTGTGATGGAACGCTTTGACGATTACTGGGGCGAACCTGCTTATATTAAGGATGTAACTTTTAAGATCTGTGCCAATGCCGATTCCATCGTGATGGATTTGGAGGGCGGTTCCATTGATATGTTTGCAAGAGTAACCGCTACTCAGGCAGCAGAGTTATCCGACAACTTTAATGTATTAGAGGGAACCATGAACCTCGTACAGGCGTTATACCTCAACAATGCAGAAGCTCCGTTTGACAATGAAAAGGTTCGTCAGGCTCTCTGCTATGCGATTGATCCGCAGGAAATTATGATGATGGTTTCCGATGGAAAGGGTGCTGAGGTAGGAAGCAGTATGTTCCCTGCATTCGGCAAGTATTTTATGCCGGAATTGAATGACACCTATAACACCGATATTGAAAAAGCCAAAGAACTGTTAAAAGAGGCAGGCTATGAAGACGGATTTTCCTTTACGATTACCGTACCTTCCAACTACCAGCCTCACATTGATACCGCACAGGTACTTGTGGAAGAGTTCAAGAAAATCGGTGTCGATGCCCAGATCCAGTTAGTGGAATGGGATAGCTGGTTAAGTGATGTATACCAGAACAGACAGTTCCAGTCTACTCTTGTTGGTGTCGATGCGTCCAACATTACCGGTTCTGCCATGTTACAGAGATTTACCTCCGATAATGCGAAGAACTTTATCAACTATAGCAATGCCGATTATGATGCTGCTTTTGAAAAAGCAATCAGCAGCACCGATGATGACGAAAAGACCACCTATTATAAGGAATGTGAACGGATTCTGTCTGAAACCGCAGCCAATGTTTATATTCAGGACTTACCGGAGTTCGTGGCATTAAATAAGAAGTACACCGGATATGAGTTCTATCCGCTTTATATTCAGGATATTGCGAAGATCCGTCTGGCAGATTAATAATAAATGTAGATTTATTTTTGAAAAATGAGATAGGATTTGAGGAAAGGAAGGCAGGACCATGAAATATGTAGTTCGCAAAATACTGACAACGATATTGACACTGTTCGCAGTGACGTTTTTCGTGTTCCTGTCCTTCCATGTCATTTCCGGGGATCCGGCTTCCTCTATGCTCGGTACGGAAGCAACACCGCAGAAGGTCGCTGCGCTGCGGGAAGAGCTTGGATTAAACGATCCGGTGCTTGTCCAGTATGGAAGATGGGCAGCAGGACTTCTTCATGGAGACATGGGAACCTCTTACAGTTACCGGATGCCGGTTACCGGAATGGTTGCCAATAAGATTCCGGTAACGATTACACTGACTCTGATGGCGTTTGTGCTGATGGTGGTAATTTCAATTCCACTTGGTATTTATACGGCAAAGCACGAGGGCGGTGTCGTGGACCGGGTGATTTACATTATTAATCAGATCATTATGGCAATTCCGCCGTTCTTTTCGGGAATCCTCATTACCCTTTTGTTTGGAAGAATATTTAAGTTATTTACACCGGGAGGTTATGTATCCTATGAAAAGGATTTTGCAGGCTTTGTCGGTTATCTCTTTTTCCCGGCAGTAGCGATTGCGCTTCCGAAAGCCGCGATGGCCGTGAAGCTCCTTCGAAGCTCTGTAATTAAGGAAGCGAAGCTGGATTATGTGCGTACCGCATACAGCCGTGGAAACCGGACGAATGACGTTTTATATAAGCATGTATTGAAGAATGCATTGATTCCGGTAGTGACCTTCTTAGGGATGGCACTTGCCGATATGATTGCAGGAAGTATTATTATTGAACAGGTTTTCAGCATTCCGGGACTTGGAAGAATTCTGCTGACCTCGATTTCGAACAGAGACTATCCGGTTGTCATGGCCGTGATTGTCTGCATTGCAGTTCTGGTACTTGTGGTGAATATGGCTGTCGATCTGATCTATGGACTGATTGATCCCAGAATTACAGTAGAGTAGGGTGAAAGAATGAAGAATGTAAAGAAAAATTACAATTTAATTCTTGGCGGGGTGATTACCGCAGTGATGCTTCTTCTGATTCTGATTGGATTTTTCTGGACGCCGTATGATCCGGAAACCATGGACGCTGCGAATAAGTTTGCCAGGATTTCCCTGGCGCATCCCCTGGGATGTGATAATTTTGGAAGAGATATTTTAAGCAGGGTGATGAAGGGTGCAGGAACCACATTTCTTGTTGCACTTGGAACCGTGCTGATCGGAGCGGTGTCTGGTGTCCTGATCGGAGCATTCACCGGTTATTTTGGAGGAACCGTCGATGAAATCCTGATGCGGATTATCGATGCTGTTTTTGCATTTCCCAGTATTCTGCTGGCATTAGTGTTTATTTCGCTTCTCGGAAAGGGAACCTATCAGGTGGTGCTTGCACTTGGTATTGCCTTTATTCCAAGCTTTTCGAGAATTGTACGAAGTGAATTTTTAAAATACAAAAATATGGACTATGTGAAGAATGCGCGCCTGCAGGGGGCATCCCATCTGCGGATTATGTTTGTACACATTCTGCCGAATACGGTAAGCGTGCTGTTATCTTCCGTTATGATTGGATTTAATAATGCCGTTCTGGCAGAGGCCGGAATGAGTTTTTTGGGAATTGGTGTGCAGCCACCGGCGCCGAGTCTTGGGCGCATGCTTTCCGAGGCACAGAGCTTTCTGTTCCGTGTGCCGAACTATGCACTGGGACCGGGATGTGCCATTATTCTGATGGTGCTTGGATTCAGTCTGTTGAGCGACGGATTGAAAAAGGAGTAGGGACGATAAGAAGAAATAAGGTAACTATTCAGTAATGCAATAAGGAACAGGCAGGTGTTGAAATGGCAGAGCCTTTATTATTGGAAGTAAAAGATTTGAATATTGAATTCCACGACCATCTGATTCCGGAAACGGTAGTGTATGACTTCGATCTGGAACTTAAGCCTGGGGAGATTGTCGGTCTGGTGGGAGAATCCGGCTCCGGCAAGTCCATGAGTGCACTTGCGATTGCAGGACTGTTAAGCCGCAGGGATATGCATAAGAAGGGACAGATTCTGTTTGACGGACTGGATCTGTTAACCTGTGAACGTTCCCAGCTCCGCAAAATTCAGGGAAATGAAATCAGCATGATTTTTCAGGAACCGATGACTTCTTTAAATCCGGTGAAACGAATTGGATGGCAGATTGAAGAATCGCTGCGGATCCACACGGAGCTTAATAAGGAAGAGCGTTATCAGAAAGCAATTGAGATGATGAAGGAAGTGGAACTTCCGGATCCGGAACGGCTTTACCGGCAGTATCCGCACGAATTATCCGGTGGTATGCGGCAGAGAGTGATGATTGCGGCAGCCATGATCTGCAATCCCCGGATTCTGATCGCAGATGAACCGACAACGGCATTGGATGTGACGATTCAGGCACAGATTGTAGAGCTGTTAAAGAGGATGAACCGGGAGAAGCAGACGTCGATCCTGTTTATCTCCCATGATTTGAGTCTGGTAAAGCAGCTTTGTGAACGGGTACTTGTCATGAAGGGCGGCTATATCGTGGAGACCGGGCCGACGCAGGAGGTTTTTACAAAACCGAAGGAAGAATATACAAAGCGTCTGATTGCGGCGATACCAAAGGTGGAAAGAAATGGAAAATAATATTCTGACGGTCAGGGACGTGAATGTGTCCTACAAAAATCAGAAAAAGAATATATTCAGTAAAACGACGTACCGGCATGTCCTTAAGGATGTTTCCTTTGAGATGAAGGAAGGTGAAATCTTAGGACTGGTTGGAGAGAGCGGCTGTGGAAAGTCAACGCTTGCCAAGGCGATCCTGGGGCTCATTCCGTACACCGGAGAAATCGTCCATGCATCGAAATTCCCTCAGATGGTTTTTCAGGATCCTTACGGATCGTTAAATCCGTCTAAGACGATTGGCTGGATTATGGAAGAGCCTTTGCGCCTGCGTGGACCGCAGGGAGGCGAACTCTTAAAGCCGGAAGAACGTAAGGAACGGGTAATTGCCATGCTGCGCCGGGTAGGCCTTGATGAAAAGCTGATCGACCGTTATCCGAATCAATTGTCCGGTGGACAACGGCAGAGAATCTGTATCGGAACAGCTCTGATGCAGGAACCGAAGCTCCTGATTGCGGATGAACCGGTATCGGCCCTTGATGTAACCATTCAGGCCCAGGTTCTGGAACTTCTGAAACAGTTGAAAGAAGAGATGGGTTTATCCATTTTGTTTATTTCCCATGATCTCCGGGTCGTTTATCAGATGTGTAATCATGTGATGATTATGCAGAAGGGACAGTTCGTGGAAATGGGAACGCCCGATGAAATTTATTTTGCACCGAAGGATCCGTATACGAAGAAATTACTTGAATCCGCCGGAATTGAATAGAGGGTGTTCACCAGGGTTCATGAAAATTTTAAACTCTCCCTTGTGGTTTTGCATAAAATGTCCGATATAATACTTGAACTTAAGTAAATGCGAATTTTTGTCTCCCATATTTAAGTGGAATTGTTGCAAAACAGAGGTTATCGTAGTAAAATATTAAGATAACAGTGTTTCGGAAGGTGGTGAGAGTAATGGGCATACAGATCTATCAGGGAATGGGAAGTCTTTCAACTTATTCGAATTATCAAAGACCGGAGATTAAGCAGGTCAGCGAAGAGGAAGTAAGACGCCAGGATCAGGAACAGCAGCAGGCAGCCCTGCAGCAGAGTACCCCGGATTATTCCCGTATGGCAGACTTCGCAACGCAGGATCGCAGAGCGAAAGCAGCCGATCTTGAGAACATTTCTCTTACTTTTAATAAAACAGACAGCTTCGACTATCTGGGAAGCGAAAGTGGACTGGAGAATCTCGATGTTATGAAAGCTGTCTCCGATATGCGTAAAGATGAAGTGTTACAGGAATACCAGTATTTTGTCGGAAGCTCACAGAATTTTGCATTCCAGTCAGAAGATGGTGTTGTGATTCCCAAGTTTTAAGGGAAGGAAGCACTTTTGAATCCGTAAAGAATCATACCCCTTGCTCTATGTAAGGGGTGTTTTTTTGAGTAGAGCACTTAGCGAATGCAAGTTGAAAGACGCAGCATGAGGTTAGTGCGAACCATACCTGTGCACTTAATGAGAGCAAGCGAAAGCGCAGGTCGAATTTAGTGCAGCAGGTAGAGTAGAGATACTTAGCGAATGCAAGTCAAGGGAGAAATCACATGCTTCAATGTTTTTATCCGGATAAATACATCGTATCCACTTACCAGATCAATTTTGACCGGCTTTATGAGCAGGGCTACCGCGGAATTATCTTTGACATTGATAATACGCTGGTGGAGCATGGCGCTCCTGCGGATGAGAGAAGCATCGCACTTTTCCAGCATCTGAAGGAGCTTGGGTTCCACATCATGCTGCTTTCGAATAACAAGGAGCCGCGGGTGAAGATGTTTAACGATGCGGTTAAGGTGCAATACCTGTTTAAGGCAGGAAAACCCGGGAAGGCCGGATATGAGCAGGCCATGCAGAAGATGGGATGCGATGCGGGGAATACGCTGTTTGTCGGCGATCAGTTGTTTACGGATGTCTGGGGAGCCAGACGGTGCGGAATTTATTCGATTCTGGTACAGCCGATTGCGAAGCATGAAGAGATTCAGATTGTATTAAAGCGATATCTGGAAAAGATTGTACTTGCTTCCTATAAGAGAACCTGCAGGAAGCAGGGGAGAACCTTTTTATATAAGGAGGACAAGGATGCAGATTGATGGACATACGAAGCTGTGCGGACTCATTGGAAATCCGGTCGCACATACGTTATCACCGCTGATTCACAATACCCTTGCAGAACTGACCGGGATTTCACTGGTCTATGGTTCGTTTCTGGTGGATCAGGGGAAGCTTTCTGAGGCGGTGCCGGGGGCTTTTGCCTTACATATTCACGGAATGAATGTAACCGTTCCTTATAAGAGTGATGTGATACCGCTTCTTTCAGAAATTGACGAACTGGCAGAGAAAATTGGTGCAGTGAATACGCTGGTGCGCACGGAGGATGGATTTAAGGGCTATAATACGGACATGCCGGGGTTATACCGTGCAATGTGCAGTGACGGCATGGAGATTGCCAATCGTGAGGTTCTGATTTTAGGGGCCGGAGGTGCGGCACGTGCAGTTGCCTTTTTATGTGCTTCGAAAGGCGCTTCGCATGTGTATCTGTTAAACCGCACGGTTTCCAAGGCACAGGCGATTGTACAGGAGATTGCTGACAAGACTGGATACACGCAGATGACGGCGATGGAGCTTTCGGGCTATCAGACGCTGCCGGGGAAGGATTATCTGGTGATCCAGTCCACAAGCGTAGGCCTGGCACCTCACGATCATGAGGCAGTTATCGAAGATCCTGCCTTTTATGAAAAAATTTTGAAGGGTTACGATCTCGTATACCGACCGGCCGATACCCGTTTCATGCAGCTTGTGAGGGAGCATGGCGGAGAGGCTTATAACGGACTTAAAATGCTTCTTTATCAGGGCATTATTGCGTTTGAATTATGGAATCAGGTGGAGATTACAGAGGACCAGGCTGCCATTGTCTATGAGAAGCTTAAGGAGGCATGCTATGGCGAAGAATAAAGTGATTCTCACCGGATTTATGGGATGCGGAAAGAGCACCATCGGAAGAATCCTGGCAGAAAAGCGTGGACAGGAGCTTCTGGATACCGACCATTATATCGAACAGAAGCAGGGCAGGAGCATATCCGATATTTTTGCCACACAGGGCGAAGAGGCGTTCCGGGATATGGAAACGGAAGCCTTACGTGAACTGATTCAGAATCAGGAGTCCATGGTCATTGCACTGGGAGGAGGACTTCCGATCGGAGGAAATCTTTATGGAGAGGAACCGGTGCGGCAGCGTGCTCTTCTTCGGGGCGAACGGAACCGGGAGCTGTTAGCGGAATTAGGATATGTGTTTTATCTGAAAATTACGCCAGGGGAGGTTTACCGGCGGTTAAAAGGGGATACGACAAGACCGCTTTTGCAGACGGAGGATCCTTATGCAAGGATCACAGAGCTTCTGCAGCAGCGTGATGCATGGTATGAAAAATGCGCGGATGAGATCATCACCGTCGAGGGTAAGAATAAATGGCTCATTGCGGATGAAATTATCCGTAAGATGGCGCAGATACAGGATGGACAGGAGGAAGAAAATGAAAATTTTAGTGATCAACGGACCTAACTTAAATTTCCTTGGAATCCGGGAAAAAGGAGTTTACGGAACGCAGAATTATGACGATCTTTTGCAGATGATTTCCGATAAAGCGAAAGAGCTTGATGTTACGGCTGAGGTATTCCAGAGCAACCATGAGGGAGCAATCATTGACCGGATCCAGGATGCTTACTTTGACGGGACAGAGGGCATTGTGATCAATCCGGGCGCGTTTACCCATTACAGCTATGCAATCCGGGATGCACTTGCCAGTGTTACCATGCCGAAGATCGAGATCCACATTTCGGATATTACACAGCGCGAGGAATTTCGCAAAATTTCCGTAACAGCGCCGGTCTGCAATGAGCAGATTTACGGACACGGGCTTGCAGGATATCTCGAAGCAATGGAAAAAGTTGCGAATCTGATAAGAAAGGGTTGAAAAATCTTCTTTTTTATATTAAACTGTAAAAGAATTATAACGTGAATTTATTAGGAGGAATATTTTTATGATTTCTGCAGGTGATTTCAGAAATGGTATTACGATTGAGCTGGATAATAACGTTTACCAGATTATCGAGTTTCAGCATGTTAAACCTGGTAAAGGAGCAGCTTTTGTCAGAACCAAGCTGAAAAACATCAAGAGTGGCGGCGTAGTGGAGAAGACTTTCAGACCTACTGAAAAGTGTCCGCAGGCACGTATTGATAGAAAAGATATGCAGTATTTATACTCCGATGGAGATCTGTATAACTTTATGGATGTTGAAACATATGATCAGATTGCATTAAATGCTGAGACCGTAGGTGATGCATTAAAGTTCGTGAAAGAGAACGAAATGGTTAAGGTTTGTTCCCATAACGGCAGCGTATTTGCAATTGAGCCCCCTCTGTTTGTAGAACTTCAGATTACAGATACAGAGCCCGGATTCAAGGGCGATACCGCTACAGGTGCAACCAAGCCCGCTACTGTTGAAACAGGAGCAGTTGTTAACGTACCTCTCTTTGTTGATATGAACGATGTAATTAAGATTGATACCAGAACCGGAGAATATCTTTCCAGAGTATAATCGTGTGTTTTTATATTTATCAAAGGACAAGCCAGAGACAATGATGAACTTCATTGT
>OCLD01000363.1_pt1 | contig 11493 bp, 10 predicted proteins | sample 1495911 | NCBI WGS metagenome assembly OCLD01 (sample SAMN03418271, study PRJEB22391) | human gut metagenome | biome: human-gut; feature: organic feature; material: feces | host: Homo sapiens | place: Tanzania | collected 2013-01
ACCAAGGCTCTGTTGCTGATGCTCTTGGACTGTCATGAAGAAAGGACTTATACTCCATCTTACAGGCAATATCATCTCCCGTCCCTACATCGAACTGACTATATGCACGATGAAAGAGTTCGGAGCAGACATCGATTGGATGGACGAATCCACCATTATGGTGAAGCCACAGCCATATTCCAAGCATAGTTTCTTCGTTGAAAACGACTGGAGCGCTTCGAGTTACTGGTATGAAATCGCGGCTCTCATGGGCGAAAAGAATGAAGGTCACATCCGTCTTACCAACCTTATGGAGGGTTCCAGACAAGGTGACTCTGCCATAAAGTTCATGTTTAGCGTACTGGGAATAAAGACTTCATTCGCCTCTTCCGAAAGGCAAAAGCCAACAACTGTATCTCTCAATGCACAGAGATGCACGCTCCCGACCTTTAACTTCGACTTTATCAATCAGCCAGACCTTGCCCAGACGCTCGTCGTTTGCTCATGTCTGAAGGATATTCCATTTCATTTCAGAGGCTTGCAGACCCTCAGAATCAAGGAAACCGACCGCATTGAAGCCCTGAAAGCGGAGATGAAGAAGCTCGGTTACGTGCTCGACGACTCCATAGAGGGCGAACTTCGCTGGGACGGAACGCGTTGCGAACCGGATGAAAGCCCCGCCATCGACACCTATGAGGACCATCGCATGGCCATGGCGTTTGCTCCTGCGTGCATCAAATTCCCGGGATTGCGCATCAATAACCCCGAAGTCGTCAGCAAGAGTTATCCCCTTTTCTGGGAAGATCTGAAGAAAGCAGGGTTTGAGATAATTCATAATGCTGATTATTAATGTATAATTCATAATGCATAATGCATAATTATTAATGCATAATGTATAATTCATAATGCATGATTGCATAATTATTAGGGCATGATTGCGGAGCCCCAACCCAGGAATCCAACCACATCCGCCACTGTGCCAACGGCTTTTACCGTTGGATTTCCCCCACATAACAACATGACAGTGAAGAAACTATCAGCCATAGCCCAATTATTCTTCGCCTTCATCATCGTGATGACGGCAATATCGTCATGCTCCACGCAGAAGAATACAGCGAAAACGAGGTGGTGGCACTCCTTTACTGCCAAATATAACATATACTATAACGGCACTCTTGCCTATATTGACGGCTCTTTGGAGAAGGAAAACAGCAACAAAGACAACTTCACCGAGACGCTTCCTCTCTACACTGTAGGCAACAAAAACAATAGGGAAACAGGCAAAAGCAAGTTTGACCTCGCTATAGAAAAGAGCAAGAAAGCCATCAGACTGCATAGCATCAACAAGCGTCCGGAATGGACAAAGAACCGCAAAAAGACAGCCCGCGACCTGGAATGGCTCAACCGCAAGGAGTACAACCCATTCCTTTGGAAGGCATGGATGCTGATGGGAAGGTCGCAATTCCATAAAGGTGCCTTCGACGAAGCAGCCTCCACATTCTCATATATGAGCCGTCTTTACCGCACACAGCCTGTCATTTACGGTAAGGCACAGGCGTGGTTGGCTAAATGTTACATAGAGCAGGACTGGCTATATGATGCAGAAGACATCATCAGAAACATGAGTCGTGACTCCATTGACTGGCGTGCACGCAAGGAATGGGACTATACTCTCGCTGATTATCACCTCCATACCGGCAATCTGGAGCAGGCTTCGCAATACCTGCGCAAAGTGGTCAAGCACGAAATGCGCTCAAAACAGCGTGCAAGAGAATACTATCTGCTCGGTCAAGTAGAAGCGGCAATGGGGCATAACGCCCTTGCATACAAGGCATTCCGCAAGGTTCTCAAGCAGAATCCGCCGTATGAGCTGGCTTTCAATGCCCGCATCTCCATGTCAGAGGTGCTTGCCGGCAGCGGACAAGGAAAGAAAATGATAGGTCGCCTCAAGCGTATGGCGCACAATGACAACAACAAGGACTACCTCGACCAGGTATATTACGCCATCGGAAATATCTATCTTGCACAGAAAGACACTGCAAATGCCATCATTGCTTATGAGAAAGGCAATGAGAAAGCTACGCGATCAGGCGTCGAAAAGGGCGTTCTTCTCCTGCATCTGGGCGACATTTACTGGCAGAAAGAGAAGTATGGCGACGCCAAGCGCTGCTACGGTGAAGCGATAGGTCTTATAGACAAGGACCGGAAAGACTACCACCAACTGTCAGAACGCAGCAAGGTGCTGGACGAACTGGTGCCTTATACCGATGCCATATACCTGCAGGATTCACTGCAAAGCCTTGCCCGAATGTCGGAAAAGGACCGCAATGAAGCCATCGACAGGGTGATTACCGCCCTCAAGAAGAAAGAAAAAGAGGACAAAGACCGCGAGGCTGAGGAATATGCCAACAAGCAACTGGCAAAGAACAACAGCGGTATGCAACAGCAAAACACCGCCCAACGCCCTGCGGGAAACAGGAAATCTGCCGCCTGGTACTTCTATAGTGCGTCCGCAGTGCAGCAAGGCAAGCAACTCTTTGAGCGCAAATGGGGCAAGCGAGAGAACCAGGATGACTGGCAAAGAGCCAACAAGACGGTGGTGAATGCAGGCATATCAGGCGATGATATGGCGGAAACGACTGACAGTCTGCATAATGACTCCATTGCATCTTCCGAGGAAACAGCGGATGAAAGTAAGGCTGTCAGCGACTCATTGGCAAGCGATCCACACAAGAGGGAATACTATCTGGCACAGATTCCGTTCACTCCTGAGCAGCTGGAGGAAAGCAATGAGATAATAAAAGACGGACTTTTCCATTCCGGCATCATCTTCAAGGACAAGCTGGACAATCTCTCTCTGAGCGAGAAAGCATTCCGTCGTCTCATCAACAGCTATCCTGACTTCGAGCCGATGGACGAGGTGTATTACCATCTTTTCCTGCTTTACTCGCGCAAAGGCGATGATATTGAGGCACAACATCACATAGAAAATCTGAAATCACGCTATCCCGACTCGCAATGGACAGCCATTCTGACCGACCCTTACTTTGAGGAAAACGCCCGATTTGGCGAACATATCGAGGATTCACTGTATGCAGCCACATACAATGCTTTCCTTTCTGACGACAACAAGACGGTGAAAGCGAACACAAAGGTGTCAGACAGCCGTTTCCCGATGGGCGCAAACCGTGACAAATTCATGTTTATCAGCGGCTTGAGCCTGCTCAACGAGGACGATGTAGATGGTTGTCTGAAGCGTCTTAAGCAACTTGTCAGCGAGTTTCCACAAGGCAAACCGAGCGAAATGGCTGGCATGATAATCAATGGAGTGAATGCAGGAAGAAGGCTTCATGGCTCACATTTCTCCATGACAGACGTGTGGAACCGCCGCACAGCCGTAATGGCAGACAGTGACAGCATAGCAATGAAGACGTTGTCACGGGAACGTGACGTGCCATTCACATTCATGCTGGTCTATGAACCCGACTCTGTGGATGAGAACAGGATGCTTTATCAGTTGGCAAGATTTAATTTCACCAACTTCATAGTGCGCAATTTCGAGATGGAAATCACGGACGACAACGGCTTGCACCGCATGAATGTGACCGGATTCCGTTCCTATGACGAGGCAAAACTCTATGCCAGAGTGCTCTACAAGAATGACGCAATGAAGGAAATAGCAAAGCTTTGCCACCCTGTAATCATAGCTGACGAGAACGTACCTCTGCTTGGCGAGACGTACAGTTACAATGATTATGACACCTTCTATGTAGCTCATTTCCAGCCATTGAAGATAAAGAGCGAGTATATGATCTACGAACCGGACGCTGTCCGCGAGGCAAAGACGAAGCGAGAGCCTGTTCCTGCCTTGCCATCAGAGTCAGCCGCGCCTAAGGGAGTGGCGCCAGTGGAGCAGAAGAAGGAAGAGAAGGAAGCACTGGATGTGCCGGATGAGGAGGCAAACCCAGCGCAGAATGAGTCTTATGACATACCAATCGAAACGCTTCCAGACTCCACTTCCACGGAGGAAACGGTGATACCATTCGACAATAAGCAGGAGAAAGCACCGGATGAGGACATAATCATCGTGGAGGAAAACAAGAAAGAAGCCCCTCAGGACGACGTTATCATCATTGACGAGCAAAAAGATGAAGCGCCTGACGAGGACATAATAATCATAGAAGACGATAAAAATAAAGAACAAACAGAGCAGAAGAAGGAGCAGACTCCTGTGACCGAAAAAGGGAAAACGGAACAGAAGAAGGAGCAAAAGCCTGTAACTGAGAAAGAAAAGACTCAGACAAAGCAGAAGAACAACAGCTCCACTACTGCCAAAGGAAAAAATACTGAAGAGAAAAAAGATAAGAAACAAAACGATAAAGACGAAGAAATCATCATCGAGGAAGAGAAGAAAGACTCCAGCGAACTGGAGGATGAATACTACGAACTCGAAGGTTTCTGACCATAAAAAGCAGGTAATCGCAGTCTTTTGATAATGAATAAACAGCAACAAATGTTTCTTTCATTATTATAAAAACAATTCTGTTCACCTGCTTATTACACCTTATTTATATATAATACAGGGGCGGTCAGAATGATTAAAGCAATCACTGACCATCCAAAAGATACGGAATATGAGCAACGGACTTCTACTTTGGGTCGATGACGAGATAGAACATCTTCGCGCCCATATCATTTTTCTGGAGAAGAAAGGCTACGAAGTGGTGACTGTAAGCAATGGTATTGATGCCATAGAGCAGTGCCAGCAGCAGACTTTCGACCTCGTGTTTCTCGACGAGATGATGCCAGGACTGACCGGACTGGAGACCCTTCAGCGGATAAAGGATATCCAGCCGCATACTCCTGTCGTCATGGTGACCAAGAGCGAGGAAGAGAATATCATGGACCAAGCCATCGGTTCGAAGATAGCCGACTATCTCATCAAGCCGGTGAACCCTATGCAGATACTCCTTTCGCTGAAGAAAAACATACACCGACGCGAGATTGTGACCGAGGTGACACAGACCGGTTACCAGCAGAATTTCCAGAATATATCCATGCAGATTTCCGCCTGCAGGACCATAGATGACTGGAAAGACGTCTATCGCACGCTGGTAAGATGGGAACTGGAACTGGCTTCTACGCATAGCCCGATGACTGAAATGCTCCGAATGCAGAAGGAAGAGGCGAATATAGGCTTCAGCAAGTTTGTGAAAAGGAACTATATGGACTGGGTGGCACCGACAAAGAACGGCACGCCTCCTGAGCGCCCGGTGCTTTCTCCCGACGTGTTCAAGCACAAGATATTCCCATTGCTCGATGCCGGAGAGAAGGTTTTCCTCATCGTCATCGACAATTTCCGCTATGACCAGTGGAGGATGCTGGCGCAAGAGATAGGCGATATGTTTGACATAGACGAGGATCTCTACACATCCATCCTGCCTACAGCCACGCAATATGCAAGGAATGCCATCTTCAGTGGGCTGATGCCGCAGCAGATAGCCAAGATGTTCCCCGACCTTTGGGTGGATGAAGACGAGGAAGAAGGCAAGAATCTCAATGAGGCACCGCTCATCCAGACCCAGCTGGAGCGTTATCGTCGCCGCAATACCTTCTCTTACCACAAGGTGAATGACTCATCCGGCGGCGAGAAACTGATGCAGCAGTTCAAGAACATGAGCCAGAACGACCTCAACGTAGTGGTAATCAACTTTATAGATATGCTGTCCCATGCCCGCACCGAATCGAAGATGGTGCGCGAACTTGCCAATGACGAGAGCGCATACCGCAGTATATCAATGAGCTGGTTCAGGCATTCCGTGCTCTCGGAACTGTTCACGGCCCTGTCGCAGACGGACTATCGCATCGTTCTCACCACCGATCATGGCAGCATCCGCACAGACCGTCCGGTGAAGATAGTGGGCGACAGGAACACGAATACCAACCTCCGATACAAATTAGGAAAGTCATTGGCATACGACAGCAAGGACCTCTTCGTGATAAAAGACCCGAGCAAGGCGCAGCTTCCTGCGCCAAACATCTCCACGACTTATGTCTTTGCCACGGGAAATGACTTCTTTGCCTATCCAAACAATTACAATTACTACGTCCAGTACTACCGCGACACGTTCCAGCACGGCGGTATCTCGATGGAGGAAATGATTATCCCTCTCGTCACGATGAGGGGAAGAAAGAAATAAAAACAAGGATTTCTGCAAGCGAGACATAAGAATCCTGGTCAATGCAATGCAGGAAAGGAAATAACATAAACAGAAAAAAGAAATAACAACAAGCGACTATGCAAATCATCATCAAGTCTCCAGAGACAATAAGAGAGTCAGCCAAGGCCTTCGTAGAGGCGATGGGCGACTCCACAATCTTCGCTTTCTACGGCGCGATGGGAGCGGGAAAGACCACATTCATCAAGGCTATCTGCGAGGAAATGGGCGTGGAAGACGTCATCACCTCACCTACCTTCGCCATCGTAAACGAATATCATTCAGCCACATCCGGCGAAGTGATCTATCATTTCGACTTCTATCGCATCAAGAAGCAGGAAGAAGTCTATGACATGGGTTACGAAGACTACATCGAAAGTGGTGCGGTATGCTTCATGGAGTGGCCAGAACTCATCGAGGAACTGCTGCCGGAGGACGTGGTAAAGGTATCAATCAAGCAGCAGGAGGACGGTTCACGCATCGTGGAATGGTAATTTGGCGAAGCCGAACAAAGAACAACAAAAACATACAATGCTTGAAAATATAATCACATCAACCAACATTCCACTGCTCACAGCACTGATATTAGGACTACTTGTGGCAATAAATCCTTGCCAGCTTGCCATCAATATCTCTGCCCTTACCTATATAATAAAGAAGGACACCGTGAGCAAAGACAAATGGACCCACCCCTTGCTCTATATTCTCGGCAGGTCATTGACCTACACCTTCATGGCGTGGACGCTGGTATGCCTCATCGGAGGCGGGAAAAACATCGAGACAGTGCAGGCACTTCTGAGCAAAGGCGAGGATATATTGCCATATTTTCTCATCCTGATGGGTGCCTTCTTCCTCTATCGTGGCATTCATGTCCACCGTCATGAGCATGGAGATGACTGCCATAATTGCGGTCAGATAATCCAGCGAAACGGTCCACTTGGCGCATTGACCCTTGGTCTTACGCTTGCTTTCGCGTTCTGTCCAGAGAGCGCGGTGTTCTATTTCGGACTGATGCTTCCGCTTGCCACCACATCTACAGCGGGACTACTCGTTCCTCCTGTCTTTGCCATTGGAGCTGCATTGCCAGTGCTTTTCATCGCTTTCATAATGCAAAAAGCGAGAGACAAGGCAAAGAGTCTCTCCCACTCTATGGAACATCTGCAACGAGTGCTCAACATATTGACAGGCGTAATCTTCGTGATTATCGCTGTCTTGCTGCTCAATGCGGAATAGGTCAAATAAATAATAGGTAATAGGGAATAAGTAATAGGAGATTACACTTACTTCTTATGGTTTCTCGCTGGAGAAATCCTTAATGCAGGTAAATGTAATCTCCTATTCCCTATTACTTATTCCCTATATTCTATTTTCTCATTCCTAATCCCTATTACTCATTCCCTATTTTCTATTCATATACACCCGTTGATGCGCCATACTCAGCGTTTGCTCTTGAAGAATCGCTGCATCAACTCACGGCATTCATCCTCCAATACGCCAGCGACGACCTCCGCTTTGGGATGGAAAGCATTGGGGGCAACCTTGCGATAGCCCCGCTTTTCGTCGGGTGCGCCATAGACGATGCGTGGAATCTGCGCCCAACCGATGGCTCCAGCGCACATCGGGCATGGCTCTACTGTGACATAGAGGGTGCAGTCTGTGAGGTATTTACCTCCGAGAGCATTGGCTCCAGCCGTGATGGCCTGCATCTCGGCATGGGCAGTAACGTCGCAGAGAGTCTCGGTAAGATTGTGGGTACGCGCTATTATCCTGTTGCGGCAAACGAGGATAGCACCGATGGGAATCTCATCTTCCTTGGCGGCTTGCTCTGCTTCCGCAAGGGCTTTGCGCATATATTCTTCGTCCTTGGTCATTATGGAGAGGGGATATATCCGCCGGTAATGCGGCGGACACGGTGGCGATAGGGTTAATATTCTGCAATCATTGCCATCAGAATTGTGGTTCGGACGGCAATGGTTGTTTGTTTATTGGCTTAGTTGTGCACGAGAGTACCTATTTCTTCACCTTCGATTACCTTCTTGAGGTTGCCGAGGATGTCCATATTGAAGACGTAGATAGGGAGGTCATTCTGCATACACATGGCAGTGGCAGTGATGTCCATCACCTTGAGTCCCTGGGCTATAACCTCCTGATAGGTAATGTCATGATACTTGGTAGCGGTAGGATCCTTCTCCGGGTCAGCGGTATAGACGCCATCCACGCGTGTGCCCTTGAGCATTACGTCGGCTTCTATCTCTATGCCACGGAGGCTTGAACCGGTGTCTGTGGTGAAGTAAGGGGAACCGGTGCCAGCACTCATGATTACCACCTCGCCGTTTTCCATTGCTTCGATGGCTTTCCATTTGGAATAGAACTCACCGATAGGCTCCATGCGGATAGCAGTGAGGACGCGGTTCTTCTGACCGATGGCTCCGAGAGCGCTGGAGAGTGCGAGTGAATTGATGACAGTGGCGCACATTCCCATCTGGTCTCCCTTCACTCTGTCGAAGCCTTTTCCAGCTCCGCTCAGTCCGCGGAAGATGTTTCCACCACCAATGACGATGCCAATCTGCACGCCCATAGATGCTATTTCCTTGATTTGCTCAGCGTATTGATTGAGACGCTCTACGTTGATACCTTGTTTCTGTTCGCCTGCAAGGCTCTCTCCTGAGAGCTTGAGGAGTATTCTTTTGAATCTTGACATTGGGTTGATATTTTGTTTTTTGTTTGAGATGCTTGTTGTATCAGCCGGTAACGCGGCTGACACAGTGGCGACTGTTAAATGAAGAATGTAGAATGAAGAATGAAGAATGGCTGACGCCGTTGGATTATCGCCAGTTCTTACAGCAGGAATTTTACTTCCTTCACTTCATATCGGCTGACGGTTCCGTCAGTGCGGAGGAGGGACATGTAGCCGCTGGGATGCACTTTCAGGAGACGGGCATCAAACTGTCCGTCCTTGTCCTCATAGCGATGGAACTGCCCATCCTGACGGAAGAGGCAGCTATTGTATAGTTCCACGATGGCGGAGCAATCGCCTTTTCCGCATTCCGTCCTTGCCATGTCATAGTAATGCAGGAAACGCATGATGATCTTGTCGAGGATTTCCTGGCAGTCATGCTCCTTGCCCGTGATCTGGAAGAGCGACACCGGATTCGGCGCATCGCTGAGAAACTGGCGCTGATTGACGTTGATTCCTGTTCCGATGACCATATCCGCTATCCGTCCGCCCTTGATGTTGCCGTCAATTCGCGTGCCGCTGATCTTGCGGTCGTTCCAGTATATGTCGTTCGGCCACTTGATAGTGATGCCGTCCGTGTATTCTGAAAGCACATCGCGGAGCGCCAAAGCCTCAGACATAGAAATGAGAAAACTCACCGTGGCATCCACCCACGTGGGATGAATGAGCAAGGAGAAGAGGAGGTTTTTCCCCGGTTCGCTCTCCCATTGGTTAGTTCCCATTCCCCTACCGGCAGTCTGAAAGTCCGTGACCGCCACCACAAGTTCGTCATCCCCATATTGACCAGCATTCCTGATGAGGAAATCATTGGTGGAAGCAGTGGTGTCGAGATGCAATATTCTACTCTTTTTCATAATTAAAAAGGGGCATTCAATCTTTATGAACGCAAAATTAGTCAAAAAAAAAGAATAAATAAATAAATCCTCGGAATAATTTTGCATGTTGGCAGAAAAAATGTATCTTTGCAGTCATAATCAACATAAAAATCAGAAAACAACAATGGAAGTAGTAATAACAAATGAGAATTTCGAGGAGCTCAAGAAAGGTGAGCTCCCATTGGTAGTGGACTTCTGGGCAACATGGTGCGGACCTTGCAAGATGGTAGGCGCAGTGCTTAGCCAGTTGGCAGAGCAGTATGACGGCAAGATCGTCGTAGGCAAGTGCGACGTAGAGGCAAACGAGGACATCGCAATGGAGTTTGGCATCCGCAATCTCCCTACCCTCCTTTTCTTCAAGAACGGCGAGCAGGTAGATAAGTTTGTAGGCGCAGCCAACAAGGCAAAGCTGGAAGCAAAGTTCCAGGATGTGATTGGATAATCCACACCATCTCATAATGAAAAGACGATGATAGTCAGCCTTGGCCCAGCTTGCCAAGGCTGGCTATCATCGTTTCGTAAAGGAAAGAGAAAGACAAGGATATGGAATATATGTCACAAGAAGGCTACGACAAGCTCGTGGCTGAACTCAAACACATGGAACTGGTGGAACTGCCCCAGGTGAAGGATGCCATCTCCGAGGCACGCGACAAGGGCGACCTTAGCGAGAACTTCGAATATCATGCCGCAAAGCGCGAGCAGGGCAAGCTGCTCAGCAGGATGCGCTTCGTGCAAGGCGTGCTGGAGAATGCGCGCGTGGTGGACAAAAGCCTGCTCAACAGCGACACCGTCGGACTTCTCAGCCGTGTGGGAATCACCAACGTGGCGAGCAATCACAGCATGACCTACACCATAGTGAATCCGCACGAGGCAAACCTCAGCGAGGGAAAGATTTCCGTCAAGTCGCCTATAGCCCAGGCATTGATAGGCAGCAAGGTGGGCGATGTGGTGGAAGCACGCGTACCAGCCGGAGTCATCAAGCTTCGCATCGACAGCATCGAGCTGTCATAAGCCGTGGTTTCAGAAACAACCACATTGCAGAGTGACGGCTATAATCATACCAATTCATCTTTTCACCGTCACAAAAAGAAATGCTTTTATCGGGAAATGCTACTTTTAAAAAATAACATTTCCCGATTTGTCAATCCTTACTTTTATATGGAAAAGTTGAGGGTTTTCCTTTTATAAATGCGATAAATCTACGGCACATTTCAAAATAATCCGCAGTTTTTTGCCGTCATTCAAGTTTTTTTGTATTTTTGCACAAACAAAAGTGATGTATGGAAAAGATATCTCATAAAGTAGCGACACTTGGTGGAGTCATATCTACGACAGATATTTCAAGCGAGGCAGAATACAAGCGCATTCACAGAGCAGCGCAACGCGGTGAATTGCTAAGACTTCGCTCTGGCGTCTATGCGTCTCCAGATGCGTTGCTCGATACGATGCTGGATATAGAACGCATTGTACCGGGCGGTGTGGTATGTCTATATAATGCTTGGAGCCACTACCAACTCACCACAACCATACCACCTGCATTCTGTGTTGCTATAGAGCGAAAGCGCAAGGTGGTGATTCCTCCATCACTTCCTATTACCCTCTACTATTGGAAAGAAGACTATCTCTCGCTCGGGGTAATAGAAGAAACTCTGTCAGGACATTCCGTTCGCATCACCAATCTTGA
>OCLD01000366.1_pt1 | contig 11417 bp, 17 predicted proteins | sample 1495911 | NCBI WGS metagenome assembly OCLD01 (sample SAMN03418271, study PRJEB22391) | human gut metagenome | biome: human-gut; feature: organic feature; material: feces | host: Homo sapiens | place: Tanzania | collected 2013-01
GAACTTGATACCTTCGACAAAGCAATAGCCTCCATTTATTCGTCTCGTAACAACAAGTCACTTGAGGAGAACATGGCCATGATGGACAAAGACAAGTGGATGCTTGCAGAGGACGCTCTTGATTTTGGCATTGTTGATTCCATCATCGATGATGAAGAAAGCACTTCCCAAGCCAAAGCAGTCAAGAATTCTTGTGCATCCCGAAATGGTCTTACCGCCCATTATGGGATTCCAGATATTCCTATGAATGAGGAGGAGAGAAATTCTTTCTGGAGTAGAATGCGTGAAAGTCTGTCAGCATTCTCGCGTGCCATGAACGACAAGCAATTCATCGAGAATAAACCAAGTAATAAAATGAAGAAAATTATCCTCAACTTCGTCTGTGCATGTCTGGCAGTCACCGACATCACAGCAAACGAGAAAGGTGAGATAATGCTCACCGAAGACCAGCTCAACAAACTTGAAGCCGCTCTCAAGGAGAAGGATGGTCGCATTTCCGATCTTGAAAAGGATCTGAAGACCGAGAAAGACACTGTTGCCAAGGCCAACACCGCCAAGGAGGATGCCGAAAGCAAGTTGCAAAGCCTTCAGACCAAGTTCGACGAGTTCAAGAACGAGGTAGGCGAACACTCGTCCACACAGGTCAAATCTGAGGCAGGTCCTATCACCAGTACCTCAATGTATGAATCTATCAAATCACTTCTCTAACATGGCAAAGACAAATGCACAGACCTTGATGACTCCTGATGAAATGAGGGAGCGCATCACGCCGGAGATTCTTGAAACTTCGGCAGCTACTTACCAGCGTCAGCTTATAATCATGCCTCTTGAGATTCTAAAGGAAGAGACTCTCAAGTACATCACTCTTGTCCCTGGTGTCCGCAACAGCGTCACTTTCGGTGAACTCACCGGCGATGCTCAGCTCGGTCCTTGGTCACGTGAACGTAAGGAGGATGCTTACTATCATATTGACGGACGTACACTCCAGGTGTATCCTGGCAACTGTACTTACGACTTCGACCCGATGGAAGTGTTCAACTCCATCTACGGATCTCATATCATCAACGGCGATCTTCCTAACGAGATGCAGCTTGCCCGTGAACTTCTCACGCTTTTTGCCGCCAAGATTGGTTCTCACCTTAATGATCATGTGTTCAATGCTAAACGCAATGTCAGCGGAACAAAGACCGTGGACTTGTTCGATGGCTTCGACACCATTATCAATAAGGAAATCGAAGCTGGCAAGATCAGTGCTGATAATGGCAACCTCTTCACCTTTGGCGAAAAACTCACGAAGACTAACACCGTTGACGCTCTGAAGGCTTTCTATGATTCTGCAGACAAGCAGTTGAAAGCTATCGATACCTATATGTATCTCGATCCTGCGATTTACAATATGTATCTTGAGGACTATCAGGCACGCAATGGCTCTCTTCCTTACAACACCGATTACAAGAAACTCACCATCGAGAACTCCTTCGGCAAGTGCAAATTCGCTCCGCTCAGCAATCTTGCAGGGTCTGGCACTGTCAAGATTTCTGTCAAGCAGAACTTCCTGCTCGGTACGGACATCAACTCTCAGGAAAACCAGGCACGTGTCAAGGAGTACAAGCCATGGGTGTTCACTTTCCTCTTCGCTGGAGTGTATGGAGCCCAGATACGCACGCTGTCCAAGGAGCGATTCCATGTCGGTAAACTTACTCTCTAATCTCTAACATGTATAAATTATGAATAGTGATTGCACATCAAAAACATTATACCAGTCGGTGACGGCTTGCCCTGGCCAAAAAGCCAAACCAGGCATACGCCGACGCATCTTCTATGTACCGAAGATTGGTATTGCGGTATGGCCTGTACTGAATGATGTAGGGGAAACCTCTGCTACCATGGGTGACCTTGCGAAATACAAGGGAGACTTTTCCCTTGCTGACGGTACCTTCTTCCAAAGTCTCGACCTGAAGCCAGAAGCTTCCAATGTCACTTTCGAGACTGTGGGTGAACGCGGCTCTGAGCTCTTCAACAATCAGCTCAATGCAATCTTTGCCGGACAGCCGGATGCTCTCAAGGGTTTCGCTCGCCAGGCAGTGAGTGACGATATCGTCTATATCGTACAGCAGAAGGACGGCTCGTTCGTAGTCGTAGGTAATGAAGCTTTCGAGACCAAGACCGCTCCATCGGGCGACACAGGTGCGGAATCCACAGGTTCTACCACCTCTACATTCGCCATCAACTGCTATGACGAATGCCCAATACCTACGTACGTGGGTAAACTGCAAATCTCAGAAACTGAGCAGTACGACTGCGCAACCGGTAAGGTGGAGAAAATCTCCGCTTAGAGTTCTTTATGCCATTCTTATAACGTCGGAGGCCGGCTGCGAATGCCAGCCTTCGATTTTTAATTTGTATAGCTATGACACAACTTCTATTTCAGAAAATATACGTATTCCTGAAGAATGAACATCCGTCCGAGGACGAGATTATTGATGGTGCGACTCTTATGCTCAGGGTGGCTCCTGGCCGTTATCGTTCGCTTTACAATTCGGCCGTAAGAAGACCGCAGGCATTCTTGCCATGGGTCAGATCAGAACTTCAGAAACATTATGATATCCATAAACGGGGATTGAAGCGTGAAGATGTAGAACAGTACAACAAGGAAACTGTAGAAGCAGTCTCTCAGACTCTTTCCAAATCTCCTGAAGGAATTGATCCTGAAGATGAGGACGCTGCCATCCCCGTAGATGGCGTTCGTGGCAAACGAGAGGATCATGATTCGTTGCCGGAAGAAATCAAGGCTCTTTGGGACAAAAATGCCGAGCGATGGAAAAAGATGCGAAGTCTCCACATGCAGTTGTCCATTATGGTCAGCAAGCCTGACTATGAGCCATGTGATGGAAATGAACTCTGTTTTCTTTTACGTCAAGCTGATACTGATATCAGGAATGACTATGCCATCTATGACAGTTATGAACTGGAACCTGGCACATCTGCTGACGACAATGCAGAGAATGCCGGAGATGTGGTGACAGACAACGTAAAGGTCATCCAGAAGTGCCGTGCAGCTATCACTCGCAACGATCCTACAGAAGAGCAGCTTGCCAAGGTGCAGGAAGCGGTAAACACTCTCGTTGCGCTGAAACAGTCATTCAAGCCGGGTACTCTTGAGAGGCTCAAGGCTGCCGGCATCAGCATTCCTGCCATCTGACCATGTCCGCAGGTATCGATATCAATTCTTTTTCTGAGACCTGTCCAAGATACTTCCATACAAGCTTATTTTGGACAGGGACTTCATACGCTCAGCCTTCTCCGCTGGCTGTTGCCCCAGACGGGGTCTGCAGATGTGTTCTTGAGCAGTTATTCCACGAGCGAACCTTTCCTTAACGGTTTTCATATCTTGAAACGGAAACGGCTGGTAAGGAAATCTATGATACTGCTCGACCAGAGAGCTGCACGCAAGACAATTCAACTGGAAAGGCTGCTTTCAGAAGCGTTTGACAACGTGTTCCTGGGACAGAACCACTCTAAAATCCTGCTCATCCGTAACAGTAACTTCAGTGTTTCTGTCGTTACGTCGCAAAACCAGACATACGGCGGCAGGGCGGAAAGCACAATAATCACAACAGACAAAGCCGTGTTTGACGTTCTTATGGCACAATTCGTCAGTATCTGTGGCGATGGTGCGGTGGAACTGGATATTAAAAATGGACAAGGAATTATTACCGAAAATCGAAGAATTGGCATCCCTGATGATGACTCCACAGCAGATTGGAGACCTTTTGGACTTGAGTGGTGACCAAGTTGCCATGATGTCAAATCGATTCTGCCCTGTCGGCAAAATGTACCGCAAGGTCCTTGCCCAGCAGGCGAGAGGACTTCACCGGCAGACTTTGAAGCTCGCACAGGTAGGTTCTCCTACCGCCACAGACGAGGCTAACAAGTATCTGCGCGATGCGCTCATTGCCATAGATTACTGATGATATGAGATTCCCTATTGATAAATATGCTGACAATCTGATGCTCTCTGTTGATGAACTGAGGGCAAAAAAGGTGGATGAACAATCGATAAACCGGATCATCCGTCTCAGGGATGTGTACAATTATATGCTGCGTACTCCTATGAAGAAGGATAAGGAGTATGTGGACTATATAATGGCACAATATAAAGGTCCTGGCGGGGAAGAACTGAAACGACGAACGGCATATGAAGATCTGGAAATCTTGCATGCTGTAGTCGGCAATCTCCAGAACTGCTCCAAGGAATGGCACCGATGGCGCTTCAACAACATGATCATGGAAGGATATGCCATTGCCATGCGGACGAATGATGCCAATGCCATTGCCAAGCTGGCTCAGCAATATGGCAAATACAATCAGCTCGACAAGGCTGATGAACGCGACTGCGGATATGAAGCCATCCCTCGTATCGTATTCACCTTTGATGTGTCGGTATTGGGCTTCACTCCTATTCCTAACGTCAGGCGCGTCATTGACGAAACTATTGCACGCTACTCGCACTCACGTCTTAATGATATTGCTGAAGATGCAGAGATACTTGAGATAACGGAAGCTTCTAAAGAATTACCAATCGAAAAAAGAACTACAGATGGATAGCCTGCAACAATATGCTAACAGGGCGCAAGCCTATTCCCTGGCCATGATGACCAAGAACATGACCATCGTGGGCGGTCGCGGTATCGGCAAGGGTCTTATCTGTGCCTCTATCCTGCGTCGCAATCATGAGGGGATGCCCGGAAGTAATACCGCTCTTGTCGGTCCTAACTCCAAGCGCATGTGGACGAACATCATTCCGTCCTGGGACACTCACCTTCGAAGGTGGGGATTCGTGGAAAACGTACATTATGCCTGGGGAAAGAAGCCGGCCAAGGCATGGGGATGGAAGGATCCCGTCATCAAGCCCATGAACTGGGAAAACACTCTGTCGTTCTATAACGGAGCCTATGCCACTATTATCAGTCAGGACCGCAAGGGCACGTCAAACTCCCAGTCTTTTGATTTCCTGCTCATCGACGAGGCTAAGTTCATCGACTTCGAGCAGCTGAAGGACGAGACCATTCCTGCCAATCGTGGTAACGGAAACCTCTTCGGCAAACTCTATTACCATCATGGCATAGCCAAGTTCTCTGACATGCCCACTACGAAGAAGGGCTCGTGGTTCCTGAACGACCGGGAGAAGTGTGACGACGAAAAGGTGCAGATGCTCGAGAGTCTCCTCGCTTCGTATATGGAACTGCGCAATGGGATATACTCCAAGATCGAACGGAGGGAGCGTCCTACCAAGGAAGATATGTTCTATCTCCGCAAAATGTCAAAGGCCATCAATATGCTGCGTGCCGACACTTACCTCTACAAGGAATTCTCTTCCATCGAGAATCTTGAAATCCTGGGTGAGGACTTCATCGCACAGTGTTACCGTGACATGCCGTCAGCCACTTTCCGTACTACTATCATGTGCAAGAGGGTGGAACATTCCGAGGATTCCTTCTACAACGGCAAGACGGATGCCAATCTCTATACCGCCGTCGATAAGACGTACATCGACTCTCTCGGGTATGACATGGGCAAGCTGAGCCATGTGGATTGCCGTACCGATTCCGACATAGACAAGAGCGCGCCTCTCTGGGTGGCATTCGATGCCAATGCCAATATCAACTGGGGAGTGGTGGGACAGCCTGGCGTGGATATGCAGCTGAGGATCCTTAAAAGCTTCTTCGTGAAATATGATGCGCGTCTGCCGGAACTCGTGGACAATATCTGCGAGTACTATTCTCCGCTCCGACGGAAAGAGATAGTGTTCGCCTTCGACTCTACGTTCGTGGGTAACGACTATGGAGTCAGCTCGCATGATTTCCATACCATCATTACCAGATGCTTTGAAAAGCACGGGTGGATAGTCCATGAGAAGTATATCGGCAAACCGTGGTTCCATCCCGTGAAGCAGAACCTTATCAACGGTATGTTCCGTGGCAAGGGCATCTATCATATCCTTATCAATGAACCTAACAATCCTGACCTCTTGGTGTCCATTGATTCCGCCATGACCGTGAACGGCACCAACCAGAAGGACAAGACTGGCGAGAAGGTGCGTGAAACGGAAGAAAACAGACTTGAAGGCAGAACTGACGGCTCTGACGCTTTTGACACCCTATGCATTGCCGTCGAGACGGAAAGGTCTCCAGTCATTGTTGGCGGAGGCGGTGGCGGTTTCTGTTAGGGAATATGCGCTTTGTTTCTCTCATAATGATATATAAATACTGGCAGGTGGTCGCAGTGATGCGGTCGCCTGCCTTCCTTTTTGTGTAATTACATCGTGGATAAGCCTGACTGGGAATGCCTCGCAGTGCGCTGGTATAGTGCCAAGGGTGGGAAAAACTGCTGACAACGCCCTGCTGACCGCCAACGGGGCTTTACATATTCCGATGAAGCGGGCGGGAGTAATTACGGTTCGGGCGTAGGGCGGTGCAGGGGTCGTTTCGTACATGCTTCTTTGCAAATCCAAAGAAGCAAAGATTTTCTCGTTGGAAGTCAGATATTTAGATGTATGCGGGCGTGCACAAGGTTTTTCTGCCGTTTTCTCTGTAATTGCTCTTTTTTTGTCGTATTTTGGTGTGCGATATATATATATTACTTTTGTCTCGAAAACATACGGTGTAGAATAAACCATAATTTAGTTTTATTGGTTGTAGTTAGTAAGGTAATAGATTTTTTTTGATCATTACTTGACAGTAGTATTACTCTATTCGAAGCCTCCTGTAGTGATACACGAGGCTTTTGCTTTCTATGCCTGTACTCTCTCACGTTTTACTGATAAATACATTCCGGTTATGATAAAAATTCGAAAAGGCAAAGACATAATCTTCAGATGGGCAATCCAGACAAACGGGCTTCCTCTGCCGTTGTCGGGACGCCGCCTGACGCTCGAAATCGTGGATCCTTATGGAAGCAGGATAAAAGTCAATTATGAAACGGACGGAAATTGCCTGATTTTCAAGTTCCGCGGGATAGAGCACAGAAGGACAGGCGTTCAATGCATCACGCTTTGGGAAAACAAGGATGAAGAGGGGCAGACGGCGGTGGATATGTCTGAAGCTTTTGAACTCGTTTCCACAACAGATAAAGAATTACTTATATGAATAGCATGGCAACAACAGGCTCTCGCAATGACAGCCCTGATGAGGTGCACGTCAACCTCAGTTCCGGGAATCTCTCCATAGGGACGGTATCGCTCGGATGCAGCAACATCGCAACCGCGATACAGTCCGGTTTCACGGTAAGGGACATACCGAAGGGAGAATATGACCTTGAAGACGAATATCCAAACTTATAAACATTAACAAACATGGCACAGACAAAAGTATTAGACAGCGCAGGATTGCAGACGCTTGTATCAGCAATCAAGAATGGTGACTTGAAGGTAGGCGAGGTAAAGACAGGCGGTAAGGTTCCAGCTTCGACCCTCGATGGTATCATCCCTATGAAGAACATGCCGAAGGGCGCACTGGAACGTCTCGTCATCGTCGCTGACGACCAGGCACGCTTCGCTCTCACCACGGAACAGGTGCAGCTCGGTGACACCGTAAAGGTGACTGCCACAGGCAGAATGTACTTCGTCATGGACGAGAGCAAGCTGAGTACCGCAGAAGGCTATGAGGTATATACCACCGGCACGGCATCCGAAGCGGAGCACGCATCAAGGGCTGACTATGCCACATCGGCAGGTTCGGCAGACAAAGCCACAAAGGACTCAGCTGGCAACACCATCACGACGACTTACGCAAAGACATCTGCCGTCGCAACCAAGGCGCAGGGAACAAAAGCAGACACCGCAGTACAGAGCGTGAAAATCAACGGCAACGATACTGAGCTGAAATCAGGCACGGCAGTCGTTATCCCTGCTTATCCTACCTCGCTCCCTGCAAGCGACACCACCAGTACCTACTCCGCTACAGGCACAGCTCCTGTCAACGGCAAGGCGGTGGCATCAGCCATTTCGGGCAAGGCGGACAAGGCTACCACCCTTGCCGGCTACGGCATCAAGGATGCTGCTACAAGCACGCAGGGCGCAAAGGCAGACACTGCAGTGCAGACCGTGAAGATTGACGGTGTGGAGCAGACCAAGACAAGCGGTGTGGTCAATCTCCCTGCTTATCCTACCACTCTCCCGGCAAGCGATGTTCCTTCATGGGCAAAGGCATCCTCCAAGCCTGCATACGACTCCACCGAGGTAAAGGTCAAGGCTGGATATGCCAAGCCTTCATCCGCTGGCTCGGTTGCCGCCGGCGACTCCCTCAGCGTTGCCCTCGGCAAGATCGAGAAGACGGTGGACGGCAAGATGGCGAAGTCAACAGCCGATGCTACATACATCGCAAAGACTGACCTCGTTGCCATCACGGATGCAGAGATAACCGCAATGTTCTAATTACACGACACGACATGGCATACGTAAAGAGAATATACTACGACGGTGTACTCGTATATCCATTGACGATTACGGATGCCGTCGTTGACCACGAAACCAAGGAGCAGTTGTCTGTGACCCTCAAGCGGTTGCAGGCAACCTCCTACGGAATTATCGAAAAACAAACAATAAAACAGATGATAGACGATGAAAGTAGCACTGTTAGAAACGATTGAAGCACTTGTCTCTGCAATCAAGAGCAAGTTCCTTACCAAGACCGAGGCGGAGAGCACTTATCAGCCCAAGGCTACGGCTATCAATACAGGTAATATTGGCAGTCAGAGTGTCAATTATGCCTCCAGCGCATATAGTGCAAACAATGCGAATTCAGCAGACAGTTTGACCTCTGATTATTTCAATACCCCGACAGGCAGGAGCTTGTATTACATATCACGTTATTCTAAAGACCTCCCTGCAGAATCTGCGGTAATTCACATGGGGGCGTATACCCACGAAAACTGTACCCATGAAGTAGCCTTCTGCAATGACGGGGCACTTTATACCAGGTACATGAGCAACGGCACTTGGCAACCATGGACGAGGATGGCGAAGGCGAGCGAGCTACCTGATGTCAGCGGTTATGCCACCGAGGATTGGGTGACAAGCAATTACTACGACATTAACGAGATTGGTGACATATTCCTGCCGAAAAGTGGCGGAACGATGACAGGCAATCTCGCTCTGAACAATTCAAGCCTTATCATCGGTTCTCGTATATACGAGTCTAAAGTGTCCGACTCCAACCTCGTCTTTCAAACGTATATGCAAGGCAGCACGAAAAAGGTGTATCAGTTTGGCCATGCAGCCGATATTCTCTCTTTCGGCAATGGATTTGCAGAAATGCGTGCAGACTATTTCTTCCAGAAAGGACAGATACGAGCAGAAAAGGGTGTGAAGATAGGTAATGTCGTCCTGGAATTCAACTCCTCTACCAACACGCTCAACATCAAGGGAGCATCGGGTCAGACCGTCCATGTCGCGGTGAACGGCAAGACGATCGCATGATGATGCGCTGGCATCATCGTGACCTTGCATGGTGTCTGCAACCGTTTTGTTTCCAGAATGTTATCAGATGGCGGTCAATATCTATGCTTTCAGGGCGCAATATCTATGCTTTCACGATGCAATATCTATGCTTTCACGATGCAATATCTATGCTTTTGGTGGATGAGATGTTAAAAGTATAGATTTCGATACCTTTTTCTTGCGAATTGTTTGCATAATAGTATTATTTTTAGTACCTTTGCATTGTCAAACAATAAAGCATAACTGCAATGAAAAAGTACAAAGTGATTGAAGTTCTCAGAATGCTGAAAGCTGATGGATGGGAGCAGAAAGCTTGCCGTGGAGACCATCGGCAGTTCAAGCACCCGGACAAGCCGGGGAAGGTGACCGTAGTGGGAAAGGAAAGTGATGTCCTGGGACAGTTCCTTCTCAACAGCATCTGGAAACAGGCGGGGTGGAAATGACCACCCTACCTCCTTCACTTACATTATATATTATAATAAAGGAATCAAAAAGAGTAGTGCTATGGAAAAGATCATCGTTTACGTGGATTGGTGTGACAGGAACTTCGGTGCTTCCTTCGGCGACAACGTGCCGGGGGGCGTGGCTTTTACCGCTTCTTCTTTCGAGAATCTGAAAAAGGAAACTCGTGACACTCTCCTCTTCCATGTCAAAGGCATGGTGGAGGATGGAGACAGCGTGCCGCAGTGGCTGCTCAATGGGGACTATGAGTTCGAGTACAAGTTCGTCAGCATGGCCGCCTTGCTCCGGAGCGTCGAGGACTATGCCTCCCTGTCTGCCATCTCACGCGTCACAGGCATCAACGCCTGCCAGTTGTCCCACTATGCCAACGGCATCAAGATACCACGACAGGCGCAGAGACAGCGCATCATCGATGGTATCCACGAAATAGGGCGGAGACTCTCCGCCGTGTAGGTTTTATTGTTTGACACCAAAAAACCTCTGCCCTCCCGCCACCTCGGATGGGAGGGCTTTCCTTTTCCTGCCTGTATCTTTGCGTTCGCAGGCGAATTGTTTGCTTGAATATGTTAAATCTCATGCCTTAATACGAATTTTTGTAGTAAATGTTTGCATAATACGAATTTTTGTAGTACCTTTGCAGTGGTTTTAAACATAATATAGCTCATGAGTAAACAATTAGTTAAAACCAGTCTGTCGGAGGACGAACTTGAACTCATCGAGGCAATCCGAAACTACAAGAAAGCCTACCCTAACGGGCAGAAGGAGCTCTTGTGGTATGCCCAGCAGAAGTTCGATGACCTGATAGACTGCTGAAAAGAGTCCCCCTCGGATGGGGACTTCCTTTCGGCACCGTAATGTAACGACTAAACTCATACGACTATGGCAGACATTGAATCAACAACAAAGGCAGGGGTGCGCACGGACATGAAGGCGCGTCTCGGTGACATTCTCATGGCGCTCTCATGGAGGGAGATAGCCAGAAACTACTTCGGCAAGTCGTCGTCATGGCTCTATCACAAGCTGGACGGTATCGACGGCAACGGCGGCGTGGGCGGTTTCTCCGACTCGGAGGCGATGGAGCTGAAGGATGCTCTCATCGACCTGTCGGACAGAATCCGCGCTGCTGCTGACAGGATTTAAGGATAATGTGCTCCATGATTGATTGGTGCTACATACAAACGAATTAAATATCAAAAGACTCTGGGGCCTCCGGTGCGTGAGCATCGGGGGCTCTTTTCGTCCCCGACGGTGGAACGTACTGCTCCATGGAGGACGGGGAAAGGCAAATATTGACGCTTTCCGGGCAGAAAAATGGGGAAATGTCATGTTTTTGGTGATTTTTTTGACGATTTCCTTGCGGGATTCGATATTTCTCCTTACCTTTGCCCTCGGTTAAGAAATGATGATAGTTCATCCCGGAGGGCAGACGGTCAGATGCCCGCGCATTCGCAGGGAC
>OCLD01000367.1_pt1 | contig 11352 bp, 7 predicted proteins | sample 1495911 | NCBI WGS metagenome assembly OCLD01 (sample SAMN03418271, study PRJEB22391) | human gut metagenome | biome: human-gut; feature: organic feature; material: feces | host: Homo sapiens | place: Tanzania | collected 2013-01
AATCGTTAAGCGGCGCGATTCCGCCGACGGGGTTGCCGCTTCCTTTCGTCAGTGCGGGCGGCAGCAGTCTCGTCGCGTTCATGACGTTTTCGGGCGTGCTTTGTCTTTGCGCCGACCATTCACAAAAAACCTTGCTCCGACAGTAATATAAACTATGGAAAAATTTATCGTTTCGGGCGGCAACCGCCTTTACGGAAAGACAAGGCTCAAAGGCGCGAAAAACAGCATATTGCCGCTTCTTGCGGGCGCGTTGCTCACAACGGAAAAGGTGACGATCAGGGATTGTCCCGATATTTCCGACGTGGCGTATATGTGCGAAATAATAAAATCACTGGGCGCGGACGTCGTGAGAGCGGGCGACGAAATCACGATAAGCGGCGGCGCGAAAAACGGCGACGTCCCGGAAAGTCTTGCACACGAAATAAGAAGCAGCGTGTTTCTTATGGGCAGTCTGGTCGCGACGCTCGGGCGGGCGCGGATCGCGTATCCGGGCGGGTGCGATATAGGCTTGCGTCCGGTGGACATACACATACGCGCGTTGAAAGAACTGAACATAAAAATCGACGAGCAGTCGGGCTACATAAATTGTGCGACGGACGGCATTGTCGGCGCGGACGTCGGACTTGACAAAATCAGCGTCGGCGCAACCGAAAACATAATGATGGCGGCAGTCCTCGGAAAAGGAACGACGATAATAAGAAACGCCGCGAAAGAGCCCGAAATCACCGACCTTCAAAACATGCTCAACAAAATGGGCGCGAAAGTCAGGGGAGCGGGAACTCCCGTGATAAAAATCGAAGGGGTGACGGAACTTCACGGTACGGAGTACACGCCGATACCCGACAGAATCGTTGCGGGAACGCTGATGACGGCGGTGGGTATTGCGGGCGGCGAAATCGAAATCGAAAACGTCGTGCCGGAACATATTGCCGCAATAACGTCGAAACTCGTCAAAAGCAGTTGCAAGGTGCGCGCGTTTTGTGATAGAATAGTGATATCGAGTAATTTAAGGACAAAAGCGGTCGATATCGAAACGTCGCCGTATCCCGCGTTCCCAACGGATATGCAGGCGCAGATTATGGCTTTCGACGCGATCTCGGAAGGTACGGGAATCATCATCGAAAACATTTTCGAAACCCGTTTCAAACACGTCCCCGATTTACGGCGTATGGGCGCGGACATCACGGTGCACGGCGACGTCGCTGTGGTCAGGGGAGTCAGGAAACTGTACGGCGCGGAAGTGCATGCGTCCGATCTTCGCGGGGGCAGCGCGCTGGGGCTTGCGGGGCTCAAAGCGGAAGGCGTCACTTCGATAAGCGGCGTCGGACTTATCGACAGGGGATACGAATCTTTCGAAAAAACGCTGTCGTCGCTCGGTGCAAAAATACAAAGGATTTCGGTCAATGACTAAAAAACACGTTGTTCTCATCGTGGGGTTGGTTCTGATTGCCGCAATTGCTCTTATCAACGGATTGCTGTTTCGGGTGAAAACCGTTACCGTCGATTTCGACACCGAAACGTCGATTCAGGCGGAAGAGGGCGAGGCGGAAAAAATCATCGCCGCGTCGGGGATCAAAAAAGGAAAAAATATTTTCGGCGTCAGCGAAAGCCGTATGATTAAAAATATCAATGCGGCGCTTCCCGGTGTCAGGGTGGTGAATATCGAAAGGATTTTCCCCAACCGCATCGTGATTCACGTTTCGAAAAGGGTGCCGGTTTATCTCATGAAATATCGGCAGAACACTTCGGACGCCGCGAAGTACGTCGTGGTTGACGGCGATATGGTGGTGCTCGGTTATTACGACGACAAACCGGACGAGCAGTCTTTCGTTTTCGTCGACGGGTTCGAACTTGTCGGGAAATATACCATCGAAACGGGAAGGACGTTGCCCGTCGAATTCGGAAAGTCGATTTATTATCTGCAAAACGTAGCGGCGGGGATGTATAATTGCAAGCTGACTCCCGCACAGTTTATCGCGTTCATCGAAAAGGTGAGGTTTGAAAACGACGTAATCGATCTTTGCACGAGAAGCGGCGTCGTAATGCGCCTTGGCGGCAACCTTACTACCGAACAGGTGAGCGAAAGAGTGCCTCTTGCGTTTTCCTGGTACAAGAGTCTGCCCGAAGACAGTGAGAAAAAGACGTCGAAGTATATCGCGATATACAACTCGTCCAAAAACAAATTTATCGCAGAACCTGCGTACTGAAAACAAAAAAAAACGCAAAACACGGCAGTGCGCCGTGTTTTTTCATGCAGAAAACGGCTTACACGCGCGCGAATACGCGTTTATATGCGTATACGGGCACATAATGCGCGCAAATATGCACATATACGCGAAATATATTATAAAAAGTTTTATTAAACGCTTGACGTGCACGCGTACGCACGCTATAATAAATATATATTAGACTAATGAGGAAATAATGGCAAAACTCAACGACGTCGCCGTGTTGGACATCGGCTCGAAAAAAATATCCGTAATGATCGGCAACAAAACCCCGAAAGGCGTTTTCAACGTGAAGGGTTTCGGCTCGTGCTATTACAGCGGTTTTTCGGGCGGGAAGTGGTTCAACGTTCAGGATCTGAAATCCGCAGTCGGCAAGGCGTTGCACGTTGCGGAAGCGGAAAGCGGCGTAAAGGCGAAAAAACTTTACATCGGCGTTCCGTCGGAGTTTATCGCAATCGTGGTGAAGGAAGTCGTGCTTGCGCGCGGACGCGCACAACGCATCACCGACGCCGACGTTACCGAATTGTTCGAGCAGGGCGATACTTACAAAAATCACTCCCGCTACACGACCATCGGAAACTTTGCGATTTATTACACGCTCGACGACAAGACCAGACGTTTTGTCGAACCGCGCGGGATCGAGGCGTACAAAATCACGGGGCTCGTGTCGTACGTTCTTTGCGAAAGGTCGTTCACCTCGTTGTTTGAAAACATTGCAAAAGATTTGCGTCTTAAAGAAGTCGAATACGTTTCGTCGATATGGGCGGAAGGTATGTCGTTACTTTCGGAGGACAAGCGTTACCGCCGTCAGCTTATCGCGGACGTCGGATACATTACGTCAAGCGTTGCCGTGGTGCAGGGCGACGGGCTGGTGAGCCTTACTTCGTTCTCTCTCGGCGGTGGTCACGTCGCAAGCGATATCGCGATGATGTTCGAAGTGCCTTTTTCCGCGGCGGAAGAAGTCAAGGACAAAATCGATCTTTCCCTTGCCTATGACGAGACGAGTTATTACGAAGCCGGCGAAAACGGAAAATATCGTTTTTCCGCGCTCGACGTCAACGAAATCGCAAAAAGCAGGCTTGACACCATTGCGGAATTTATTTCCGAAAGTATCGCGCAGTCGGGGTTTGAATGCAACGCCCATTGTCCCGTATATCTCACGGGAAACGGCGTCACGACAATCCGCGGCGCGAAAGAGTATTTGTCGCAAGTCCTTAAAAAACCCATTGAAATTATTGCTCCCGACGTTCCTTGTTACAACAAGCCGAAGTTTTCGTCGACAATCGCATTGCTTGACGTCGCTTCCGACTTAAACGCTCAGGAACTCACGGGGTTAAATAAAATACTACAAAATCTTTTATCCAAAGTAGGAGGATAGTTATTATGTACGGTTCACCGGTAAATGTTGCTCGTATTCGTGTTATAGGTGTCGGCGGCGGCGGAAACAACGCTGTTGACAGAATGATTGACGCAGGTATCAAAAGCGCGGAATTCGTCGCTATGAATACCGATTATCAAGCCCTTATTCGCAGTAAGGCGGAGTTGAAAATCCAACTCGGCGCGGAACTTACGAAAGGTCTCGGCGCAGGTGCCGATCCTTCCATCGGCGAAAAGGCTGCACAAGAAAGCATCGACCAGATCAAAGAAGTTTTGCAGGACAACGATCTCGTTTTCATCACCGCAGGTATGGGTGGCGGAACGGGCACCGGCGCTGCTCCCGTCGTGGCAAGCATCGCGCGTGAAATGGGTATTCTTACCGTCGCTGTCGTTACCAAACCTTTCAATTTTGAAGGTAAAAAACGTATGGAAAATGCCGAAAAGGGCATTGAAAACCTTCGTCAATACGTCGATACGCTCGTTATCATCCCCAATGAAAAACTTCTGAGCGTCGTTCCCAAGGGCACTCCTATCGTTAAGGCGTTCCAGGTTGCCGACGACGTGCTCCGTCAAGGTATCCAGGGTATTTCCGACCTTATCGTCAACCCCGCTCTTATCAATCTGGACTTCAACGACGTTCGCACCGTTATGTCCGATAAAGGTCTTGCCCACATGGGTATCGGTTGCGGCGAGGGCGAAAACCGCACTCTCGAAGCAGTCCGTCAGGCTGTACAATCCCCGTTGCTCGAAACAGATATCGAAGGTGCAACCGGCGTCATCATCAACGTTACCGGCGGTCTTGATATTTCTCTTTCGGAAGTCGCGGAAGCGTCCAAACTCGTTCAGGATGTCGTTGACAGCAGCGCAAACATCATCTTCGGCGCAGGCGTTGACGAAGAACTTGGCGACAAAGTCGTCGTTACCATCATCGCAACCGGCTTCAACGGTCATACTCAGCGCACTCCCGAATTCGATATGGGCGCGAAACTCTTCGACGCAAACGCTTTCCAGGCAACCGCGGAAGAAAACAAGAAGGAAGACCTTAGTTCCATCCGTGCCGAAATCGCTGCGGAACCCGCTCCCGCTCCCGCTCGTGAACCTGTCATGGCAGGCGCTCGCACTGGGGAAGTGAACAGCAGTCGTATGGATACCGGCGATAAAGATATCCCCGAATTCCTTCGTATGATCCGTTCTCGTTCCAACTAATCGGAAACGACGTATTTTTTCGGCAAAACTTAACGCGTGTGTATGCCCGAGCGTACGCACAAGGTGGTTGCGCCTTAAAACGACATCATAAAATCGCGCGGAAACGACGGCGTCGGGAAGCGCGTGCCGTAAATACGCGGCGAAAGTGTAAAATTTTGTCTTGCCCGGACAACGTTCGGGCGGGATAACCCCAAAATATTTGTCCGAGGGCGCAGTTTGCGTCGCGCGACAAAAGTCCTTGCGTGCAAAATATCGGCGTACGTGCGTCGGTCAGACGGCACGGGGCAGGTCGTACTTTGCGACCTTATCAACAAGCGGCATTGCCGCAGTCATAACATTTACTGATTATTTCGGGGAGCCTGCGAGGTGAGCAGACGTGGGCTCTGCCGAAATTTTTTTTGTAAAACAAAACGGCGACAATTCGCGCCTTTTCGGCGTTTTTGCAGAACCCGAAAACTCGTGTACGCTCAGTACACTTGGGTTTTCGGAACCTGCAAAGAACCCCGAAAATCCATCAAAATTCTGACTTTTTAGGGAAGTTAATTCTTTGTTTGTTTTATTCCGTACGAAGTACTATGTCATTGCGAGCGTAGCGTGGCAATCTCCCGGAAGGGAACCATATTATAAAACCCACGCAAGATACTTTTGTACTTGCGTGGAGAAAAAGGCGCACACAAGCAAAAGAGTGAGCATTATTGCTTGCAATGATGTGATTTCAAAAGTGCAGTGTGCGCCGAACGTGCACTCTACTTTTGTTTTTTTGCCAAGGAAAAACCGTCCGGGATACGGACGGCTTTTTGTTGTTTGGATTTATTGTTTTTTGTTGAAAAATGCCTTGTTGATATTATTGCCTTTTGTTGAAAAATGCCTTGTTGATATTATTGCTTTTTGTTGAACAGTGCTTTGATTGCGGAAATTAAATCGGCAAACGATTTCTTCTTCACGACAAACCAGAATATTGCAAACCCGACAATTCCGACGCCTGCAATGCTTCCGATCACGATGCCCGCAATTTGTCCGCCGGACAGTCCGTTTTTATCGGGAGCGGGTGCGATTTCGCCGTCAATCGTGCCGCCGCCCGGTGCTTTGTCCTGATATACGGCGGTAAGGACCATTCCTTCCTTTACCTCAAAGGTATATTCCTTTTTGGTGCTGACGATTTTTCCGCTTGCGTCCTGCCAGCCAACGAACTCTTTGCCTTCTGCCGGCTCGTTTGCGGTAACGGTTACGCTTTCGCCTTCCTTATAGAAATTGCTTTCGCCGTTTACGGTTACTTTATGCGTGCCGATCATCGGGATAACAAGTTCAGCGGCGGTGACTTCGTTTTTGCTTTCGTCAAAGAGCTTTCCGCAAACCGAACATTCAAAGTGTTTTTTCGTGCCGGTTTTGTCCGCTGTTGCAGACACTTCGGGTATCAAGTCGCCGTATGTATGCTCGGTAAAATCAATATCGACTTCCTTTACTTGCGCCGCAAACGCCGTGTTTGTAAACGTAGCGGTATATTTCATTTTGCCTTTTTCTTTGCAGGTTGCCGCTTTGATTTCCTCTGCCGTTGCGGTTACCGTTTCGCTTTCGATATGAGTGTTGTCGTGCGTGCAAACTCTTTCCGCCTTGCACTTGTTGTCGCTCGTCCAGGTATACGTTACTTCGCCATAGTTATGGCCGGGTATATCGCCGTATTCCTCGCCGCAGACTTCACAAACCGCTTTGTTTTCGCAAGTTGCCGTTCCGCCGGAGCAATTTTCCGTTTCGGAATGGCTGCCCGTCGTACAAGTGCGGGTATGCGTTCCGTCGCCGTTGCTTACCCACGCGCCATAGTTATGAACGCCGGTTGCGGGGATAGTCAACGCTGCTTTGGTTGTTTCGTTTTTGTCCTCGTCAAAGAATTTTCCGCACACTGTGCATTTGTAGTGTGCTTTCATACCGCCTGCGATACAAGTTGCGGGGGTTTCGTCAATAAGCGTGCCAAACGTATGAACGCCGGTTGCGGAGATAGTCAACGCTGTTTCGGTTGTTTCTTTTTTGCTTTCGTCAAAGAACTTTTTGCAATCCGAGCAATAATAATGCGCTTTCATACCGTCATTGATACAAGTTGCGGGGGTTTCTTCATTAAGCGCGCCCAGATTATGGCTTATGGCAATGGTAACGGATACGTCAGCGCCTGCCAGATAGTTTTTGTTTTCCGCGTATCTTATTTGGTATTCGCCTGCCGCAAGCCCTGTAATCGTACTTGACGTGCACTTTGTATAATCCGCGTCGCCGACTTTTCTGTATTCCATCGCTTCGGTAACGCCGCCGATTGTGCCGCTGCCGTCCCTGCACGAAATCGGGTTGGCGATAAGTCCGACGGGAACGTCTGTTTGCGCTGCCTTTTTGATCACGAATTCTTTGGTGAAACTGCCTGAATAAGCGCCCTTTCCTGTGACGGTAACAACGTAAGTACCGGCGCCAACGGGTGTTCCCCCAAAGGTAAGCGAACCAGTCGAACCCGCTTTTTCCGCATAACTTACTTCGTAGTCGGTGTCCCTGACAAGCGTTCCGCCAAAGGTCGGCTCTTGCGGATTATCGTCGAACACTTTTTCAAGGTCGGTAACGGGCACAAGCTCGTCGTTTACTGCTTTGACAACTTCATATTCAGCGGTGTCAACGTATATTAATGAATAAGTGTCATAAATCCAATCAGGTTTTTGATTGTCCACACACAACTCGCCGTCGATATAAACGGATACGCCGTCTTTGTCTAATACGTGAGTCCTTCCTGCTTCGTCATCGACGCGAAGCTGGTCAAAATACCTGTAAACTCCTTCCGTAAACGTTGCTTCTTCATATCTTTTCCACTCCGTTCCTACTTTCTTATTCCAGTGACCCATGGTGTTGGAAAATTTTGCCTGCGTGCCTTCCGTAAAAGTGAACGACGGTTTAACTACGGATTTTCCATAACCTAATATTTCACCGATGTTTGAAGTTGCCTTGATTACGCTGATTACTTCGCGGTCTGCGGGGAGTACGTACGTGTTGCCGACATCCAGGGTGATTTCCTTTGTTTCAGGCGTTGCACCGCTGTCCGTGACCTTAATCACAAGGTCTGCGTTTGCGCCCACAGCTGTCGGCGTTCCCGAAACCGTGCCGTCTGCTGCGACGTCAATCCACTCGGGGCCGGAAACCTTTGAGAACGTGTAAGGTTTTGTGCCGCCCACCGCGCCGTCTGCCACCGAAAACGCAGTTATCGCTTGGTTTATATAATGTTTGTTGATATCCCAGCTATCATTTTTAATAAAATCCAGCGGTGTGCCTGCCGGGGCTGTGACGGGATACTCTTTTGAAAAAACCCAATCGTACGAATACGTATCAGCAATGCCGGGGATGGAATTGTCTGCCCATTTTACGCCGTTTACCGTGACGGTAATGCCGTTTTTGTCAAGCACGTGGGTTGTCCCTCCGCCGCTGTCACTATCGATACGAATTTGAGTAACGTATCTATAAGTCCCTTCCGTAAACGCTGCGCCCGAATAATCCTCCCAGCTGCCTGTCGCGGTCTTTCTTTCCCAGTCACCATAGGCGAAAAACTGCGCCGGGACGTCTTCCACTATTTTAAAAGACGGTCGCACAACTCTGTTTCCAAAGCCTATAATGTCGTCGATGTTTGAAGTTGCGGTGATAGTGCTGACTACGATGCGCGTGTCTGTCTCTTCCGCGCGCGCCGTGTCCGCAGGGTTTGCAAACACAATGCCCAGCATAAGCACAAAACACGTCGCAAGTCCCAAAATCAGCGTCAATATCTTTGATTTATTTGCCTTTGTGTGTGTCATAATTTTATCTCCTTGTTTGGATTTTTGGGGGATATTTTGCATAAAACGCGACTTTACGTCGTGGATATGCTGTATTAAGTCGTTTAGTATACGATAAACAAGTCTATGTCCGAAACAGTGCCGAAATCGAAACTCTTTGCCCCGATTGCTTTCATGGAATAAGCAAAGCCGGGGTTGTCTTTCGTGCCGATCAGCGCGTTTACTGCCGTCGTGCCGACCTGCATATTCAGGTTTTCGGCAGTACCTATTTTCAGCACGGCGTTTAGCGTATCAAAAAGATCCGCCGTATCATCAGCCGAAAGATTGTTAAGCGTAAGCGATTTGTGCGACACTTTGTAAGAAAAGCCGTCTTCTTCCGTCTTATCTACGCGAACGGTGGACGAAACGTAAAGGTTGTCGGGGATATATTTTTTGAATAACTTATACGGGAAGCCGTCCATATCCGCCTTGAACGGGGTAAGGTCGATTTTCGCCACGACGTTGAAGTCCGCGCTGCCGTTTGCGGCAATTTCCGAAAAGTCGATCTGCACGACGGTGACGCTCACGTCTTTCCCGCCGATTTTCAGTTTTCCTGCCGTCTGCCCGAAAAAGACCGTCTGGGCAATCGCGCCGACCTGCTTTTCGGTGAGGAAAATCGGATCCGTCATACTTTTGCCCGCAAGTGAAGCAAAATTGACCGAATATCCGTTGTAGCCTTTGCCCTTTTCATAGACGATAAGCCCGTCGATTTTATCATTGACTGCGCTTTTCATTTCGGCAAAGTCCTGCTCGCCGTAAGCGTTCGGGCAAAGCGCGGATTCGTCCACGTCTTTTGAGAGCGTTTTCAGTTGTCCCGCGGTGCGGAAAAGGTCGATGCCGTACTTGGAGCGAACCGCGACGTACCCGCCGATGACGGTAACGCCGACGATGGCGATGATGACGACAAGTGTAATAAGTACGCCTTTCAATGCTTTCATATTGTCTCCGCCGCCAAAATAATTGGCGTTTGTTTTTAATAATATTATTTTACCATATTTTACGGGGTTTGTAAAAACAGAATGTCCATTCTGCATTCCGGATTTTCGACGCCGTTTTCTTCCAGCAGAATAAAATATCTGTTAAGCCTGTTTACGGAGAAGCCGTTATCGAGTTTTTCGTCGTAATCGAACTTCAATTTCATATCATATCCCGATTGGACAAATTCACCGCGCCCGTTGAAAACCGTTGCCTTGACGTTGCCGTTGATAAGCAGCCAGTGCGTGGAAAACCTTTCTTCGACATAGAAGTACCACCAGTAGCGCGGAAATCCCGGGGAGGAAGAAGTTCTGACGTTTGTGGCTTCGTCGGGAATTTTGGTGACTCCATGCGGTGCCGCCGATGTTAAGTGGCTTCTCACCCCTTCCGAAATCCCGACTACCGTACGCACGACGTAAACGTCAAGGGCGTCTTCTTTCGAAATCCACCCGCCGTTCTCGTCCGTATAGCCGTCGACGTTTTTAACGGAATCAAACTTTATGTATTCAAGTTCGGGGTGAACCTCGCCGATGAAATTCAGATAATAATACTGCTTCCAGCTAACAGTTTTGCCGTCGTCATAGGTTTTTTCCCATTCATGACTATAAATATCGTAGCCGTGCCATTTCGCGATTGCAGGGCCTGTCGGCGAGCCTGCGCGAAGCTCCGCGCAAAATTCAAACTTCCTGTCTTGCCCGAAAAGAAAACCGAGCGCCTCTCTTGCACGCACGTCGTACTTATAATTGTCGAAGTTGGCACAAAGTTTCAAAGACGTGTCTGCTTCGACGGCGTCCGCAATCTTATACGAGTCGCCCGCTTTGTCAATCATATGGCCGTTTTTGAAATATTCCGTTATGTCAACGGGCTTGCCCGTTTCCGACGGCGCCCACACGCCCTTGTAGTTAAGTTTCGTGCGGTGCATAACCTTGTTTGTCGTGATCACGAAGTACGAAAAACTTGTCGTTTCAAAAGAGATTTTGTCGCCGACGACCGCGGTTTCAAGTTCTTCCACGACGTCGCCTTTGACGTGATAAGTGACGTATTCGTCCGCCTCAAACGGCTTCGGCATGGTGATTTTGACCTTGCCGCTCGGCTGCACCTTTTCGCCACCCTTTGTGAGAGTGATGTCAAAAACGGCAACCCTTGCGCTGTCGTACGGCTTGTCGATTGCCGAAATTGCAGCCCGTCCTTTCTCGCTTTCGGCTGTGTGGGCTTCTGCTTTAAGTTTGGAGCCGCCCTCAAAAGTCCCGCTTGCCGAAACGCCGCTTTCTGCGGTCAGTTCGTTGACGGTGGTCGCGGTATTGTCACCGCCACCGCCCTTATTCCCGCACGCGACAAGTATCACGCCCAAAACAAGAACAAGGACAAACGCAATAAGTTTTGATATCTTTTTCATAAAACACCTTTATGGTGAATAAGCGGGTTTTTACGCCCGCTTATCCGTTATTTTGATCAGATAATAACTTTTAAGTTATTTTGCTACGAGTTTGCCATACGTCATATTACTAAATCCCGTATCCAAGGTTATGGTAACTAGACCGTCGGAAGGAATGGCACAACCACTTGCACTTGTTGTGCTTCCGACTTTGATTTCTGTAATTTTGGCTTCGCCCACTTTTACATAACTACCATCTTTCTTTTGGTACAGCTCAACCGTTTGTCCGACTTTGAAGTATCCCTTTTCAACAGTCGCGCTTATCCACCTTTCTCTCTCGTTTGAGACTTGGATTGGACCGGTG
>OCLD01000370.1_pt1 | contig 11321 bp, 10 predicted proteins | sample 1495911 | NCBI WGS metagenome assembly OCLD01 (sample SAMN03418271, study PRJEB22391) | human gut metagenome | biome: human-gut; feature: organic feature; material: feces | host: Homo sapiens | place: Tanzania | collected 2013-01
CCTCGGCGACGTGCCGGATTATTACACGGCGGTGGAACTTTCGTCCGACTGCGACGAAGAAACCGCCGCGACGTACGCAAAAAAATACAGGTTGATTTTCGACAGCGACAGCCATACTTTAAGCGATATCGGCAAAACGCAAAGATATCTTGAAATCAATGAAATTAGCGAAAGGGGAATTTTATCATATTTAAGAGGTGAATAAAGTATGTTAAATTGCAAACAAGAAGTTGAAACCCGCGTTGAATGGATAAAAAATCTTCTGAAAACCACGGGCGCAAAAGGTATCGTTTACGGTAACTCCGGCGGTAAGGACTGCACCCTTGTCGGTATCCTTTCCAAAATGGCGACCGACAACGTAACGGGAATAATAATGCCTTGCGAAAGCAGCCGCAATTTCGGTATCGACAGGGAACACGCGATACTCGTCGGCGAAAAATACGGCATCCCGCAAATCGAAATCGACCTGACGCCGGTCAAGCAAGCGTTCCGGAACGTGCTTTCGGACAATATCGGCGACTGCGCGATGGCGTATGCAAACATAAATCCGCGCCTTCGCATGACGACGCTTTACGCATACGCTTACAAAAACAATCTTCTTGTCGCGGGCACCGGCAACCGTAGCGAAGCGATGATGGGTTATTTCACGAAATGGGGCGACGGCGCATACGATTTCAACGTCATTTCCGACCTGACCGTCAGGGAAATTTACGAGATTTTAAGGTATCTCGGCGCGCCGAACGAAATTATTGAAAAAGCACCGTCGGCAGGTTTGTACGAAGGGCAGACCGACGAGCAGGAAATGGGAATCAAATATTCGGAAATCGACGACTATCTTCTTCTTGGAAAGGGCGACGAAAAAACGATTGAGATTATTAAAAAGCGCATAAAGAATACCGCCCACAAGAGAAATCCCGCCGTTACTTTCAAAAAACCCGAATAAACATATAAAAAATGATAACCCCGTGAAAATCGGGGTTTTTTCACGGCGAAAAAAGCCGAAAAACGAACGCATATTATTTATTTATAAAGAATATATATATTTTGATATATTACAATATATTTTGTATGCGTTTTGCTTTTCAAAAGCACGCGGATATGTTATAATAGCAATTAGTTAAATTTTTCACAATTATTCTAGTTTTACTCAGAGGGAAAGAAAATTTATCAAAACAAATCAGTAGGAGGACAAAATGGCAAAAATCAAACTCACGAAAGTTCCGTTTGCCGGTACGCCCGAACAGGACGCGAAACTTACCGAAAAACTCGACGAACTGAAAGGCGTTCCCGGTGCGCTTATGCCCGCGATGCAGACAGCGCAGGAAATTTACGGATACCTTCCCGTCGAAGTTCAGAAAAAGATTGCCGACGCACTGGACGTTTCGCTTGAAAAAGTTTTCGGCGTCGCGACATTCTATTCTCAATTTTCGTTGAATCCGAAGGGGCAGTATCAGATTTCGGTATGTCTCGGCACGGCATGTTACGTAAAGGGCAGCGGCGATCTTCTTGCCGCGATCGAGCGTGAACTCAACATCAAGCACGACGAATGCACGTCGGACGGCAGGTTTTCGCTGCTTGAAACAAGGTGCATCGGCTGCTGCGGACTTGCGCCCGTACTTACCATCAACGAGGACGTGTACGGCAAGCTTGTACCCGCGGATATCCCCGGCATTATCGCAAAATACAAATAAGATATGAGAGAATTGTCGCTTAATATCCTGGATATCGTTGAAAACTCGGTGCGCGCCGGCGCGACGCTTATAAAAGTGTCGGTCATCGCGAAAGACGGTTTTCTCACGATTGAAATCGCCGACGACGGCAAGGGTATGAGCGAGGAGTTTTTAAGGAGCGTTACCGATCCGTTCACTACGACGCGCACGACGCGCAAAGTCGGAATGGGCATCCCCCTGTTCAAGATGGCGGCGGAAACCGCAAACGGAAGTTTCGATATAAAGTCGAAATTGGGGGCAGGTACGACGGTTACCGCAAAGTTCGAAATCGACAACGTCGATCGCGCGCCTCTCGGCAATCTTGCGGAAACGGCAGCGACGGAACTTTTCGACGGCACGCCCGACTTTGTCTGGACGTTTACCGTGGACGACCGTTCGTATTCGTTCGATACCCGCGACCTTAAAAGTCAACTTGACGGAATTTCCGTCGACAATCCCGAAATAACGCATTTTGTAAAAGAATTATTAACCGAAAATTTTGAAACAGTCAGAGGAGGAACCGATTTATGAAATCAATAGCCGACATCAAGGCAATCAGAGATAAAATGCAAGCCGACAAAACGACGCGCGAAACGTCGAAAGACGGCGACGTAAGAATCGTCGTCGGCATGGCGACTTGCGGTATCGCTGCGGGCGCACGTCCCGTTTTCAACGCGCTTATCGACGAAGTTGCGAAACGTGATCTTGAAAACGTCAAGGTTACGCGCGCAGGCTGCATCGGTATGTGCAAACTTGAACCTATCGTCGAGGTTTTCGTGCCCGGCGAAGAAAAGGTAACTTACGTCAAAGTCGACGCCGACAAGGCGGTCGAAATCATTGAAAAACATATCGTCGGCGGCAATGTCGTCGAAGAATATCTTTTGAACGAATAGGAGGACGGTTATGTTCAGGTCACACGTTTTAATTTGCGGCGGTACGGGCTGTACCTCCAACCACAGCGCAGATCTTATCACGGAGTTCGAGCGTCAGATCAAAAATGCACACCTTGAAAACGACGTACAAATCGTTAAGACGGGCTGCTTCGGTCTTTGCGCGGTGGGCCCCATTTGCATCGTTTATCCCGAGGGCGCGTTTTACAGCGAAGTCAAGGTCGACGACGTCAAAGAAATCGTTGAAGAACACCTTGCGAAAGGTCGTCTTGTCGAAAGACTTCTGTACAAAGATCACAAGACCGCCGAAACCGTAAAATCGCTGCACGACAGCAACTTTATGAAAATGCAAACCCGCGTTGCGCTTCGTAACTGCGGCGTTATCAACCCCGAAAACATCGACGAATACATCGGCACCGACGGCTATCAGGCTTTGATCAAAGCATTGACGGAAATGAAACCGCAGGACGTCATCGACGTCATCAAGGCTTCGGGACTTCGCGGAAGGGGCGGCGGCGGCTTCCCCACCGGTCTTAAATGGCAATTCGCGAAAGACCAACCCGGCGACGATAAATTCGTATGCTGCAACGCCGACGAAGGCGATCCCGGCGCGTTTATGGACAGATCCGTTCTGGAAGGCGACCCCCACGCCGTGCTTGAAGCAATGGCAATCGCAGGATATGCAATCGGCGGACATCAGGGCTATATTTACGTCCGTGCGGAATACCCCATCGCCGTTCAACGTCTGAAAATCGCAATCAAACAGGCAAGGGAATACGGACTTATCGGCAAGAATATCCTTGGCACGGGCTTCGATTTCGACATCGACATTCGTCTGGGCTCCGGCGCGTTCGTATGCGGTGAAGAAACCGCTCTTATGACTTCGATCGAAGGCAACCGTGGCGAGCCTCGCCCCCGTCCTCCGTTCCCCGCAGTCAAAGGTCTGTTTGGAAAACCCACCATTCTTAACAACGTCGAAACGTACGCAAACATCGCGCAAATCATCTTGAAAGGCGCGGATTGGTTTGCTTCGATGGGCACCGAAAAATCCAAAGGCACGAAAGTTTTCGCACTTGGCGGCAAAATCGTCAACACCGGTCTTGTCGAAATCCCGATGGGCACGACGCTTCGTACCGTTATCGAAGACATCGGCGGCGGTATCCCCCACGGTAAAAAGTTCAAGGCGGCGCAAACGGGCGGTCCTTCGGGCGGCTGCATTCCCGCGGAACATTTCGATATTCCCATCGACTACGACAACCTTATCGCAATCGGCTCCATGATGGGCTCGGGCGGTATGATCGTCATGGACGAAGACAACTGCATGGTCGATATTGCAAAATTCTTCCTTAAATTCACCGTCGACGAAAGCTGCGGAAAATGCACGCCTTGCCGTATCGGTAACAGAAGACTTCTGGAATATCTTGAAAAAATCACGTCGGGCAAAGCAACGCTGCAAGACCTTGACGAGATGGAAAAACTTTGCTACTACATAAAGGCAAACAGCCTTTGCGGACTCGGTCAGACCGCGCCCAACCCCGTACTCTCGACGCTTCGTTATTTCCGCGACGAGTACGTGGCGCACGTTGTCGACAAGACTTGCCCCGCAGGCGTTTGCAAAGATTTGTTGAGTTACGAAATCACGGACGCGTGCAAAGGCTGCTCGCTTTGTTCCAGAAAATGCCCCGTCGGCGCAATCGACGGCGTCATCAAACAGAAATTCCATATCGACAAATCGAAGTGCATTAAGTGCGGCGTATGTATGGAAAGCTGCAAATTCAACGCTATCGTTAAAAAATAAGGTGGTGCGACTATGAGTGAAATGATTAACGTAAAAATTGATAATATTCCCGTTACCGTCGAAAAGGGCACGACTATCCTCGACGCGGCAAGAATTGCAGGCGTCAAAATCCCGACGTTGTGCTACCTTAAAGACATCAATGCTATCGGCGCGTGCCGCGTTTGCGTGTGCGAGGTCAAAGGCGCTCGTTCCCTTGTTGCGGCGTGCGTTTATCCCCTTGACCGCGAAGGCACGGAAGTGTTCACCAACACCCCGAAAATCCTTGAATACAGAAAAACCACGGTCGAACTTATTCTGAGCGACCACGACTACAACTGCACGAGCTGCGTCAGAAACAGAAGTTGCGAACTTCAAGAACTTGCGCTTGAACTCGGCTGCGATTCCGAACGCTTCAAGGGCGAAAAATCGAATTATCCCGTCGATACAAGCACGTCGTATCTTATCCGCGACAACAACAAGTGCGTGCTTTGCCGTCGTTGCGTGGCTGCCTGCAAAGAATATCAGGCTGTTGCGGTTATCGGCGCGAACGCCCGCGGATTCGACACGCATATCGCTTGCGCGTTTGAAACCAACCTTTCGGACAATCCTTGCGTCGGCTGCGGTCAATGTATCGAAGTATGCCCCACCGGCGCTCTTCGCGAAAAGGACGAAATCGACGACGTCATCCGCGACCTTGCGAACCCCGATAAGTACGTTATCGTCGGCACCGCTCCCGCAACGCGCATTGGCATCGGCGAAGAATTCGGATATCCCGTCGGCAGCAATACCGAGGGCAAAATGGTTGCGGCACTTAGACGCCTCGGCTTCAACAACGTCTTCGACGTAGACTTCACCGCCGACCTTACCATTATGGAAGAAGGCTATGAGTTCCTCGGAAGAGTTACGAACGGCGGCGTGCTGCCTATGATGACTTCCTGCTCGCCCGGCTGGATTAAGTTTGTGGAACATTATTATCCCGAACTTATCCCCAACCTTTCGTCCTGCAAATCGCCGCAACAAATGTTCGGCGCGGTGTGCAAAACCTATTACGCAGAAAAACTCGGTATCCCCGCGGAAAAAATCAGCGTAGTATCCATTATGCCTTGTACCGCCAAAAAGTTTGAAAAAGGTCGTCCCTTCCAGAGCGCGGCGGGCGTTCCCGACATCGATCACGTCCTGACCACAAGGGAACTTGCAAGACTTATTAAACGCAAAGGTATTTTGTTCAACAACCTTCCCGACGAAGAATACGACGTGCCGTTCGGCATCGGCTCGGGCGCAGGCCTTATCTTCGTCCGCCTTACCCGCTTTGACAAGGTCCATAAGGGTTAGCCTTCTTCCATAATGGTATCTTCGGCGTAACGGGCGGCGTTATGGAAGCGGCTCTCCGTACCCTGCAAGACGTCCTTACCGGAAAATCGCAGAACAAGATCGACTTCACCGCAGTGCGCGGCGTCGAAGGAATTAAGGAAGCAAAATACGTGCTTCCCGTCAACGGCAAAGATACAGAAATCAAGGTTGCCGTCGCGTCCAGCCTGAAAAACGCAAAAACCCTTATGGACCTTGTCAAAGCGGGTAAGGCGGATTATCACTTCATCGAAATTATGACTTGCCCCGGCGGTTGCGTAAACGGCGGCGGACAGCCCATTAAGGACGCTTATACGAGAAATACCACCGATATCCGCGCAGAACGTGCAAAGGCCGTATATGACACGGATAAGGGTATGAAACTGCGTAAATCGCACGAGAACCCCTACGTCAAAGCTTTGTATGAGGAGTATTTCGACAAGCCCAACAGCCACAGGGCGCACGAAGTGTTGCACACGAAATACGTCGTCCGCGGCAAATAAGCAAAACCCAAACCAAAACAAAAGCACCGAGCAATCGGTGCTTTTTCGTTATACAAAAACTGTTTCTAATAATTCAAGCAGTCTAAAAAGAAAAACCGATACAAAAGTATCGGTTTCTTCAAAAGTGGTCTGGGTGAGAAGATTTGAACTTCCGGCCTCTTGAACCCCATTCAAGCGCGCTACCAAACTGCGCCACACCCAGTAACTGTCAACGCAAGATATTATAATCAATATCTTATTATTTTGCAAGTAAAATCAAGGCGTTTTTCAGTTTTTGTTGCTTAATTTTTTATTGCGGCGGCTTATCACGAAATACAGTGCGGTAATTAAAACCGTTGCGGACGCAAGGACGATTGCCGCGATCTGCCCGCCCGTAAGACCTTTGTCGATTTTAAGCGCGGAAGTCAGGATATAGCCTTGCTGATTATTGTATTCGACAAGGGTGAACTTTGCCGACGCGTCGTAATCTTCCAGAAGTTTCAGTTTCGCGCCGTCGGGAACGTCGAACAAGACGCGCGACGTATCGTCGGGCATTGCGTAAACGTCGACGGTCGTGCCGACTCTTTGCGCCTTGGCTTTTGCATACACGTCCTTTTTCGCGCTTTGGCTTGCCGCGACGTAGGACATAACGCTGGTTTTATAAACGTATCCGTATTTCGTTTTGCCGTCAATTTCGTAGGAAACTTTCAGAAATTCGCCGTTTATACCAAAGCCCGCGCAGTCGTCGACAAGGGTAAGGATTTGCGATTTTACAAAAGGCGTGCCGGTTTTTGCGCCCGGGTAATCGTACACCGAAACGTTGTCGAAAAGGGCAACGACTCTGCCCGAAAGCGCGGACGGCTCTTTGCGGATAAGGAAGGCGTCGGAATTCAACGTATATCCGAACTTTTTGTTTTTCGTCATCACGAAAAGCATATTGTCTTTTGCGTCAAGGATTGCCATTACGTCGCCTGCCGGGACAGCGTCGGAAATATCCAAAAAGTTATTGATTGACGAGTAAACGAGCGTGCCTTTTGAGTACGCGTAAGAAACGGTTTCGGACGAAATTTCGTCGGGGTTACACGGCTTATCATAAGCGGTATCTTTGTTGTCGAAAGAATACGCCGTTTTCAAAAGCACGTTTTTAACGTTGTCGACAAGGTAAACGTCGCCGTTTGACGATAAGTCGATTGCAACGCCAAAAAGACTTAATATTTCAAAATCGCCGTGTAAAGTTGCGGTTTTTGCAACTTCCAGCGCGCCTGCCGTACGAGCGACGGTTTTAAGAACAAAGCCCCGGTCGTCTTTGGACAGCACGACGGCGTTGCCGGTGTTGTCGACGTCAAACGAAATCGCGTTTTTCACGGATACCGAAAAATCGGTTGTTTTCGTTACTGCGGACAGTATACCGTTTGCAAGGGTGTAAACCGTCGGATTGTTGCCGCCGATTGCCTTGATTTCGGTCACGCCCGCGCGGGAATACGCAAACAATGAAAACTCGTTGCCGGAAAGCCCCGCGGTGTAAATCGCCTTGGAATTTTTGTCGTATATCGCAACGGCGTCGTTTGTGAGAGAGATTGCGCCGACGTTTTTGTCGGTGTTAATCTCACGCAAGGAAAAGTCGGCGTTGTTCACGACGTAAACTTTTTTGCCGTCGGTGTAAGCGGTGTGAGTTGTATTTACGGCAACCGACGTTGCGTTTTTTGAAACCGAAAGTTTTTTGTAAGTGCCGTCGCTGAAAAAGAATTGAACGCGCGCGTTCGCTTTATCCCATACTGCTACGTTGCCGTTTTCGGAAAACACTTTTTCAGGGGAGTCGAACCATTTGTCTTTCGCGCTTTTGGAGCCGTAAGTTTCCTTTTCGTTCAAAGCCGAGTCGTATGTAATAATCGCGTTGTCGCCGACGGGGATTGTCGCGATGAATCTGCCGTCCGACGTAGCGTTTCTGATGGAGGGAAGGGCTGTTTTGACAAGAGTTTTATTTTCAAAATCGACCTTTGAAATTCTGCCGTCCGACACTGCGTACACGTCTTTTCCGACAGCGATAAGCGACGTTACGTTTTCGGAAATCGGAAATTCCGTTGTTTTATCAAGCACGAAATCGAGCGTCAGAATTTTGTGCTCGTTCACGAAATAAGCGTAGCGGTCGGTTGCCGCAAAAGCGGTCGATTTAATGATTTTGAACTCGCTGTCCATAAAAGACGTAAAATCGCTGCCGTTGTACGCCCACACGTTGATAAGAGAGTTATAAAGATAAAGCACGCCTTCGTACGACGAAATATCGGTGACGATTTTGTCGCCGAGATCGACGTTATTCTGCGTTTTGACGTCGCAAAGACGGGAGCGGTTCGTGAGATAATAAAGCGTGCCGTTGGCAAATGCCAGATTTATGATTTTTTCACCGTCGGAAAGCGTCGGGGTGTAAACAAGATGCTCGCCGCCCGCTGTGAAAATTTTGTTTTCGTCCTTGTCGTAAACCGCGACGACGTCGTCCCGAATCGCCACGAGCGCAGGATTATTGAGATAAAGATATTTGTTTATGTCGGGGGAAATAACGGCGTATTCGCACGAATCGGCGGCGTCCGCAAACGAAACCGAGCCCGAAAAACCGCAGAAAACCGAAAGCCCCGCGGCTGCAACAACAAAAAATATAATAAGGTTTAATACTCTCTTTCGCATAGATAATATTATAAATAAGAATATATGATAAGTCAATTGCTAAATGATGTCAAAGTCGCTTGAAAAATGCCGTCCGATGTGTTAAAATATTTTGCGAGGTAAAATATGGCAAATAATAATAAATCAAGACACCGCCGTTTCGCGCCGCAGGTCGAGGTCAAGGGCGATAAGGAAGTTTTGTCCGCGCCGATCGAGTCGCTGGGGCTTCCCGAAGAAACGTTGGTTCTTTTGAAAAATAACAGGTTCAACACGGTGTTCGACATCGCGCGTCGTACCGAACGGGATATGTTCCGCGTGCAGACGTTCAACAAAAAACACCTTATCGCAGTCAAAAAAGCGATAAACGCAAAAGGTATAGATTTCCTGCCGTTCGTCAAGGAAGAAAAACCCGACGAACAAAAGAAACAGGATAATTTGCAGGAAAAATCCGCCGGAAGATCGCCCGATGCAAAACCGCAAGGCATGCCGCACGGCGAAAAACCGCAAAACAGGGATAATCGGCAGCAGAAAAACCGCGACCGCGGGAAGTGCGCTCAACAGGACAACAGACTTTCCAAACCGCAAAACCAAAATTCCAAACAAAATCAGAAAAACGGACAAAAACAAAAACCGCAACAGGAAAGACGTCCCAAGGTCGAGTTGCCCGTCGAAGAATGGCTGAAAATTTCAAAAAACGGCAAATGGGGTTTTTCCAACGGATTGACAACGGTAATCGAGCCGCGCTTTGACGAGGTATTTTGTTTCAAAGACGGCGTGGCGTGCGTTGACGACAACGGAAAGTTCGGCTACATCGACACGAAAGGCGATTACGTTATCGAGCCGAAATTCGAATGTGCAATGTCCTTTTCGGAAGGGTTAGCGGTGTTTTTCGAGGGCGAGAAGTGCGGATATATCAATAAGGAAGGGAACGTCGTGCTTCCCGCAAAATACGACGCTGCGACGGCTTTTGAAAACGGCAGGGCAAAGGTGAAAGAGTTCGGCAAATGGTCGACGATCGACACGGAAGGAAACACGCTCTGGTCAAAATAACGAAAACAAAAGCATAACGAAAACAAAAACTCTTGCGAAAGTGCAAGAGTTTTTTAACGCAAAAATGTTTTTTGCCGCGATTTTTCCAAATAGAAAAAGGCAACCCTAAGGTTGCCCCAATGTTTGTCTTTTTGACGTCAATACGTCGAAAAGACTTTGTATCGAAAATTATTCAGCCTTTGCCGCCTTTTTGGTGGTTTTCTTTGCAGGTGCGGCTTCGGCAGGTTTGGCTTCCGCTTTCAAAGCGTCAAGAGCGCGAGCAAGCGTCGCTTTCTTTCTGGAAGCGGTGTTGATATGATAAATGCCGTCGACTCTTGCGCTGTCGATTTCGCCGATTGCGGCGCGGTATGCGACTTCTGCGGTTGCAAGGTCTTTTGCCTCGACTGCGGCATTGAATTTTTTGATTGCGTTTTTAACTTTGGTTTTCTTTGCGCTGTTTCTTGCGTTTTCGATTGCGCTGACTTCTACGCGCTTTACTTGTGATTTAATGTTAGGCACAACAATAATCTCCTTTCAACTAATGTGCCTATAAATACTAACATAAAGAAAAAGAATTGGCAAGAAAAAAGCAACAATTTTTGAATTTTTCGCATAATATTTTTATGAAAAACGGCAATTTCAGGCTCGATATGGCAGAAGAAAGCGCGGATTTTTTGAAAATCGACGTAAAAACCGCGCAAAAAAGAGTCGGCGAAAACGTAACCGTCAGGGTGACTTGCGTGCAAAAAGACGAAGAATCCCGCGCATTGAACCGCGATAAAGGCAAATATATCACCGTCGACGCCGAAAAAAACGTGGCGTATCCGTCGGTGAAAAGGGACGTGACGGCGGCGGTAAAGGACGCAATCCGAAATCTTTCGTCAAAGGCGTTCAGGGAAAGACCGCGCGTTCTCGTGGCGGGGCTTGGCAACAGATACGTTGCGGCGGACGCGATAGGTCCGAAAACCGCCGACAATATCGAAACCGCGGGGAAGACCGAAATGTATGCGATTTCGACGGGTATTTACGCGATGACAGGGCTTGAAAGCGCGACGATAATAAGGGCGGTCGCGCGGGAGACGAAAGCCAATCTCGTCATCGTCGTGGACACGCTCGCAACCGCAAAACCCATGCGAGTTTTCAGAAGTTTTCAGCTTACCGACGCGGGGCTCGAACCGGGCAGCGCGACTCAGGCGGGGCGCGACAAAATTAACTTCAAAAGCGTGGGTGTACCCGTCATTGCAATCGGCGTCCCGACGTGCGTTTACGCAAGGCAAATCGTGTTCGATACACTTGAAAAATCGGGCGGATTAAGCACCGCGAAAAAGTACGAAATCACGCACGAAATATTGAAAGAAAACGTATCGGCGCTGTATTGTCCGAAGGATTCCGAAGCCGCCGCAACCGTCGCCGCCGACGATACACGTTG
>OCLD01000371.1_pt1 | contig 11294 bp, 11 predicted proteins | sample 1495911 | NCBI WGS metagenome assembly OCLD01 (sample SAMN03418271, study PRJEB22391) | human gut metagenome | biome: human-gut; feature: organic feature; material: feces | host: Homo sapiens | place: Tanzania | collected 2013-01
ACTCCTTGATGCCGGTATGGCATTCTTTCTGAAGCATCTTAACATGAGCGGAAAGATTGTCGGGTTCCGTCGAGAGGAAAATATGGAAATACCAGCCGAGGCTTTGAGGGAAGCCCTTACCAACTCACTTTGCCATAGGCAACTCGAAAAGTATAATCTCACGCCAAGCATTGCCATATACGATGACCGCATAGAGATTGAGAATCCGGGCGTATTGCCACCGCAACTCAACACAGAAACCATTAAACAGTCGCATGGTTCCTATCCCTACAACCCCATCATGGCAGAAGTGCTTTACCGCACCACATTCCTTGAAAGTTGGGGTTCGGGGGCATCCCGTATCATGGAGGCGTGCAAGGCGCAGAATGTGCCGGAACCGACATGGAGCATCAACGGCGGATTTATTTGCGTGACGTTTGTGCGTCCTATAACAGACCCTATGAAGACACCCGTAGGATTGCAGTTAGGACTAAGTTCTGAACAAGTTGGACCTAAGTTGGACCCAAGTTCGTACCAAGTTCGTACCAAGTTCGTACCAAGTTAGAGAACTCATAGGTGTGATGACTGATAAGTACACATCATTGGTGGAAATTATAGAGCATTTCAATGTAAAAAATAAGACTAGGTTCAGAAAAGAATACATCCTTCCTGCTTTAGAAGAGGCAGCGATAGAGTGCAAATACCCAGACACTCCTAACCATCCTCGCCAGCAATACAAGTTGACGGAACAGGCAATAGAGTGGAAACGTGGACAGAAGTAAGCCACATAGATATACTGCCCGACTTTAAGCGACAAGCTTAAGGTCGGGCGGATTCTTTATTTTCCAAACGCCAATACCAACATAATGATGATGGAAATGAGGGTATAAAGGTAACAGCCGATGCTGAATCAGGTGACGTATGTCCACACTTTTCCCGAAATCCAGACTCTTTCATTGCGGCTCAACTGATTGCACATATTATAATAGTGGGACCCAATTTGTTGGCCATCTCTATTCGGTGCTTTTCAAGCGCACCATTCTCTCCGTCAATGATGGTCTTGGAGACCTTTGCCAGGCGTTGCCAGTCGTTCGGGTCAACTTCCACTGCTATCTTTGACTTTTTGATTTCGTCCACCTTTCCACTGATGGTGTCAGCCGCAGCGTTTGCGTTGGTTGCGGCATTGTCGAGCCGAAGCCGTGCGGTGTTCATGTCCGCCTTCGCCTCGATTAGTGCCTTGGTGGATTCATCCAGTGAAGACTTGGCAGAATGGAGGGCATTTACCTGTCCGTCAAAGTTCTCCGTTGCGTCCGTCAGTTCCATACTCTTGTTGATATTGCTTTTCATTGAGGAAAAGTCGATGTCTGATATTTTACTTTTGCCTATGCTCATGGCTATTGTACTTTTATGTGAATGATGTTATCTGCCGATGCCATTTTCTATATTCCTATTCCATATTACCCGGCAACTGCGTCAGCGCGATTTTTCACTCTTCACTTTTCACTTTTCACTAAAAATCATGTTGTCTGGTTGTTTTGTTGTTTAGTTGTCTTGTTGATTGAAAGAAATCCCAACCGCGTCAGCGCGATTTTTCACTTTTCACTCTTCACTTTTCACTTTTCACTAAAGAAGAAACGGCAACGGCGTCAGCCATTCTTCATTCTACATTCTTCATTCTTCATTTAATAAACGAATGAGCTGTTGCCCAGGAATTCGCGGAGAAGGCTGGTAGGAGGAATCTGGTCCTCGCCTATCGGCTTGATGTATCTGAGGAACTTGCGCAGGCGGTATGCCTCATTGAACTGGTCACTGCATTCCGGCACCTGCTCCAGCAATGGCTCTGCCTGCGTCTTGATGACGGCAAGCTCGAAGAGCATGGCGGAATTGAACATGGCATCCGCATTCTCCTGATAAGGGAATATCCACTTGTTTTCGCCCCTTCTCACTGACGGCCAGCGGCGTATGGTCTCTTCTGCCGAGCATCCACGATACTTGTGGTCGCGTATGATGCGGCGCAGGAGGCGGTTGTCGGTGGTAGGTATGTAGTTGTGCGTGTCGAGAAGGATGGTCGTCAGCGCTGAGGCATAGACGCGGAATACGTTCTCCGGCGGCAGTGCGGCGGTGAATTCCGGGTTGAGGGCGTGTATTCCCTCGATGACGAGCACGTTGTTCGGCTCCATCTTCAGTATGTTTCCGCTCCTCTCGCTCTTGCCGGTCTCGAAGTTGTAGCGTGGCAGTTCCACCTCTTCTCCGGCGAAGAGAGCCTTCAGCTGCTTATTGAAAAGGTCGAGATTGAGGGCATATAGCGACTCATAATCATAGTCGCCAGTCTCGTCGCGCGGTGTCTTGTCACGATCGACGAAGTAATCATCGAGCGAGATGTTTATCGGTTTGATGCCGTTGGTGAGCAGTTGGATGCTGAGGCGCTTGCACGTTGTGGTCTTGCCGGACGAGGAAGGACCGGCTATGAGGACGAGTTTCACGGTCTTGCGTGCCGTTATCTCATCGGCAATCCTGCTGATTTTCTTTTCCTGCAGCGCCTCGGAGAGGTTGATGAGGTCTGCTGAATGTCCTTCTGCAATGGCCTTGTTGAGCGTTCCCACGGTGCCCATCCCGAGGATGTCCTGCCACTGGTGGTGCTCACGGAATATCTCGAACATCTTGTCCTGGCGTATCATCTCGCCCAGTCTGGTAGGGTCTTCGGATGAAGGGATGCGGAGAAGGAGGCCGTCATAGTAAGGCTCCAGTCCGAAGAGGGTGATCTGCGACGTGTTGGTGAGCATGGATCCGTAGTAGTAATCCACGTAGTCGTCGATGCTGTAGTATGCCGTGTAGAGCCTTCCGCTGGTGCTGAGCAGGTCCACCTTCGATGTCTGCCCGAGCTTTCTGAACATCTCTATGGCTTCCTCGGTAGGGCATTCATGGCGCACTATCGGCTTCTTTGCGTCGATGATTTCCTGCATTCTCCGGCGCAGGGCGGCGGCATCGTCGGGCGTAACCTTGCGTCCTATCTGCAGGTCGCAGTAGTATCCGTTGCTGACAGGGATGTCGATGCTGACGCGTCCCTTCGGGAAGAGGTCGCTTATCGCCTTGCACAGCACGCAGAAGAGCGAGCGCGTATAGACCCTCATTCCTGTGGAGGAAGTGATGTCCATATACTCTACGGTCCTGGCCTGGTAGATTCTGAAATCCAGTCCCTCAGTCTTGTTGTTTACCTTCGCACATACAGGTGGATATGGCAAATTCACCTTTTCTTGCAAAAAAATGTCAGAAAGTCGGCTTCCGATTTCTACATTTAAAGTTTTTTTATTATTTTTGCAACGGATTTGTAATGTTTGCATGATAGTAAAGGTTTTTAGTGTAACGATAATATGTTTTGCAAAAGTACACATTATTTCTGTAATCTGACATAGAACATATATTAAAAAAATCATAAAAGATGTCGATTTTACTTATTTTAAAGCTCATAGGTTCATTGGCTTTGCTGATGTTTGGTATGAAATCCATGAGCGAGAGTCTTCAGAAGATGGCTGGCTCACAACTGCGTCACGTGCTCCAGGCGATGACCACAAACCGTTTCACTGGCATGCTGACAGGCGCTTTCGTCACGGCGGCGGTGCAGTCTTCCACAGCTACCACCGTGATGACCGTGTCATTCGTCAACGCCGGTCTGCTCACTCTTGCCCAGGCCATATCCATTATCATGGGCGCAAACATCGGAACGACCTTCACGGCGTGGATCATGTCAGCGGGATTCTCGTTCAATATCACGGATTTCGTCTGGCCTGCATTCTGCATAGGTATCATCCTCATTTACTCCAAGACCAGGAGAATCATCGGTGACTTCCTCTTCGGAGTCAGCTTCCTCCTGCTCGGACTCGGCACGCTGAAGGCAGCCGGCACTGACCTCCACCTCGAAAGCATCCCTGCCGTGATGCACTTCTTCGCCACCTTCGAGGACAATTACCTCTCATACATCATCTTCCTCATCATCGGAGGCATCATGACGGTATGCGTGCAGTCGTCAGCAGCCGTGATGGCTATCACCATGACGCTATGCTCCACGGGAGTATTGCCTATCTATCTCGGTATCGCACTCGTGATGGGCGAGAACATAGGCACCACCGTGACCTCCAATGTGGCGGCTCTCACAGCCAATACGCAAGCGCGCCGTGCCGCTTTCGCACATATGTTCTTCAATATCTTCGGTGTCGTATGGGTGCTCTGCATATTCCGTTATTTCATTGATTTCATCTGCGGAATGGTGGGTTATCCTACTACCGGCGCCACTCCAGCCGACGTTGCCAAGTTGCCGTTTGTCCTTGCAACTTTCCATACCACGTTCAACGTCATCAATACTGCAATCCTCATTTGGTTCATCCCTCAGATAGAAGCCATCGTATGCCGCGTCATCACTCCTAAGAAGGTGAAGGACGACGAGGAGGAAGACTTCCGCTTGCGCTTCATCTCCGGTGGTCTGATGCACACGCCGGAGCTCTCCGTCCTTGAGGCACAGAAGGAAATACACAATTTCGCACGCCGTATCCAGCGGATGTTCCGCCTCTCACGCGAGCTGCTTGAGGAGAAGGACGAGACAAAGTTCGTGAAGCTCTTCTCCCGAATAGAGAAATATGAGACCATCTCCGACAACATGGAGGTGGAGATTGCCGCATATCTCGACCAGGTCAGCGACCGCCATCTCTCTGACGAGACGAAGGCAAAGATACGCGCCATGATGCGTGAGATATCCGAGATAGAGAGTATCGGCGACAGCTGCTACAACATAGCACGCTCCATCAACCGCCACCATAAGTCGAAGGAAAAGTTCTCCGACCAGCAGAGAGACCACATCCACCAGATGTTTGCCCTCACTGACCAGGCACTGACACAGATGGGTGTCATGCTCGTGGGATACAGGGAGAACACCAATATCAACCATTCATTCAATATCGAGACTGAGATCAACAACTACCGCGACCAGCTCAAGGAGCAGAATCTCAACGATATCGACGACCATAAGTACTCCTATGCCATCGGTACCATGTATATGGACATCATCAGCGAATGCGAGAAGCTCGGTGACTACGTCATCAACGTGGTGGAAGCACGCATCGGACGCAGACAGGTTACGGCTTAGTCTGTCAGGATGAAGTAGGAGACCCCGCCACTGTGTCAGCCTCATTACCGGCTGATGCCAGTTGGATGTCGCAACGGCACCAGCCATTCTTCTTTCTTCATTATCAAAGGAATATTGGATAAAGTAAAGACATACAAACGCTATCTGCGCCTCGAGCGTGGCCTCTCAGCCAACACGCTCGAGGCGTATATGCTTGATTTGGCAAAACTGCAGTCCTTCCTCAAGGAGAGAAACCTGAGGGAGGAGGACGTGAAACTGCAGGATCTGGAGGAGTTTGCCGCCACGCTCCACGACCTCGGCATAGCTCCGGCGTCGCAGTCGCGCATCCTCAGCGGCGTGAGGTCCTACTTCCGCTTCCTCGTGCTCGACGGTTTCATGGAGAGCGACCCGTCCGAACTCCTGGAGAATCCCGTGCAGAAGAAGCACCTGCCCGAAGTCCTCTCCACCACGGAAGTCGATATGCTCGAAGACAGCATAGACCTTTCGAAATGGGAAGGCCAGCGTAACAAGGCCATCATCGAGGTGCTTTTCTCCTGCGGACTGCGGGTATCGGAGCTTATCACGCTGACTCTCTCGCGGCTGTACCTCGACGAAGGCTACATCAGAGTGATGGGAAAAGGGTCGAAAGAGCGCCTTGTGCCCATCTCGCCACGCGCCATCAAGGAGCTGAATCTCTGGTTCATGGACCGCAACATGATGACAAACATCAAGAAAGGCGAAGAGGATTACGTCTTTCTCAACCGCCGCGGAGCGCATCTCACCCGTGTCATGATCCTCATCATGATCAAGAACCAGGCGCAGATGGCAGGCATCCAGAAGACAATATCGCCGCATACGCTCCGTCATAGCTTCGCTACCGCCCTCCTCGAAGGCGGTGCCGACCTGCGGGTCATCCAGGCAATGCTCGGTCATGAGAGCATCTCCACCACCGAAATCTACACCCATATCGACATGTCCACGCTCCGTCAGGAGATACTGCTCCATCATCCGAGAAGCGGGAAGGGCGGCAATCAGTTGCCTAAGTAGTTGGCGCTTTTATGTATAGGTAATGCAAATAAAAGTTAAAAATGGTGCAGTTGCATTTTGATTGTTCACTAATTTAGTGAAGATGTGGTTTTTATTTTGTATTTTTGCAGAATATTTAGGCGAACAGTAGAATGATAATAGAATATAGTAAGGCATATTTGCGTGATTTATATGAAGAAGGACAATGCAAGGATAAATCGCATAGATATCAGCCTAATGTAATAAAGAAATACCAAAAGAGGGTAGATACATTGATGGCAGCCACCAGAAAAGAGGATTTGTTTCCGCTTAAATCACTCGGATTTGAAGCCCTTCGCGGTGAAAAAGAAGGGTTGTTCTCCGTAAAAGTGGATATGCAGTATCGTCTGGAATTCAGTCTGAAGGAAGAATGTGGAAAGGCTGTTCTCACCATTTGCACTCTGCAGGAATTATCTAATCATTACAAATAACCCCATCACTAATGGAACAGAATACCAAAAGACTTCCCACCCATCCGGGAGATGTGCTGAAAGAGGAATTGGAAGTGCGGGGCATTTCCCAGAAGCAATTCTCATCCCTCGTAGGTATCTCATACACCATGCTCAATGAGATACTCAATGCGAAGCGCCCCGTGACGAGCGATATAGCCCTTATCATGGAGGCTGCGCTCGGCATCAATCCTGAGATGCTCATCAATATGCAGAGCAGATACAACATGGCGCAGGCGAGAATGAGACCTGCCATGACTTCTAATCTCGACAAGATACGTAAGTTGTGCGCCTCATGGCTCCTCTGATTTCTATAACATCACTAAGAGAATAAATAAAAACAACATACCCAATGGAAAATAAACAGTTTAAAAGGACAACCGTTACAGCCGCATTGCCATACGCTAACGGCGGTGTGCACATCGGTCACCTCGCTGGTGTCTATGTGCCGGCAGATATCTATGTGAGATATCTCAGACTCAAAAAGAAGGATGTCATCTTCATAGGAGGCTCTGACGAGCACGGAGTGCCTGTCACTATACGTGCAAAGAAGGAAGGTATCACCGTGCAGGAAGTGGTGGACCGCTACCATAACCTCATCAAGAAGTCATTCGAGGAATTCGGAATTTCATTCGACATCTACTCACGCACCACAAGCAAGATCCACCATAAGTTCGCTTCCGACTTCTTCCGCAAGCTCTATGACGACGGCAAGCTTGAGGAAATCACCGAGGAACAGTACTGCGACGAGGTGACGGGAGAATTCCTTACTGACCGTAACATCGTGGGTACCTGCCCTCGATGCGGCGCTGAAGGCGCGTACGGAGACCAGTGCGAGAAATGCGGAGCTACCCTTTCACCGGAAGAACTCATCAATCCTACAAACAAGAACAACCCTGGACATGGCCTCGTCAAGAAGCCTACAAAGAACTGGTACCTCCCTCTCGGCGACTACCAGCAGTGGCTCAAGGACTGGATACTGCGTGACCACAAGGAATGGCGACCTAATGTCTATGGACAATGCAAGTCATGGCTTGACAGCCCAGTTGCGTGAAGTGGAAATCTTAGTGACCTCGACTGGGGAATCCCGGTGCCGGTGGAAGGTGCTGAGGGAAAAGTGCTCTACGTATGGTTTGATGCTCCTATCGGATATATCTCAAATACCAAGGAACTCTGCGACGCACATCCTGAGAAATGGGGACCTTGGGAGCAGTGGTGGAAGGATGAAGACACACGTCTGATCCACTTCATCGGTAAGGATAATATCGTGTTCCACTGCCTTATCTTCCCTGTTATGATGAAGGCGCACGGTGGATATATCATGCCTGACAATGTGCCGGCAAATGAATTCCTCAACCTGGAGAACGATAAGATTTCCACTTCACGCAACTGGGCTGTTTGGCTTCACGAATATCTCGTGGATATGCCTGGCAAGCAGGACGTACTTCGCTATGTGCTCACTGCCAATGCTCCGCAGACTAAGGACAATAACTTCATGTGGAAGGACTTCCAGGAGCGCAACAACTCTGAGCTCGTGGCTATCTATGGCAACTTCGTAAACCGCGCTCTACAGCTCACCAAGAAGTATTTCAACGGCGTAGTGCCTGCTTGTGGCGAACTGCAGGATGTGGATAATCAGGCTATTGCCGAATTCAAGGACGTAAAGGAGAAGGTGGAAGCTCTGCTCGACGAGTTCAAATTCCGCGAAGCACAGGCTGAAGCCATGAATCTTGCACGCATCGGAAACCGTTATATCACTGAGTGTGAGCCTTGGAAGGTATGGAAGACCGACCCTAAGCGCGTAGAGACTATCCTCTTCGTATGCCTCCAGCTTACTGCAAACCTCGCCATAGCGTTCGAACCGTTCCTCCCGTTCTCCAGCAAGAAGCTGCGCGAGATGCTCAATCTCGACTCTTTCGAGTGGGATCAGCTCGGTTCGATGGACATCCTCCCTGCCGGAAAGCAGCTTGCCGAGCCTGCTCTCCTCTTCGAAAAGATAGAGGACAGCGTCATCGAGGCACAGCTCAAGAAGCTTGAGGACACCCGCAAAGCTAACGAAGCTGCCAACTATGAGCCGGAACCAATCAAGGAGAATGTGGATTTCGACACCTTCGAGAAGCTCGACATCCGTGTAGGTCTCGTCACATCTTGCGAGAAAGTGAAGAAGTCAAAGAAGCTTCTCAAGTTCCATATCGACGATGGAACAAAGGAAGGACGCACCATTCTCAGCGGTATCGCAGCCTACTATGAGGATCCTCAGGAGCTCGTAGGCAAGCAGGTGCTCTTCGTAGCCAACTTCGCGCCTCGCAAGATGATGGGTGAAGAGAGCCAGGGCATGATTCTCTCCGCCGTCAATTTCGACGGAACGCTCAGCGTGACCACCACAAGCAAGGACGTAAAGCCAGGCTCACAGGTAGGCTAAACACCACCACAGCCATGGCAATGTCAGCGGAATCCATGGTCTTCCGCCACTGTGTCAGCCGCGTTACCGGCTGATAATAGCAAGCCCGTCCCCCACATTGCCCCCATCACAGGGCATCCAAAAAGAAAACAAGATAATGATAATAGAACAGAAAATACAGCAAGCAGTCCTGAAAGCCGTAAAGGAACTCTACGGTCAGGAAGTGCCGGAGAAGATGGCACAGCTCCAGAAGACACGCGCAGAGTTTGAGGGAAACCTCACCCTCGTGGTCTTCCCGTTCGTCAAGATGGCAAAGAAGAAGCCGGAAGACGTAGCAAAGGAAATAGGTGATTACATCGTAAGCAACTGCCCCGAAGTGGCATCATGCAACGTGGTGAAGGGATTCCTCAACCTCGTCATAGCCAAGGAGGCATGGATTGCCCTCCTCAATGACATCGAGGCAGACCCTCATTACGGCGAGAAGAAAGCCACAGAGGACTCAAAGCTCGTCATGATAGAGTATTCTTCACCTAACACCAACAAGCCTCTCCACCTCGGACACGTCAGAAACAACCTCCTCGGATGGTCTCTCGCACAGATCATGGAGGCAAACGGCAACAAGGTGGTCAAGACGAATATCGTCAACGACCGTGGCATACATATCTGCAAGTCAATGCTCGCATGGCTCAAATATGGCAACGGAGAGACTCCTGAGTCATCAGGAAAGAAGGGCGACCACCTCATCGGCGACTACTATGTAGCCTTCGACAAGCACTACAAGGCTGAGTGCGACGAGCTCCAGAAGCAGTATATGGCTGAAGGAATGGCTGAGGATGCCGCCAAGGAAAAGGCCAAGCAGGAGGCACCGCTCATCAAGGAAGCACACGATATGCTCGTCAAATGGGAAAACAACGACCCTGAAGTGCGTGCTCTCTGGGCCAAGATGAACGAGTGGGTATATGCCGGTTTCGACGAGACCTACAAGGCTCTCGGCGTAAGTTTCGACAAGATATACTACGAATCAAACACCTATCTCGAAGGTAAGGAGAAGGTGGAGGAAGGCCTTGCAAAGGGATTCTTCTACCGTCGTCCGGACAATTCCGTATGGGCAGACCTCACCAAGGAAGGTCTCGACGAGAAACTGCTCCTCCGTTCCGACGGCACCTCAGTCTATATGACACAGGATATCGGCACTGCAAAGCTCCGCTTCCAGGATTTCCCTATCGACCAGATGATATACGTAGTCGGCAATGAGCAGAACTACCACTTCCAGGTGCTCTCCATCCTTCTCGACAAGCTCGGCTTCAAGTGGGGAAAAGACCTCGTGCATTTCTCTTATGGCATGGTCGAACTGCCTAACGGAAAGATGAAATCACGCGAAGGAACCGTGGTGGACGCCGATGAACTCATAGCAAGCATGATCGCTGACGCAAGAAAGACAAGCGACGAACTGGGCAAATTCCACGACATGAGCGAGGAAGAGCGTCAGGAGATATCACGCATCGTGGGTCTCGGAGCGCTCAAATACTTCATCCTCAAGGTGGATGCCAGAAAGAACATGCTCTTCAATCCGGAGGAATCCATCGACTTCAACGGCAACACAGGTCCGTTCATCCAATACACCTACGCACGAATCCGCTCCATTCTCCGCAAGGCTGAGGAGCAGGGCATCACCGTTCCTGCCGCTCTTCCTGCCGGAATGCCGCTCGTGGAGAAGGAAATCACCCTCATACAGAAGATTTCCGAGTATGGCGCTGCAGTGGTACAGGCCGGCAAGGACTACTCTCCTTCAGGCATAGCAAACTACTGCTACGAGCTGACCAAGGAGTTCAACCAGTTCTATCACGATTACAGCATCCTCGGTGCTGACACCCAGGACGAGAAGCTTACACGCCTCGTCATCGCCAAGAACGTGGCAAAGACCCTCAAGAACGGTATGGCTCTCCTCGGAATCGAAGTGCCGGAGCGCATGTAATCCAGACCCGAAAGAGTACTGGAGATCGCATCTTCCGTCAGGAAAAGACATAATTCCGTCAGGAAAAAGACAGGATTCCGTCAGGAAAAGATAAGATTCCGTCAAGAAAAGACAAAAGGACATATCAAAAGCAGAATGTAGCAGACCACCCATATCTGCCGCATTCTGCTTTCTTTTTTTCGCCCGTAAAATCCCATTCCGTAACCCGTTGACTCCCAATAATATACCGACCGCATTGCAAAAGCATAGTTATTACCTCCTAAAAGCATAGATATTGCATCCTAAAAGCATAGCTATTGCATCGTAAAA
>OCLD01000376.1_pt1 | contig 11239 bp, 10 predicted proteins | sample 1495911 | NCBI WGS metagenome assembly OCLD01 (sample SAMN03418271, study PRJEB22391) | human gut metagenome | biome: human-gut; feature: organic feature; material: feces | host: Homo sapiens | place: Tanzania | collected 2013-01
AACGATGCAGCTCCTGCAAAGTATGAGGAGCCAGCTTACTGGACATTCTGCACAATCAAGGGCTTCGAGGCTCCAGAGGTGACTACAGGCATCGACGCTGTTGGCGCTGCCAAGGCTGCTAATGGCAAGTATGTTGAGAACGGTAAGGTTTATATCGTTAAGGATGGCAAGAAGATTTCTGTTGCTGGTTTCAGCATCAAGTGATAGCTTGGCATACTGACAAAATAATATGAAGGTGCAGAACTCGCAGGGGTTCTGCACCTTTTGTTTTTGCTGGATTTTCCTCGCATTTCTTTTCCCAGTTCGTGTTTTTTTCATTAACTTTGTGCCTTGAAATATATAATGACATCTAATCAACTCTAATCCGAGAGGTATTTAAGCGTGAACTATATGAAAGAATCATATATAAATATGTGTGCTGCACTGCACCGATTGGCCGCAGCTTTGATGGTATGTGTGTGCGCATTTGCTGTGGGACGCGCTCAAAACCCACGTCTCTTCACAGTGCAGCACGGACTGACCACATCCAATTTCAAGAGTGTCTACATAGATTCTAAAGGCATTGTGTGGATGACAGGAACAAGGATGCTGACGCGCTTTGACGGAGCAAGCTTTCACGACCTGCCCAATGTGGATAAGCTTGCGCAAGCCATTGTTCAGCATCTGCAATGGCATGAAGGAATGTGGCGATGAGAAGTATCTTGTGTATACAAGCGATGGATTGTTCATGCTCGACGCCCGTTACAATAAGTTTGAGCGTGTGGTGCTCAACAATGATGAGAATCTGTCTCATGGCTACTCTGTAAACAATGTTTGCGATTATATCAAGCAGGGGCAGGTCTTGGTGACCACAGATGGCTTCAGCAGTTATGTCTATGATGTGGAGAAGCGTGCTGTCGACAGTGTGGCCTCGCAGGCTGTCATCAAGGCTGTTGGCTCATCGTTCATTCTGTGTTCTGCCATTGACAGCCATAAGATGCTGTGGGCAAGCACCATAGACAAGAAACTGGCTTGTGCCGACCTTGTTAAGATGCGGCATGTGAGTCTTGAAGTGTCGGATGAGGCAGCTGCAATGCTTGCCACAGCTACGGTGCATGACATGCAGGAATGCGGCGGCAAGATGTACTTCGCCTTGTCTAAGGGCCTGTTGGCTTACGACAGAAAAAGCAACAGGGTTTATGTGGTCAAGGGCTTGCATTGTTCGGTGAAGACACTTGCCAATAAGCGTGGCGGCAGATTGTATGTTGGCACCGACAGTTATGGCATATGGGTGCTCAATCCCAAGGATGACACCATGCACCTATATCAGAATGCGGCTTCACCCGTCAATATGGCATATGCCAAGGTTGCAGACCTCGTGGAAGATGCTGACGGCAATCTCATAGTGGAAATCATGCAGAAAGGTGTGCTTGTCGTGCCTATGCGCAATGGCATGTTCAAGCATCTGACAGTGACGCCTTCAGACGACGCATCTAATGTGTCGTGTGTCACATCCATGTCTTTTGCCGCAGATGGCTCTTGTTGGACAGGCACTGATGGCGGTGGTGTGTTTCGAGTGTCTAACGAAGGCTCCATCAGATATAATGATGGCCTGCGCTCCAGTCTTGTGCAGTCTGTGCTTGTGGATAAGCACGGCACCGTGTGGTGCGGCACTTATGGCGGCGGTGTGCAGATGTTTTCCAACGGAGTCTGGACATTGGGCGATGGAGCGTGGCTGGCACCGCTTGCCAACGAGATGGTGATGCATCTTTGTTACGATGATGTTCACGATGTCATATATGCATCTACCAATGGCAAGGGCATATTCAAGATTGATGCGTCATCAAGAACTGTCACGGCCTACCACTACAAGACACTCGTCAATCACTGGCTTGTGAAGAGTTTCATGGCTTCGGATGGGACGCTGTGGACCTGCGGATGCAACAGAGTGACTTATCACAATGCTGCAGCACGGCGTGAGGGTGCATTCAAATATAAAGGCCAGGAATTCTTCGAGATGGTTGATGTGAAGCAGATGGGCGACATGATAGTGCTGGCTGGAAGCGAAGGCGTGTTCTTCTATGACATGAAGACAGGCGAGACCACTGTTGTGGATGCCAGCAATGGATTGCGCAGCAATGATGTGAGAAGTATTGTGGTGGCTGGCAACCATGTGTGGGTGGCTACGATGAGAGGCGTGGCCAGTATTGATGCCACAACGTATGAGGTGAGAAACTATGAATCGTTCTCAGGATATTTCATGGGGGAGTTCCATCGTTCGGCTTCTGTGCTGTCGCCAGATGGCAAGGTGATGTTTGGCGGTGATAATGGCATACTCTGTTTTGAGCCTGCAGATATACAGCAGCGCAAGTCGAATTCGTTCAGCATCTCGTTCTGCTCGCCCGATGTGTCTGATCCAGACCGCATACATTATGACTATATGCTTGAGGGATATGACAGCCACTGGCATTCAGACGTGAAGATGGCACAGGCATCGTATGCCTCGCTCCATTCGGGAGAATACACGCTTAAGGTGAGGGCTTATTATGAAGATTATCCCGACAAGGCTATTGTGAAAACCATGAAGGTCATAGTGGATGCTCCGTGGTATGCCAGTGTGTGGGCAGTGATGGCGTATCTCCTTGTTGTGGTTCTTGTGGCCATTGCATTTTACCGCATGGTCAAAGAGCGCAGGGCGCAGAAGCGTGAGATAGAAGAAGCTAAGAAAGCCAAGGACATGAGAGATGCCAAACTGAGGATGTTCACCAGCTTCTCTCATGAACTGAAGTCGCCTCTGATGATGATACAGGCGCCGCTGAAGGGACTGGCAGAAGAGGAGAAGGAAGAGAAGAAGCTCGAACTGTATGCTATCATGCAGCGAAACTGTCAGAAACTTCTTGACATAGTGAAGCAAATCACAGACATACAGAACATCGATTCGGGACAGTTCAGCCTTAAGCTGGAAGAACACGACTATGTTGAATATGCTGATCGTGTGTTTGAACGCTTTAAAGGAGTGGCTGCCGTGAAAAACATCTCATTTGTTGTGGAGCACCAGGAGCCAGAACTTCACATGTTTTTCGATGACAGGCATTTTGACAAAATCATCAACAATATCTTGTCCAATGCGTTCAAGTTCACTCCTGATGGAGGAAAGGTCATTGCGCGCAGTGCTGTTGTGGGAGGCAATGTGATGCTCTCATTCTACAACTCAGGCTCTCGTTTTGATGAAGAAGACATGAAGCACTTGTACGAACGTTTCTACCGTGGCTCTGCTGGCAACAATGCCTCTGGCTCGGGCATCGGACTCAATCTTGCTTATGAGTTGGTCAAGTTGCATCATGGCAAGATAGAGGTCAGCAACATCGAGCCAGATGGCGTGGAGTTTCGTCTCACGTTCCCATTCTGCAATGTCGAACTTGACAGTGCGGACGGCAAAACTACGGTGCTCGTTGTGGATGATGACAAGGATGTGGTTGAATATGTCAAATCGCAACTGGAAAGCGACTGCAATGTGCTTGTGGCATTCTATGGCAACCAGGCATGGTCGCAATTAGTGGCGAAGAAACCTGATGTGGTGGTGACCGACTATAAGATGGCAGATGGCAATGGCATCGATCTGTGCCAACGCATCAAGTCAAACCCGCAGTGCGATGACATTCCTGTCATCATGCTCACGGGTGAGGGCAGTGAGTCATTGCAGTTGCACAGCCTTAACATACAAGTGGATTATTATTTAGAGAAACCTGTGGGCATACGCATCCTTCGTTCAGCCATAGCTCATGTGCTTAAGGCACGTGAGGATGCGCGCAAGCGGATGCGCAGGATGGATATAGGAGCAGCAGTGGAGGGCGTGTCCAATGGGACACAGACTGTGAACTTTATGGAACGCGTCAACGCTTGTGTGAAGAAGCATCTTGGTGATAGCGAATATTCTGTGATAAGGCTGGCCGATGATGTAGGCATGTCCAAGAGTCAGCTGAGCAGGAAGATGAAAGATGAATGCGGCATCACGCCAAATGCTTTCATCAAATCGTACAGGCTTAAATGCGCGGCATACATGCTGGCGCACAACAACAGCAACATCAGTGAGGTGATGTATAGTGTTGGCTTCAGCAGCCCAAGTTATTTCGCTGCTTCGTTCCGTGAATATTTCAACATGTCGCCGAGAGAGTTTATGGCATACTACAAGGAGACTGCTGATGACGACTTGCTGGATAAACTGCTGCAATGAGGCAGTGTGGCCCTCGCCTGATGTACATGACGCTCACTTGCGACACAATCAAATAAGCGTATGCGTGAAATAAAGATAGCTGTTATAGACCATAACGTGCTTGCGGCCATGGGGCTGCAGCGCATTCTGACCGATATCATTCCGGTGGCAGATGTGCAGGTGTTCATCTCGTTCGATGCACTGAGGCAATCTGCCGCAGATGATTTTGTGCATTATTTTGTGTCATCGCGCATCTATTTCGAGTATGCCTCGTTTTTCAAGGAGAATGGAAAGAGGCCCATAGTGCTTGTCAATGGCGACATGCAGGTGGCGGGTGTGCCAACACTCAATGTGTGTCAGCCAGAAAGGAGTCTGGTGAAGTCGATTCTTGCCACTCACAGAATGGGACATGGCGAGCGGCTTGAAGGTCGGCAGGGAAATGAGCGTGGTGGCGTCTGTGCATGCCATCATGTGAATGAGCGCGCAGGTGTGGTGCATGGCATGGATGGCGGCAGACATGACGCACAGCTCTCGCCTCGTGAGGCGGAGGTGGTGGTGCTCCTTGCCAAAGGATTCATAAATAAAGAAATAGCAGACAGACTCAACATTAGCGTCACTACGGTTATCACGCATCGCCGCAACATAATGGAGAAACTGCATGCTCGTTCTTTGGCCGATGTCATCATATATGCTGTGATGAACGGCTTTGTGGAGGTAGGGGACATATAGTGCGTGAACACAAAACGACAGCCATGGCAACGGGTGTTGCCATGGCTGTCGCGCAACGGAAAATGTCCTGAATAGTCAGATTTATTGTCTTGACTGTTGGGTGAGTGCTCGATGCGGCTTGGGGTTTATGAGATGGTTTTGGACCTACGCTTGCCTTCTCTCTTCATTATTTGAAGTAATAGAGGAATGTGGCCAAGCCCTCGAGAGCCTGTTTCTTCTGTCCTTCTATCTCCAGCTTGAACTTTATCTGCGCCTTGCATATGCCGCGTATGTTGGATATGTCGTGAAGGCTTGCAGATAGGCGCACACGTTGTCCGGAGAGCACAGGCTGGCCAAATCTCATCTGGTCCATGCCATAGTTGACAAGCATCTTGACGTTGTTCACCTGGATGATTTCCTGCCAAAGGTGTGGAAGGAGGGAAAGGGTGAGATAGCCATGAGCAATGGTCGACTTGTATGGGCTTTCCACCTTGGCGCGATCAGTGTCCACGTGAATCCACTGGTGGTCGAGGGTGGCGTCGGCAAAGAGGTTGATGCGCTCTTGTGACACTTCAAGCCATTCGCTTGTGCCGATTTGTTCGCCAAGGTGTGAGGCGAACTCTTCATAAGAATTGATGATGAGTTTTTCCATTATGCTGTAAAAGTATGTATTAGTATTCTTTGTGATTAAACAATAAAATGTGTGTTTTTTCTAAATTAAATGCAAAGATATGAAATAATTTTTTTAAAAGAAAGGATAAAGTAAAGAAAATCAGAAGATGGTAACGTATAATGTATAAAATGGAACAAAAAAACTTGTGTATGTCGTGAATATAGTCTTACTTTGTATGTGAAAATGGCTCAATGGTAATATTTTCACCGTCATTGGCCATGTCGCGCATTTGACAATTAGAACTAATATTTTATATACTTATGGAAAAAACTTGGAGATGGTTTGGCAAGAAGGATAAGATAACCCTTCAGATGCTGAGACAGATTGGAGTGGAAGGCATTGTCACAGCCTTGCATGATGTGAAAAACGGTGACATCTGGACCGTTGATGCCATCATGGACATGAAAAACTATATAGAAGCTGCTGGCTTGAAATGGTCGGTGGTGGAGAGTCTGCCTGTATGCGAGGCCATCAAATATGGCGGGCCTGAGCGCGACCAGTTGATTGAGAACTACAAGGTGAGCCTTGCCAATCTCGGCAAGTGCGGCATACACTGCATCTGCTACAATTTCATGCCTGTGCCGGGCGTTCGGACAGCGACTGGGCCCGCACTGAGCTTGACCATCCTTGGACTGATGGCAGCACAAGCCTTTATTTCAATAAGGTTAAGTTTGTCTACTTTGACCGTTACATCCTTAAGCGCGATGGCGCAGAGAAAGACTATACAGAAGAAGAGAATGCCAAGGCTGACGAAATGGCTAAGACCATGACTCCAGAGGCTGACGCCGCATTGGTCGACACCATCATTGTGAAGACCCAGGGTTTTGTCAATGGCAACATCACAGAGGAGGACAAGCAGCCTGTGGCTCTATTCCGCAAACTGCTGGCTCTTTATGATGGCATCACGCCCGACGGGCTCAGAGCAAACTGGAAGTATTTTCTTGAGCAGATAATGCCGACATGTGATGAGTATGACATGAACATGTGCGTGCATCCTGACGATCCTCCAATGCAGTTGCTGGGTCTGCCGCGTGTGGTCACATGTGATGCCGACATCGAATGGTTCCTCAATGCAGTGGACAATCCGCATAATGGTCTCACCTTCTGTTGTGGCAGTCTGTCGGCTGGCGCTCAGAATGATGTCCCAGCTTTGGCGCGCAAATATGCTAAACGTACCCACTTTGTGCATCTGCGTTCCACTAATGTTTTTGAGAATGGTGACTTCATAGAGGCTGATCATCTTGGAGGCAGAGCCAATCTCATTGAGGTGGTTAAGATTTTTGAAGAGCAGAACCCTGGTCTGCCTATGCGTGTGGATCATGGTCGCACCATGCTTGGTGATGAGGACAAGGGCTACAACGCAGGCTATTCATTTCATGGCCGCATGATGGGACTTGCCCAAATGGATGGCGTGATGGCTGCTGTGAAATATATGTTGAAGAAATAGCTTTAAGTGGGTTGTTATAAATTTGGCGTGCTCTGTTCTGCTGCGGCATGTCTTCTGTCTGGATGGCCTATGCGGTCATGATTGATGATAATCAGAAGTGGCAGATGAGCAGAAGAGTGTGCGGTAAATGAGAAAGTTTTATGCTTTGATGTTGTAAAATAATTCTGAACACCTACTTAACATTCCATATTATTTAAGAAATAACAAATAACAATACGATATGACATCATTAAAAGGAAAGATTGCTGTGGTGACAGGTGGCACAGGCGTGCTCGGCAGCAATGTAAGTGAAGGCCTGCTGCAGGCAAGTGCCACAGTGGTGGTTGTGGGTTCTCGTCAAGAGACAGTGGACAAGGCTCTTGCCAAGCTCACTCCTGTGGCCGAAGCTAATGGAACCACTGTTACGGGTTACGTGTGCAATGTGCTCAAGCATGAGGAGATAGTGGCTCTTACAGAGCAAATCAAGGCTGATTTCGGTCGTGTGGATGTTCTCGTCAATGCTGCTGGAGGCAATGTGGGCGGAGCCAATATCATGGATGATATGAATGTGTATGAGTGTGATATTGAGTCTCTGCATAAGGTCATCGACCTTAATCTTTGGGGCACTATATATCCATGCCTCACCTTTGGCAAGATTATGGCAGAACAGAAGAGCGGCAGCATCATCAATGTGAGTTCGATGGCTGCCTATGATGCTCTCTCGCGTGTGATGGGCTATTCTATTGCCAAGGAAGGCGTCAATGCCTTGACAAAGTGGCTCGCTCAGGATTTTGCCCGCAAATATGGTGAGAAGATTCGTGTTAACGCCATAGCTCCAGGTTTCTTCATTGGCGAGCAAAACCGCAAAGCCTTGCTCAATGACGACGGCTCTCTCACGGAGCGCAGCCACAAGGTGCTCAACAAAACTCCTATGGGACGCTTTGGCGACATATCAGAGTTGAACGGCATAGTGCGTTTCCTAGCTTCTGACGAGGCAAGTTTCGTTACAGGAACCATCATTCCTGTGGATGGCGGTTTCAGTTCGTTCTCAGGAGTGTAGTTTTCGGCATCTTCTATAACCGTGAGCGGAAGGGCATGCTTTCTGCAAATTGTTAAGTTATCAGCAGGTTATCTTGTCAATAATGGCATGATAATCTGCTTTTTTTCTTCATTGTGAGATGAAGTGTGACAGTAACCCAAAATTGGCAGACCTTTTATGAGGGAACATGAAACTAAAAAAGAGGAAGTGATGTGATCACTTCCTCTTTTTGTGGTACCACCAGGATTCGAACCGGGGACACACGGATTTTCAGTCCGATGCTCTACCAACTGAGCTATGGCACCGTCTCTGATTTCGTTTTGCGAGTGCAAAGGTAGACATTTTTTTTCAAATGGCAAAATAATTGGTGCCTTTTTTTAGCACGAAGTGGCAAAAAATTCTGCTTATGTGCATTTTGTTCATCTTTTGCCTATCATTTGGAGAAATTCCGCCGGCTTGTCATTGATGATAAGTGAATCGGGAAAGTCGGTTTCCTTAAGCAGCGGAAGGGCATGATGGTAGTCGCATATAGCGGCAGAATGGTGTGCATCGCTTCCGAGGATGATATTCACGCTATGCTTCTTGCATAGCTGTAGCATTTCAACAAACATAGGATGCGCAAGGTGTTTGCCTCGTGATGGGTTTAGTGAACTGCTGTTTAACTCAAGCAAAGTGTTGTGCTGTTTAGCTGCAAGCACTATGGCTTCAAGGTCAAGGTGTGAAGCTGTTCCGTCGCATGGATGGGAGATGATGTTTACCCTTGGGTTCTCTATGGCTCCAATGATGGCGGAGGTGTTTTGCTGTTTGGTGCCATCGGTGTAGCAAAGAAGGTGGAGGCCGGCTATTACGTGATCCATGCATCGCAGTGTCGCTTCATCGGTTATGTCAAGGTTGCCTTCATAGTCGATGATGTTCAATTCGGCTCCCATGAGCAACGTTGTGTTGCCATATTGCCGCGGCACCACGTATTGGTTGCGGAAATATATGGGGGAGCATGTGCCTGGTATAGCAGGGCCATGTTCTGTCACTCCGAAGAGTGTGAGGTTGTGGCGGCAGGCTTCGTCAACCATTTCCTTGAGTGTGCAGAAGGCGTGTCCCGACACAAGGGTGTGGATGATATGCCGTTTATAAGCATGTGCTTTTGTCGGATTGCATATCATGCAGTCTGTGTATAATACAATTAAGGTGTCACATCAGTGAATCGAAAGGAAAATCCTTTTTCATGCGGTAGGCAAGTCCTGTCATCACTGCAAGGAGTTCACCGTGCTGGTTTGTTATTTTTATGTCGCAGTAGGGCAGTTTGTGGTGGTTGAGCAGTTCGTTGCATTCGGCTGTGATGGTGTCGCCTAATTGTGCTGATTTGAGAAAGGTGATGGTGTTTGAGATGCCAAGAGACAGGATACCATGGCTGTTGGTCACGGCGGCGAAGGCAAGGTCGGCAAGGGTGTATATCGCACCGCCTTGGCATACGCCGCCACCATTAAGGTGCCGCTCTTCCACTGTGAGTTTGGCCTTGGCGCTTCCTTCCTTCACCTCTGTCAGATGTGCTCCGATGCTTGAGGCAAAGCGGTCGCCATTATTAAGTCTTTCAAGTAGTGTCATTGTGCCGTTGTGTTTATTTCAACTACAAAGTTAGGCATTTTCTGCCATTTGCAGGCTTTGTTAGATGCTCTTTTTCTTTTTTTTCATATCTTTGCATTGACATTGTTCTATTATAAACAAACATAACTAACTTATAACAACTTATCTATGACAAAGAAACTGTTACTTGTCGCCATCATGGCCATGGCGATGGCCGGACTTGCCTTTGCGCAAGGGAAGAAAGCTTTCTCTGGCTACAGTGTTGGCACAGATGGCCAACTTGCAGAAGGTGCTTGGTGCTGGTTTGCCGATCCTCGTGCTCTTCACTATGAGAGCAAGGATGGAAAGATCGACGCCACTTATATTGGCTATATTGACTATCATGGTAGCATTAAGGCCATGCAGATAGACCATAAGAGGAATAAGCGGGCTGAGGTGCTGGTGCGCTCGTGGTTTCAGCCAGACGATCATGACAATCCTTCGTTTCTCATATTGCCTGACGGGCGTGTGATGATTATCTATTCTCGCCACACGGATGAGCCTTGTTTCTATTACCGCATCAGCCGCAGACCAGGAGACATCACATGTCTTGGCGAAGAGAAACGGCTGGCCACAGCAAACAACACCACTTATCCAAATCCATTTATCCTTAGTGATGATCCCAATCATATATATATGTGCTGGCGAGGCATTGGCTGGCATCCTACGGTGGCTCAGATGAGTATGCCCGACAATGACGACAATATCAAGTTCACTTGGGGCCCTTACCAGATGGTGCAGTCGTCTGGAGCTCGCCCATACGCAAAGTATGTGAGCAATGGCAAGGACAAGATTGGGCTTGCATACACCACAGGACATCCTGACAATGAATACCCCAATTGGTTGTATTATAACATTTTTGACATCAACGACAGATGCCTGTACGACATCAATGGCAATAAGTTGAGCAATGTGAAGGATGGACCTTTCAAGGTGAGGCGCAACGATGAATATGCGAAGGCTTATCCAGCCACAGTGGTGGACAGGACGGACGACCGCCGCGACTGGCTTTGGAATATTGCTATAGACAAGAAGTCTGCTTTCCCTATAATAAGCATGACGAAGATAAACAAGGAGAAGGATTCACACGATTATTATTATGCCACATGGGATGGCAAGGGATGGCATGCCGCATTCATAGCCAACGGAGGAGGGCATTTCCATCAGACCCCAACTACGGAAAGATGCTATTCTGGCGGCATGACCATCGACCGTGACAATGTGAATGATGTGTATTGCTCGGTGCCTGTGGACGGTGTCGGTGCCTGTGGACGGTGTGTATGAGATAGTGAAATATACCATGAGCGATGACGGCTCAAAGGTGGTTGCCTCAGAGCAGGTCACTCGCAATTCGAAGGAAAACAATTCCCGTCCGTTCGTCATAGAAGGCACCCGCAAGGGAAAGTATCGTTTGGCTTGGATGAATGGCAAATATTATTATTGGATAGTCAACACAAGGTATAAGAATGCTTACCCTACAACCATCATGATTGACAGTCGTCTGCCTAAGATGGATTGGAATAGGAAGAATGTGGAGATGGACATGAATGTGCTTGTCGACAAGGACAATTATGAGGGTGA
>OCLD01000377.1_pt1 | contig 11214 bp, 6 predicted proteins | sample 1495911 | NCBI WGS metagenome assembly OCLD01 (sample SAMN03418271, study PRJEB22391) | human gut metagenome | biome: human-gut; feature: organic feature; material: feces | host: Homo sapiens | place: Tanzania | collected 2013-01
TTTGAATGAAAAAGTTTAGCACCCCCCCCGAATTTTCCCCGAAATGTTTCACAAATCAGACTTTTCAAGGCTCTAAACGTGTTTGTTTTCAGCATTCTTTCTCATTGTGCATGTTTTATCATGTGAAAACAATCACTCCTTCACCCTCCGATTCTCTTTATAATTCTCTTGTTCGCCTCATTGATTCTTGAGACATCAATGGAGTTCAGATACACCTGCGTGGTCTTTATGGAATTATGTCCCATTCCTTCACTTATGATGGCGATGGGGATGTTCATGTCTCTTGCCACGCTTGCCCACGTGTGGCGTGCCACATAAGTGGTAAGCGGCATTTTCAATCCTACCATCTCTCCAATCTTCTTCAATGCACGGTTTATGTTGATCTGCATGCGTTGGTATTGCAGGTACTCCGTGCCATCCTCCTTCTTTATGATTGGAAACAAATACGAACCGTTCTCTGTCTGATGTGCATAGCGGTCCAGTATTTTCTGTTGCGCCTTTTCCCATTCCACCATCAGGCATTGGTTTGTCTTCCTGCGACAATAAGTCCACATGCCGTTCTTCAGGTCTGCCTTTCGCAGATAGGCAATATCCACAAACGGCATTCCACGCATATAGAAGCTGAACATGAAGATATCACGGGCAAGAGCCATTGTAGAGTTTTCCGGCAGTTCAAGGTGCGCTATCACTTTCAGTTCCTTCTCGCTGATTGCCCGTTTTGTTGTCTTGACGTATGACAGACGCACATGGCTGAATAGATTCCTGTTGCTTAACAGACCTTCTGCCGCAGCCTTACATAATAAGGTGTTGAGCGTGCGCAGATAGCAGCGGATGCTGTTCTGCTTCAATCGCCTGTCTATAAGCCAAGCCTCGTAACATTCCATCATATCGGGTGTGAGTTCATCGAATGTCAAATCCACATCCTCCCTGAATGCCTTGAAGCGTCGATATGCATTGCCGTATGTACGGGCAGTGCCTTGTCGCTTCATCTGCTCTTTCCTGGCCACTTGCTCCTGCAAGAACATGAATACGGTCCTGCAAGTCTGCTCTTTACTGAAGGCATTGCATAGTTCTTCTACTGTATAGTCCTTGTGGCTGTGCTCCATCCTGTCAAGGATAGTCTGCCAACGCTTTAATGCCCAGTCGATTCTACACTGCATCAGTGCCAACGCAGCCTTCCGTTCGCTCCCTACTGCCATCACGATTGCCTCTGTGCTTTCATCCCACTCGTCGGGATAGATGTGGTGCTCCGTACTTATCCATTTCACCTTGCGTTTGTGTATCACCTGATAATATAATGTACCCTCCGCTTCTGGTACAGACGAGGGACGAAACTTGAGTTTTATTGTTGCCATGATTCGCTTCTTTTGAATTTGTTATTATAACGCAAATACCTTCCCTTTCCATCAGCAGAACCACCCTAAAACCACTTCTTATAAAAAAAAGCGAAAGAGCCAAGTGAAAATATCACTCAGCTCTTTCGCTTTAATGTCTGTTGACGTTTATGTCTTATGCAAGTGCTGCATATCTTTTGCAAGTCCCTTCTACTCCATAGTAGTGGAGCATAAAGCAATACTCTACCTGGAAAGAATTTAGAATTATGCATTATGCATTATGAATTATCATCTCACCACCTTGCGTACCTTGCCGTTATGTCGCTCGATGATGAGACCTTTATGGTTGCGGGCAGCCTTGGTGCCTATGAGGCGACCGGCTGCGTCGTAGATACGCTTTGGAGATGCTTCGTTGGCTTTCCCGGCGGTGATGTCCTCGATGCCGGTGGCAGGATAGAGGTCGTAGTTTATATCCCCCTGGTCAGGACGGTGCATTATCACCATGTCGTTGCCCATCTTGAATTCCTCTCGCCAGTTGCCTATCTGGCAACCCATTATGTCAAGTGAGAAGTAACCGTCACCGCCACCGCTCCATCCCCAGTTTACGCCCACATAGCCACGCTCATCGTAGCCGTCAAGGACGAAACAGTGGTAGGAATCAGTGCCGTTGTAATTGGATCCGCCAGCATACATTACAGGATTGCCGGCACTGAGCTCACGGTAAATCACCTCACACCACTTTGCGTCATCGTAGTTGTCAGGTGTAGGGTAATCCTTGTAACCGTAATACTTCACTATGTAGCCGAAGTTGTCTCTCAGTCCATCAGCGGCATCAAAGAGATAAGCTCCGCTGACATCGTAGGCATATTGCATCTTGGCGGCAACGCCACAATGATACATGAGGGTAGCGACAGCTCTCTTCTTTTCTGGTGTTATACCTACTGCTCCTTTATAGGAAGGCACTACTTGGTTGTCATAGTCATAAGTAGTTGCAGAATAATCGACTGTAAGTTTCTGGGAATTGTTGTTATACCATACATAGTTTGTTCCTATACCTTTATCAGGATACCTGTGATAGTTGATGATCTGTGCCATAGCTGTGGCAACGCAACCTGTCACGCATTTTCCCTTCTCGGCTTTTGGGCAAAACTCATTATATGGCTTTCCCTGGTCCCACTTTGCCTTCACCATGTGAGGTACAGACTTCTTGCAGTCGCTTGGCACGCCGGCGTTCTTGCCTCCTGCACGACGAGGAGCAGACATGATGTGATTGTTGAGCTTTATCTCAGCCACTGAGAGATACCATGAGAGTGCAGGATTCTCAGCCGAGAAGGCATTGTCTGTGGAATATCCCACCACCGGACTGTTGGCATCATCATTTGCTATGATGGCGAAGCCGCCTTCTTCATAGCCCATTACGGTGTAAGCCTTGGTGGCGGTAATCTTCTTGATTTCAGGTGTAGCCTTGCCTGTAGCGATGGATCGTGTTACGGCAGCAGGAGCGATAAGCCTCTCAGCTATACGTTTGATGTCCTGAAAGGAACGTTCCTCAGCCGAAGCAGGAGAGAAGATTCCCGACAATGCCAGGAAAAGGAAAAGGAGAAGAGTAGTGTTCTTTTTCATAAATACAGATAATCGTTATTGTGGTTATCATACCATGTGAGCCTATCGAGGCTGGCTCCTATGTGATAGAGAAGTCCCGATAGGCCCTGTTAGGCTATTTGACCTTATGATTACAAGTCTTTATTTACGTTTCAATACGCAATCGACGAAGATGAACGCATTGCCACCATACCATGCTGTGAAGTCACTGAGATAGATGGTCTTGAGATTACCTTCGAAAGTAGCGACCACAGGCTTGTCAACAGACTCTTTAGAAGCGAACGTGAAAGCGGAGTTCCATGTGGCAGGCTCGAAGGTAATGGTCTTGGCATCATAATCCACTACGCCGAGGAATTCGTCAGTCCATCCGTAGAAATTGAGGAGCTTGACGTGCGTATCGTCGATGAAGCGGATAGATACCACGTCGTCATAGTCAAGGTCCATCCTGGTATAGTCCTGACCAAAATAGTCATAGCCCTTGATGTGAATGTTGTATTCCTTCTCATCTGCCTTCTCTTCATCTGTCCAACCCCAATCGAACTGGTCGTACTCGCCTGCGCCGATCTGGCCATTGTCGTTATAAAGAATTGCCCAGAACCAGAGATTACCCTTGGAGCCGTCTTCGTCACAGTAGAAATAAGAGTATTTATCTGAGCAGAACATATCAAGTTCCAATTCCGGAGTGACATTGACTATGTGGAATCCGGACTCGATATCATAACCGAATGGAACCATGCGAAGTTTTCCTTCTTCATTGGTCTCGGTGGTAAAATTGATGCTGTAACCTTCCTTGCCGTAAGGATCTTCGATGCAGAAAGAGCCATCATCGTAAGCCACGATATCAGCTGAGACCTTGTTGCTGCCTTCCGGCATGTTTGACATAGTGTAGGTTCCGGTCTTGCGCCAGAGTTCTGCTCTTTCGCGCTTGAATGTGAACTTGAATGGTTCTGAGTCGCTATATACCTCGTCATCGCTGGTAGCAACGATGGTGATGGTGTGCTCGCCCAGTTCAAGACCTGTGAGCAGAACGCTGTTTGTATAGGTAGTACCGCTGCGTCCATTGCTGAGTGTGTACTTGTAACCGGTAGCGTGCTCCACTGCAGACCAGGTAACTGTCACGCCGCCATTGCCATTTACAGTAGAGAGGTCTGTAGAAGAAGGCTTCACGAGAGGTATCTGATTGCCTGTAGTAGCCTTGATTTCAGCGATAGGTGATGTGGTCTTGTCGCTGTCAAAGGCAGAGAAAGCCCATACCTTCAGTGTATATTCAGTGTTTGGCTTCAGACCGGTAGCCATAAGTGAGGTGGACTGGGTAACATCTGCCAATACCACATTCTCTCTTGGGTCGATGAGCTCATAGGCATACTGTGTAGCCTCCTTCACGTTGTCCCAATGGAAAGCGAGGGTGCTGACGGTCAGAGCGTCCTGAGTGAGCGTCGGCATCTGCAGTGGGGTCTTTTCATCATCATCGCTGCATGATGTGAATGACACCATAGCGAAGAGTGCGAGAGCCATTATCGCGCATAGTCTTGATATTATTGACTTATCGTGTTTCATAACTGTATTCGTTTATAGTTAAACATTGTAATGGTGGTAACTTGTAAGTAGATGGTGCGAGAATCCTATATATACCTGAACCACCTACTTACGGTCACCTTTAACATTCTGTGGAAGCAAATTTCCTGCTTACTCGATGTTGATGGAATCCCAATATCCGATGAGATTGCTGCCCCAACCTGAATCGCCGCCGTCAGTGAAGAATATCTGTGGAATAAGCTTGAAGCAAGCCTTCTTTGCAGAGCCGCGCATATCAATGTTAGACCACCATTCATCTGAAGGATCGAGCCAGAAGTTCACCTTCTCGATTCCAGAGAATTCTTCTCCGTCAGGATACCACTTGGCATATTCTCCCTTGGCTACGTCCTTCATGAGATACCAGCAGGTCAATCCTTCAGGATCCATCATCCAGTTGGTGTAAGGATATGGGATACCGTGCCATGTGGAGCGGTCCTTAGGGTTGAAGTAAGCTTCGCTATGCACGCTGCTGTCCACAGGATCGGATGCGAGGATGTAGAATTCCCAGTCAATGCCTGAGCCGAGGAAGTTGTTGAAGCGGAAACGGTTCTGGCCTTCAAGCCAATAGATGTCAGACTTTGAGTCGGAGAACTCACCTCCATCCCATACGAATGTGGCTTCTGAAATCTTGACCCAGCGTATCAATGTGGCCTGGTATTTGTAAGTAGGAGCGCCGTCGGTCTTTGCATAAGGGTTGGAATAAGCCTCATCTATGTGTACGATAAAGCTGTATGGACGTGACATTTCCATGCCTGGGCAAGCCACTTCGATGGTGGTCTCTGCCTCGCCAGCCTTGAAGTTGGCTACTGTAGGGATGGAGAATACCTTGTCAGCATCATCAATGACTACCGGAACAGCCAGGTCGCCATTGGTGTTGAGACGCTTGAGGGTGACTGTGACAGACTGCTTAGCAGCATACTCTTCCGGAGTAAGCAGTACAGAACCCTGGTTTGAAGCGGCGAAATAGACTCCCGGGTTGTCCGCAGACACCTTGTTTGCCCATTCGTAATTGTCGTCATCGGAGCAGGCTGTGAAGGAAGCCGCTACGATCATTGCGACGAACATGTATAGGATACTTGATAATTTTCTCATTGTATTCTGGTATTTATAGTTAACTGGATTTTTCTTTCATCCTTTGTCGTTCCCGATGTGCGGAACCAGAAGCAGAGCCTTGCTCCGCACATCGGGCAGAAAGAAATATTAGAACCTGATTGCTGTTGGCTATTACTGTGGAAGGATTGCGCCGGATGGGTCAGGTGCAAGGATGATTCCATCGTTAGCGTCAGCCTCAATTTCGGTGATGATATAGTTCATCCAAGGTGCTACATAGCCAGCATAGGAATTGAGTTGGTATTCCGGTTCGTAGTTGGAACCAGCGTAACCACGTATTACAGGGAGGTTGAGACGCTTGTAGTCGAAATAGACGAGACCTTCTCCCCAGAACTCGATGCGGCGCTGCACCATCAGATCCTTGATGAAGTCATCCATTGTGGTGGCGTTGCACACGTATGAATCGTCAGTATAGCGGTTCTTGTTGACGAAGTCCTGCAATGCCTTTGCCGCTGCAGGGACACCCTGTGTGTGGGCTATTGCCTCGAAGTAGTCGAAGTACATCTCCTCAATACGCATCAGAGGGATGGAAGCTATCAGACCGGTCTCAAGGTCATTGGTAGTGATGGCACCGCTGCCGGCGCGGAACTTCATGTTGGCATAAGCAGGAAGTCTTCTCCAGTCAGCGTCTGTCATCTTTGTCTTGTAGCCTGCAGGAACGGCGTTCTTGCCGGCATCATAAGGATTTACCCAGCTTGCGCGTCTCCAGTCACCAAGCCCGATCTTGTCATAGAGGGCCTTGCCGATGCAACGGTACTGGTTATAACTTGTCATGCTCCATGCAGCTTCTGAGCAAAGCCAGCCCTGGAATGTGTACCAGAATGACTTGTTGATCTGCTCCTTGCTGTCCACCAATGTGCCGAACATCCAGGCGTCGTTTGCAGTGTTGAAGCCTGTAGTGGTGTTTGTCCACTCTTCTTCGGTCAGAGGCTTGAAGTTTTCGGTGTTCATAGCCTTCTGTGCATATTCTGCAGCCTTGGCAAAGCAGTCGTTTGCGGAAGAGATGCCGAGCGGAGCGTAGCCGTCATCGTCATTCTCATGCTCCATCTGGACAGCGAGGTCAGCGGAACTCTGGTCGAATCGTGAAGCCATTGCAAGCCAGAGGCGGGTCTTCAGACCGTAGATGACGCCCTTGCTCATGAATGACTTGTTAGGTCTTGTCGTGCCATCAAGCATCGCCTCGGCATTGTTGAGGTCGTTCATGATGAAGCGGTACATGCGCCAGAAAGGAGCGTTCGGATTGTGCTTCATCTCATTGAGTGTGGTCTTCTCGTCGATGAGAGGAATGGTCAGTCCCATGATGCCTCTCTTCTCAGCCTCCTGGTCGAGGTAATCGACGCCTGTCTTGCGGTATTCGTACATACGGCAGATGTCGAGATAGAGGAATGCACGGTAGCCGTAGCCCTGTCCGAGGTGGTATCTTGCAGCCTCGTTGCCACCGTTTACTGCGATTTCAGCAGTCTTCACGATGTTGTTGGCGTTCTTGATGAAGCTGTAATAATAGTAGAACGGGAAATAGTAAGCCCAGCGGAGATATGTGCCCTGCTCGATTCCGTCCCAGTAGTTGAAGCCGTTGTCGCTCATAGGGAAGTCCTCGCAGAGGAGGTCACGCATGTACATCTGACATGGATAGCCCCAGTCCTGCTCGTATCCGTTACCGCTTCCATAGTATGTATCCCATGTGGTGAGGAATGCCGGGAGACTGTTGAGGAGATAGTCGAGAGACTTGCTTGACGAACTTATGTTCTCAGGCACCGCCATGTTTTTCGGAAAAGTCTCCTCGATACAGCTTGATAGGTTGAACACACCGAGTGCCACCCCTATTGCTATGATGATATGATTGATCTTATTTTTCATAACGCTCAAATTTAATAATTACGAATTTCGATTGCTGTAACACTTTCCATCCTTTTAGAACTGGATATTGATACCACCTGTGAAGGAGCGTACCTGAGAGTAGGATGTAGATGAAGAAGAGCTGATGAAGCTGCCGCGTGGGTCGTATCCCTTGCGCTTGCTCCAGTAATAGAGGTTGTCGCCTGATACGAATACTCTTACACTGCTCAGACCGATTGCGCTGACCCACTTGCGAGGGAATGTGTAACCGATGTTGATGTTCTGCAATGTCAAGGTAGAAGCATTGGTGAGGAAGCGGTCAGAGAGGTTTGTCGCGCTGTTGTCGCCATCCTGTACCGCGTACTGGAAACGTGGGATGTTGGAATCTCTGTTGGTCTCTGACCATGCGTTGTAGAGGTCCTTGTGCATTATGGTGCCGGTGTAACCTGAACGTGGGTTTGACATCATTGACTGATAGCCATAGTCTATACCCTTACCGCCGATGCTGTAGTTGAATGTAACGGCAACGTCAAGGTTCTTGTAAGCCACAGATGTGCTGAAGCCACCATAGAGGTCAGGATCGGATGTGCCGCAGTTGAAGAATGTAGCGGCGTTGGAAGCTGTCGTAGGAGTCATCTCTCCTGTTTCCTCATCGAGTTTCCACCATGAAGTGAGACCTTCTTCCGTCACGCCTGCATATTTCTTAAGGCGGAAGGTATGCAGAGGAAGACCTTCACCTACGTAGTAGATACCGTCGGTATAGCCAGGATGTCCTTCGAGCATGCTGCCTCTGTTGTCCTCGTTGAGCATGGTAACCTCGTTCTTGTAGTGTGTAGCATTGACGTTGATGATCCATGAGAGGTCCTTTGTGCGGATAGGAATGAAGTGGAGATCAAACTCGACGCCCTTGTTGACCATGTCACCTACGTTGTCATAAGTACCGGCATAACCGGCTGACTGAGGTGCATATACGAAGCAGAGCATATCGGTGGTCTTGCGGCTGAAGTACTCGATGCTACCTGTGATGCGGCTCTTGAGGAGCTCGAACTCTACGCCTACGTTGAAGTTGCTGTTGGTTTCCCAAGTGATGAGAGGGTTACCTACGGACCTCTGCTTGAAGCTCACCTGACCGTTGAAGTTCTCGATGCTGTAAGTATCAGTATAGTTGAAGTAACCGATAGCGTCGTTACCCTGCTGTCCCCATGAAGCCTTGAGTTTCAGCACGTCAACCCATGAAGTCTCAAACCAAGGCTCGCTGCTGATGATCCAGGCGCCTCCGAGAGAGTAGAAGTTACCCCAGCGGTGGTCAGGATGGAAGTTTGAGGAAGCGTCGCGACGATATGAAGCCTGGAGATAGTACTTGCTGTCATAGTCATACATCAGGCGTGAGAAGTAACCTTCAGTGTTGTAGTCCTTGCAGCCGCCGCCGTTCTCGTCAATCTTGACAGCGCCGCTGAGTTCCTGTGAACCGAAGTAGGAGAACATGTTCTCTCTGTCACCCCAGAGGTAGTTTGACTTGTACTTGTAGTTTTCATGACCTATCATTGCAGTGAAGCTGTGAACGTCAAACTTCTTTGAGTAGTTCACGATCTGCTGGAAGTTGAGTGCGAAGCTCTGGTCAGCCTGCTTTGACACGTAACCGCCAGGATATACCTGTGCCGTGTTGCCATAGAATGGCTGGATAGTGGATGTGGACTTCATCTCATTGTTGGTCAGAGTGCCGTTGAATGTCATCTTCAGTCCTTCGAGAGGGCTGATGTCAGCATATCCGCTGAGAGTGATCACGTTGGTATATGAATTGTCCGTGTTCAACTGGTCAGCCTGGAGGAAGTTTCTCAGAGGTTCGAGGGAAGCCGGACGCTTGGCGCCGCCGTTGGTGCCGTCACCATAGTCGTACATCTTACCGTTTTCATCCATCATGATATTGCCGTCACCGTCGCGCATGAATACAGGGTAGATAGGCGCGAAGCGTGTGCAGATACCGAATACGGTCTGGTCACCACCGGTCACGTTGTTCTGGTCAGAGTGGGTATAGTTGATGTTGGTGCCCACCTTGAGCCAAGGCTTTGCCTGGTAATCGGTCTTGAAGCGTGCTGTATAACGCTCGAAGTCAGAGTTATACACGATACCCTGATTGTTCAGGTAACCGAATGAAGCATAGTAGGAAAGGTTGTTGTTGCCGCCTGTGATGCTCACGTTGTACTCCTGGCGGAGAGCGTTGCGGAATGCAGCGTCCACCCAGTCGTCAGGTGTCAGAGTGAAGATCTTGCCGTTATGATATACGCGGTTGCCCAGAGTGGCGTTAGGATTCATCCTGCCGTTGGTACCGATGAGGTACTCATTCTGAGGCACAGTATAGGTGATGTAGCCCAGACCGCCCTTGTCGCCGGTCAGACCCATGGTATTGTTGGCTGCAACGTGAGCCTCATAAGCTGACATTCCCTTGTCGCGCACGTTGTAGTTGTAGAGAGCCTTGTAGTGCATCTCATAGTATTCTGCAGGGTCCTTGATGTAGTCGTAGTCGATGTTGCCACGCGTGTTCAGGCTCCACTTCGCATCCACGGTGATGGTAGCTCTGTCGGTCTTGCCTTTCTTGGTGGTAATCATGATGACACCGTTGGCACCGCGGGCACCGTAAAGCGCATTTGAAGCGGCATCCTTCAGCACTGTGATGCTCTCCACGTCGTTAGGGTTGAGGTTGTTCCAGCCGCCGTCGTAAGGTGCTCCATCGACGATGATCAGAGGAGAACTGCCGGCATTGATGGATCCGAAGCCACGGATAGCGAAATCAGGTGTAGAGGTAGGTGAACCTGAGGTGTTTGTCATCTGCACACCAGCAATCTCACCCTTCAGTCCGCTGAATACGTTGGTAAGCTGCTTTCTGTCTAACTGTTCGCCCTTGACCACGCCGGCAGAACCGGTGAACGAAGATTTCTTCTGCTCACCGAACGCTACTACGATGACTTCATCGAGTTCGCTCTCCTGAGTATGCATGCTGACCTTCATCTTGTAGGCAGCCTTGATGGTGGTAGTCTCCATGCCGATGTAAGTGATGACGAGCACTTCACCCGGCTTAGCCTTAGGCAGCACGAATTCACCATTGAGATCGGTAACGGTTCCTACGTTCTTGCCTTTCAGTTTTACTTGAGCGCCTATTACAGGTTCTCCATACTCATTGAGGACTCGTCCACCCACTTGGTTGGTGGACTGTGCCATTACTTGGCTTGTAGCCGCAAGCAATAGCGACATTAATAAAACCTTAATTCTCATAGTACGTTTCTTCTAAATTAATATGATTCTTCTTAGTATTTTGAGACACGGGGGAAAACAATTATCCATTTTTCGGAGGAAAAACAAGGGTAACTGTTCTTGGTTTTCAAGAACTGTCCTTTTAACGAATTTTAATCAAACAAAAATCGACTTGTGACAATAACAAAATGCTACTGGCAAATAAGGAAGTGTCCGGTGTGTGGCAGTATTAGATTGTTGGACTGAACATGACCGCTCTGAAACGATGCAACTCGTGCAACGCTTGCTTTGAAAATCTATCGTATATATGTATTTTCATAAGCGGTAGGGTGTGAAAACGGTATTAACGATTCTTAAATTCGATTACAAAAATACAACAAAGTAAGCAAACTTCCAAACTTTTTCGTTAAAATTTTTGTTTTTTACTAACAAATAGCAAAAAACACCGAAAAACGGATGAATTTTGTACCTTTTAGTGATAAAAAGGTGCAGAAAGTCACCAAATGCG
>OCLD01000380.1_pt1 | contig 11135 bp, 9 predicted proteins | sample 1495911 | NCBI WGS metagenome assembly OCLD01 (sample SAMN03418271, study PRJEB22391) | human gut metagenome | biome: human-gut; feature: organic feature; material: feces | host: Homo sapiens | place: Tanzania | collected 2013-01
TTCATCAGGCACCGAGGCAAAGCGATGACGGATTCGTATGATTTCATGACCGACGTCGACGTCGTTCAAAAACCCGCCGCAAAAAAACGCGGCAGAATCTGGGAACTTGACTTTATCCGCGGTTTTCTGATTCTTCTGATGCTTATCGACCATCTTCTTATGACGGTCGATTACTTTTATGGGCCGGAATGGCTGCGCCTGTTGCACGGCGCGACAAACGGATTCACAAGGTTTTACGCCGCGGCGGAATTTTATATGAACCACCCCGCGCGCGAGGTTATTCACCCCATCGTCGTGTTCACGTTCATCACCCTTTGCGGACTTTCCACGGGATTTTCAAGGAACAATATGAAACGCGCCTGCACGCTTGCGCTTATCTCAATCGGGATAACGACGGCAACCGCAATCGCGGACTCTTTCGAGCCCGGAATGATAATCCGCTTCGGCATAATTCACCTGCTTGCAACCTGCGTCGCGACGTGGGCGGTTATCGAGCTTATCACTCGGCACAATAAGTTCCTGAATTTTCTTTTGGGCATTGCGCTGGGATTTGTTATCGCGGGGCTTTCGATAAGGTGCGCGTACGACTTAGGTTTCCAGTCAAAGGTTGCGTCCGACGCTTTCGTATTCGTCTTTACCGACGGCACTTTCGCGCTGTCACCCGGCGATTTCTGGCCGATTCTGCCGTATTCCGGGATGTTTTTCTTTGCGGCGGCAATCTCGCCCTATCTTTATTGTGACAAGAAAACGCTACTGCCTGAACTTGACGGAAAATGGAACAAGCCCGTCTGTTTTATCGGACGGCACACCCTTATCGTGTACGTTGTGCACCTTATTCTTATCGTTGCCGTGCTGGAACTTGCAAGTTACTGCGGTTTTCACGAATGGCTTTTCTTGGATATGTTTAATTAAACGGGCTTTTCAAAAAATTTTCGCATGAAAAAACGACCGCTTTCACGGTCGTTTAATTTTGTTTTGTTAAGCGTTTGCGGCGTCCTTTCTCTCAACGTAAGGGGCGGGCGATTTGCCGATTGCAAACGAGATGCAGGTCTTTGCGATCCTGCCTTCCTGCACGTCCGACGCGCGTTTGTTGAGCACTGCGCTGAAACGGTCGGGACGAGACAGGTTTCTGAACACGTGGACGGAGTTTCTTGTACGCAACGTGAGATCGCCGATATTCAACGCACGGCGAAGCGGAGTTTTGTAATCGACCTCGACAGAGTCGATGTTTTGAAGTTGCGTGTCGAAAACCTTAATCGTTATGATATCTTCTTTGTACATAAATTTATGCGTGGTTACCACAAGCAACGTCGACGCATATCGAACCGCGCTGTCGCACAGACAGAAAACCACCACGACGGCGCACACGATATAAACCCATATCATTATTTTCGTGTCGACCTTGAACCCAAGCTGCACGCCGACGGCAATGCCGAAAAGCAACACCGCGATGAGCACGTCACGCATAAAAATGAATACGCTTTTGTGGGTTTTTGCGTAAATTTTCTCACCTTTCGGAAGATGACTTGCAAGGTAATTCATAACAACCTCCGTTATTGTAATGTTATCACAACGCGCGCGCGTTGTCAACGCGGTTTACAGTTTTAATTGCGCGTTGACCGCCCTGACCATATCGGGATCGACTTTAAGAACGCGCCTGTCGTACGTCAGAAGCCCGTTAATTTCGCTCTCAACGTCGGAAACCTGGGTGTAAACCGTTGCGGCAAGTCCGTCCTTGATTGCGGGGATAATGAGTTTTTCGTGCAGTTTTTTGTAAGCCGCGTTCAGGGATTCCTTATCGTTGTAAATGCGATAACCGAATTTCTTATTGTTGAAAACGTGTCCCTTTTCCTGATAACTGTATCCGCCGTATTCCGAAAGAAGAACAAGTCGTTTTTCTTTTTTGGGCACTTTGAACGGCGTGAAATAGCAGTGAATACTCTTTGCGTCGATGCCCTGATCGTGCCAGCCGCTTGCGCTGTCGACCGTACGCGTCGCGTCGAACTCTTTCGTGCGCTCCGAAAACCATGCGCTGTCGAACTGTCCCCAGCCTTCGTTGAACGGCACCCACATTCCGATGGATACGACGTTGTAAAGGTTGTCAAGCATTTCAAAATATTGCTGCGTGTATTCGTCGCGCGCTTCCTTGTTTTTCCTGTGGAAGAATCCGTACTTGTTGTCGTTGAACATAAAGCCCAAAAACGGCAGAATGGCAATGCACAGAATGTTGTAGTTTTTGCAGCCGGACACCATATCCTGCCACACGATCATTCCGAGTCTGTCGCAGTGATAATACCATCTCATCGGCTCGACCTTGATATGTTTTCTCAGCATATTGAAGCCAAGGTCTTTCATCGTCTGAATGTCGTAAATCATCGCCTCGTCGGACGGCGGAGTGAGCATACCGTCGCTCCAATATCCCTGATCGAGAAGACCTTTGTGGAAATAAGGCTTGTTGTTGAGGAACAGGCGTTTTTTGCCGGTTTTGTCGACGCCTTCCGAGAACTTACGCATGCCGAAATAACTTCTGACCATATCGTCGTCGCAAACGACCACGACGTCGTAAAGGTGCGGGTCCTCGGGCGACCAGAGTTTCATATCTTCAATGGGAATCACGACTTCTTTTCCGCTTTCGAAATTCACGTTCGCAACGACGTTATCGCCATCCACGACAACGATTTCAGCCTTACTCTCAGGGGCTTTATTTGTCGAAACGACAATTTTAACTGCCTTTTCGTCGATATCGGGCGTGATTTTGATTTTTTCGATGAAGGTAAGCGGCGTGCTTTCAAGCCATACCGTCTGCCAGATTCCGCTTTGCGGGGTGTACCATATTCCCGTGCCGTTCAGCGTCTGTTTGCCGCGGCACTGATCGCCGGTATTGCTGGGATCGGTAACGGTAACGTTTATGCGGTTTTTGCCGATGACTATGTAGTCGGTGATGTCAAAAGAAAAGGGATTGTATCCGCCTTTGTGCGCGCCCACGTACTTGCCGTTGACGTAAACTTTCGCGATATAATCCACCGCGCCGAAGTTCAGAATGACGCGACCTTTTATAAACTCTTCGGGAAGGTCGAATTCCCTTTCGTAATACAAAAAGTCGTCGGGCATAACGACGCGTTCAACCCCCGAAAGTTGGCACTCGGGCGAGAACGGCACGACGATTTCTCCTTCAAACGCCGTGGGAATTTCGGTTTTCTTTTTGGAAATGAGATAACTCCAAACGCCGTTTAAGTTGATGAAACTGTCACGCTCGAATTGCGGACGGGGATACTCGGGCAACGGATTGTTTTTATCAATCTTTTCGCCCCACTTTGTGGTTATTTTCATAAGTTTCTCCTTACAAAATATATGGATTTGTTTTTTATTTTTGTTTTATTTTTTCACTTTTTTTATGTGAAAGAATGAGTGTATTTGTGACAACAGGGGCGGATTTTTGAGGGCGCGTACATAAAAGTACGTAACTGAAAAAATACCGACCACGTAGTCAAAAAGACGCTTATTATTTCACTTAAAAACGGGGTGCTGGGAAATTCGTATTCTTGTGCAACCGTACGGTACAAGGGTGCGCTCGAACGTTTCCTTGCCGTACCTTGCACGGCGGGGCACTCTCCCCGCGCTGTTTTTGACCTCGTTCCAGTTCTGGACGTAGCGCGCGCGATACGTGATTTCGACGGGGGGATTGTCCTCGTCAAACGGCATCGCCGGCACTTCCCTTTCCGTCGTTTCTATGACGGTCAAATGTTTTTTATGTTGAAGTTCGGGCAAGGTGCGCCACTGCGAAACCGTCTTGTATTCGTAGTCGCAAAACGGGATTTTGCCGCGCGTATCGCACTTTGCGCGAAGTTTCGTCGCAAAAAGCAACGTTCCTTTCCGAAAACTTATCGACTTGTCGGGGTTCACGACCGTCGTAAGCGGCATATCGAACAAAAGTTCGATGACGTCGCCCGCTTCGCAGCAGCCAAACGCCATTTTTGCCGTTTACCAGCACTTCGAGGCTCGTGTATTGCGGCACGCGGAAGGAAAACTTGATTTCGGGATTGCCCGACACCGACTCCACGACGATTTTCGACTTGTTTTTGAAAGGATAATCGGTGGACTCGTTCAGAATAACTCTTACGCCCTTGAAAAGCGTCGAAATTCTGCACGGGGAATATACCATAAAGCAAAATCCTTCGTCGGTTTTGTAACAAAGATTTTCCGTGAATTTCGGGAAACCCTGGTGCATATTTGCCGTGCAACAGCCGTAATTGGGTTCCAGCCCGTAAACGGTGCCGTCGGAACGCACGTTGAAAAAGTCGCGTTTCCTACGGTTTGCCGCAATGGCGTTTGGCTGCTGGACGTACTGATGCGCCGTATAATCTTTGGTAATCGTTGCGGGAAGCGCGTTAAAACAATTAAGTTCCAACAAGTCGGCGTAATAAGTGTCGCCCGTTTTTTCGACAAGCGTTTCAAGGCTTCGCATAAACTCGACCACCGCGCAAAGTTCGACGCCCTTTGACGGGTTCGCGCCGTCCAGCGTCTCGTCCGACGTGAATACGCCCGCCGCCGTGCCGTGGTATTTCATAAGGTTTTCAACCGTCCTTTTCGACAACAGCACAAGTTCGGGATCGGGACGGAAATCGTTCAGCAAAACGGGATATTTCACCGCCATCGCGTTGTTCACACCGTGCAAAAGCATAAGTTTTCTTACGGTGGGCAGTTTGTTGTGCGCCATGATTTTATGCGCGCTCATCTGTTTTTTTTGCGGCATTGCGCCGTATTTCCGTTTTCTGTCGGCGTTTGCGCCCACTTTCGCGCTGAAATTTATAATGCCGCGGCTGAGATAAGTCGAGGCGGGTTTTTTATAACGGAATTTTTCATAAACCGAAAACCAGTCGTACGAGCCGTCCACGATTTTGTCGACAAGCTGGTTTATCATCTCGTCGCCCGTTTCGTCGAAAAGCCGTTTCATCGGGATAAATTGTTCAAACGACCTTGCGGCAGCCCATACGTAAAAAGGTTGCTCGTCAAGGTTATTGAATTCGTACTTGAAAAAGTTTCTTACAAACGGCGGAATCTGCTTGTCCCCGGTAACTTCGTAATACGACCAGAGCGCGCGAAGCGCAAGGATACGCGGCCACCAGTCAACCGTGCGCGCAGGCCCGAAAAACCCGCTGGCGTCAACCGACGACAGGATTTTTTCAATCCATAATCCGACGCGGTCGATAAGACGGCGGTCGTCCAGAAGATACGCAAGCGAAACAAGCCCGTCAAGGTAATACGGGCCGCGCTCCCACGCCTCGCCGTGACCGCCGAGCCACGCCGATTTTTTGGAAACGTCGTCCCATAACTCGTCCAGACGTCCGGTAAGCCCCGTCGCCTGCAATTCGAGCTCCCGTCTGAGCCAGCCCATAGGCTTGATTTCGCCAAGCGGCAGTTTTTGAAGTTTTTCTTTGCTTTCTGCCATAAATTTTACCGTTTCAACCGGTTCGGTTGCACAATATCTCGATATCGACAAGTATATATATTATATATTCTTTTATGCGCTTACGCAAGCAGATTTTATTATGTTTTAAGGCGCCGCAATCTTCGCGTTTGTTTGACAAACGCAAGATAATTGATTTATACTTTATCCGTATGAAGTACGTTATCGTTCTGGGCGACGGAATGGCGGACGAATATATACCGTCGATTTCGGGTACGCCCCTTGAAAAAGCAAACATCGAAAACGCAAGAAAACTTGCAAAAACCGCAAAAATCGGGCTTGTGAAAACGGTGCCCGACGGGTTTAAGCCGGCAAGCGACGTCGCAAACCTTGCCGTGCTCGGTTACGCCCCCGAAAAGTATTACAGCGGACGTTCACCGTTGGAAGCGCTCAGCATAGGCGTCGATATGAAAGATACCGACGTCGCGTACAGAATGAATCTCGTCACGCTCTCCACGGAAAAAAACTTTTCGGACAAAACGATGGTCGACTATTCCGCGGGCGAAATATCGACGGCGGAAGCCGCGGTGCTTGTCGCGCATATCAAAAAACATCTGGAAACGGACTCCCTGCATTTTTATCCGGGCGTCAGTTATCGCCATTGCCTGATTATTAACCGCGGCGTCGTGGACGACGAAGTTACCCCGCCGCACGACATAACGGGCAGGAAAATCAAGGACTATCTCCCGAAAGGCGTTTACAAGGATTTGTTCCTTGACCTTTACGAAAAATCTTACGCATTGCTTGAAAACCACCCGATAAACGAAAAGCGTAAAAAGGAAGGCAAAAATCCCGCCAACTGCATATGGTTCTGGGGCGGCGGCGTGAAGCCCGCGCTCACCCCGTTCGTCGACAAAACTTCCCTTCGCGGCGCAATGATTTCGGCGGTCGATTTGCTGAAAGGTATCGGCAAAGGCGCAGGCATGGACGTTATCGAAGTAAACGGTGCGACAGGCAACTGGGACACTAACTTTTTTGGTAAGGGAGAAGCCGCTCTCAAAGCCCTTGAAACAAACGATTTCTGCTATATCCACGTGGAAGCACCCGACGAATGCGGACACCGCGGAGAAGCAGAACGCAAGGTTTACAGCATCGAAATGATTGATAAAGACATAATCGGGACGATTGTAAACGGATTGACGGCAAAACACGAAGACTTTGCACTGATGTTTCTGCCCGACCATCCGACGCCTTGTTCAATCAAAACTCATTCAAGAAATCCCGTGCCGTTTCTTATGTATTCTTCCCGCGAAAAACTTGGCGAAAACAACGACTTCAATGAAAAAACGGCAACCGACACAGGCGTGTTTTACGACGACGCTCCGTCGCTTTTCAACGATTTCATAAAATTGAAATAACACGAATTTCCAACCCGAAACGATATGAAAAATCCCCACGCAAATTGCGCGGGGATTTTTTTCCAGGGAGGGACAAATGTTACTATTATTATAATGAACTTTCGTTGTTATTTTTGTTTCTGACGTCTTCGAGTTTTTTCAACTCGGCGTCCCGACCTTTGCAGGAGTTGCAGCACGGGCAGCCCCCGCAATCGTTACAACAGGATGATTTTCCTTTTTTCTTGCGCGCGCGGTTCCAGACGATAACGCCTACCACGAACAGCGCGCATAATATTCCGATTAACGGTGCAAGCCACGACCACATAATATTACTCCTTTGCTTTTCTCATTTTACCTTTAAGGTTTTTGAAAAAGCCGTTTACGTCGATTTTGCCTTTGTTGTCAAGCACGATGAGCGTAATGATTGCCGCCCAGATTGCCGCGAAGATGAACACCGTCCACCACCAGCTGCCGATAAGGTAAATCATCATTGCCACGATATAGCTCGTGCCGATCCAGAACAGCAAGGTATTTCTGAACGACTTCTTTGAGGGAAGTTCCGCCTTTGCCGTTGCGACTGCCGCAAAGCAGGGGATTGTCAGCATATTGAACGCGATGAACGCGATAAGTCCGGGAACGCCGATGCCGGTTGCTCTGATCATTTCCGCGACTGCCATCAGACCGCCGTCCGCTTCCACGTCAATCATTCCGCCGACTATGCAAGCCGCAAGAGTACCGAACGTCGCGATAACGTTTTCTTTTGCGATAAGACCGGTGATTGCCGCGACCGCGAATACCCAACCGAAACTATTTGCAAGCTGCGAGCCGAATCCCAATGGGGTGAACAAAGGTCTGATAATTCCGCCGATACCCGCAAGGATACTCTGATTCATCTGCGTGTCTTCCAGGTAATTCCAGTTCCAGCTGAAATGGCTCATGAACCAGATAACGATTGTCGACGCAAGGATAATCGTGAAAGCCTTCTTGACGAAGTGTTTCGTCTTATCCCACAGGTGCAACATAAGGTTTTTGGGTTGCGGCACGTGGTATGCGGGCAATTCCATAATGAACGGGGGAACGTCGCCTTTCATCGTGGTCGCTCTCATAAGAAGCACGCAAGCGATTGCGACGACTACGCCCAGAATGTACATACAATAAGTAATTACGTCGGGATTTTTAAGCCCCGTCATAGTTGCGATACCGCCCGCGATTGCCGTAAGAATCGGCAGTTTTGCGCCGCAACTGAAAAACGGAATAACCCTGATTGTCGCGACTCGTTCCTTTTCGTCGGCAAGCGTACGGGTGTTGATGAACGCGGGAACGGAGCAACCGAATCCCATAATCATCGGCATGAACGCCCTGCCCGAAAGACCGAATCTTCTGAAAATTCTGTCAAGGATGAACGCTACGCGCGCCATATATCCGCTGTCTTCCAGAATCGAGAAGAACAGGAACAGCAAAAGAATCTGAGGCAGGAAGCCGAGTACCGCGAACAAGCCGCCGAAGATACCGTCAACGATAAGCCCCGTAAGCCAGTCGGGTGCGCCCGATTTCACAAGACCTTCGTTGATGCAGGTGCTTAAAAAGTCGGTGAACGTGTTGAGAAGGTTCGCAAGGATTACGCCGGGACCGTAAACGCTTTCTTCATATCCGAAGAAGGTTGCCGCGGAAATTCCCGAACAGAACTCGTCGATGCCCGACACGAATGCCGATTCGTATTCCGTTTCTATGTCCGCGTATCCTTCGACTTCGCCGTCGGCGTTCAGAGTAACTTCGTGAGTCAATTCTTCGTCGGCGTAAATCTTAGTGCCTGCCGCAAGGTTTTTAGCGTCGCCTGCCGAAATTCTCGTGACTTCGCCGAGGCTGTTTTTCCAGTACACGAATTGGGTTGCTTCGATGGTTACTTCCCACTTGCCCTTTTCGTTGGCATAAAATTTCGTGCCTTCGGGCAATTCCGCCGCGTTTTCGACAAGGACTTTCTTTCCGTCGCCCGTGAATACGAAGGGTTTCGCCTCGACCGACGCGAGCTTGCCGTTTTCAAAGGTGAGTTCGGCTTCGTTGCCGTCCGCGTCGTAGTATTTCACGTTATCGGGATCGTAAGTGTCTTCGGTAACTTCGATTACGTTTTTGTTCGCGTCATAAGCCACCGCTTTCTTATCGAACACTCCGCCCGCGCCGAGGAACAAAAAGTCTTCCGCAAACGTAAGGTGGAATACCAGAAACAGTATTACAAGGAAGATGGGAATACCCCATACCTTATGAGTAAGGATTTTATCCGCCTTGTCCGAACGCGAAAGTTTTTCCTTTTGCCTTTGTTCGCTCTTCGTAAGGACGGACGAATAATGTTTGGAGATGTATTTATATCTGCTGTCCGCGACAAGCGCCTCGAAGTCGCTGCCGAAAGTGTCGTCGGAGAAAGTCTTTTTGAACTCTTCGACCATCGCCGTCGATTGCGGATGCGCTTTTACTTCCAGCTCGTCAAGTTCCACAAGTTTAATCGCGTGGAATAAAGCGTTGTCGACGCCCTGACCTTCGAGCGCGATTTTGCAGTCGCCGATAAGGTGCATGAGCGCACTTCCTTCGAGAACGGTTTTGCCCTGACGCTTTTCGTTGGACGCGTCGTACGCGCGTTTCATAAGTTCTTCAAGCCCTTTTTCTTTCAGCGCGGAAATGGGTACGACGGGAATGCCGATTTTCTTTTCAAGGCTTGCCGCATCGATTTTGTCGCCCTGTTTTTCGACCTCGTCCATCATGTTGAGCGCGATGACCATAGGCACGTCGATTTCCATAATCTGAGTGGTCAGATACAGATTGCGTTCAAGGTTTGTCGCGTCGACGATATTGATGACGCAATCGGGTTTTTCGTCAAGAATGAAGTTTCTGGAAATGACTTCTTCGGGCGTGTAAGGCGACAACGAATAAATGCCCGGAAGGTCAACGATCGACACGGGTTCGGGGCACTTCTTGTACGTTCCTTCGCGCTTATCGACCGTTACGCCCGGCCAGTTGCCGACGTGCGCGGTCGAAAGCGAATTTTCGATTGGCGAAGTTGTTTTACCGCAGTTCGGGTTTCCCGCAAGTGCAAACTTTTTCATGCTTCAACCTCCATCGTTACGACGTCCGCCTCGCTTTTGCGAAGAGTGAGTTCATAACCCCTTAAAGTAATTTCGATGGGATCGCCGAGCGGAGCGCGTTTTCTAAGATACACTTCCGCGCCGGGAGTAACGCCCATATCGAACAAACGACGTCTTATCTTGCCGTCGCCGCCGACAAGACGAATCACGCCGGTTTCGCCAATCGAAAATTCGCTTAATCTCTTTTCCATATATGCCTCCTATGCAATAAGGATTTTTGTTGCCATTTCTTTGTCGAGAGCGAGCCTGCCGTCTTTTACGACGCAGATAACGCTGCCCCCGCTTGCCGATATTACGCGGATAACGGAATCGATCGTAATACCAAGGTTTTCAAGATGTTTTTTCGTTTTCTCGTCCGCAAGGATTTTCACGACTCTCACGTCCTTGCCGACGGGTGCTACTACCAACGGCATAAGCCACCTCCGAATTATGTGAATATGAATTTTCTTTCATATTTGCAAGGTTAGTATATTCGCTTGAAAATCGTTTGTCAACCCTTTTTGACAAAAATCTGAAATTTTTTTCATATTTTTTGACGACGTTTTGTTTTGCTTTTTCATTGAAAATAATGTATAATGTTTGAGAGGTAAAAAATATGTCACAGGAAGTACGCGAGCCGCAACAACAGCGCTCGATCGACAAAAAGAACAGGATTATCGAAGCCGGGTACGAACTTTTCGCAAAGGTCGGCTATTTCAACACGAACACGTCGGAAATCGCAAAAAAAGCGGGCGTTTCCACGGGCATCGTCTATGGATATTTCCACGACAAACGCGATATTCTCATCGAGGTGCTGGACATTTACGTCGACAATGTGTTTTATCCCGTGTTTGAAATGTTCGACAAAATCACCGCCCCCGTGGACTTCGATTTTATCATCACGCACTCCATCGACAACGCCGTTACGGTGCACGAAAACAACGCCGCCATTCACGAGGCGTTGCACTCCCTTTCGTCCACGGACAAAACCGTGCGCGACAAATTTATGGCGCTTGAAAACGATATGACGGTGAGGTTCGTCGCAAAACTCCGCTCTTTGGGCTACGACCGCGAGGATATTTTTGAACGCGTCCACCTTGCGATGGAAACCGTGCAGTCCTACGCCCACGAAAAGGTTTTCGATAAGCACTCTTATATTGACTACGACCGCATGCGTAAAATCGTCATAGATATGCTTGTTTCGCTTTTTAAGAAATA
>OCLD01000383.1_pt1 | contig 11036 bp, 7 predicted proteins | sample 1495911 | NCBI WGS metagenome assembly OCLD01 (sample SAMN03418271, study PRJEB22391) | human gut metagenome | biome: human-gut; feature: organic feature; material: feces | host: Homo sapiens | place: Tanzania | collected 2013-01
TAATCCTTATTATGTCGTGATGGAATCTCATTATATTTAGTTTTCTCTGAAAGACCATGTTATCAATACTACGTTAAATCAATATAACTATAGTGAAACATATATGTATATCAGACATCACCATCTTATATTGAGGCACATCTAGGTAAATAAAAATAGTGCATCAGGTACAGTTCATGCCAGAATTACAAGGCAGCAGAATCAACAGTTATCTTTTTGTTGCAAAATTACACAATAATTTAATTACATGCAAGAAATAAAACACTTTTTATTTCCATTCGCTAAAATAATGTACCGATATTGAACATTTTAATATACAACACTCAATTATTAAATGATTATGGCTGCTATTTCGATACAATAAAGTCCATTATTACTAAGATACAACCAAAAATATAGTGGAAACACAATTCAATCCTGAGATGTCTGGCAGATTACCTGACGATCAATGTGTTGCCACGCAGTTTGGCGTGTACTTTCTTCATGCTGTTTAGCATCTGGACTGCATCGTTCAGGTTCTGGTCACGGCGCAGGACGAAGTGCATGTGGAGATTGAGGAGGTCACTGTTATAGCAATGCACGGTGACATTGTAGATGGATCCTATCTGCTTCAGGATTTCATCCAGTGAAGCGCGGTCGTAATATATGAATCCATCACGCCATGATGTATATTGCATAGTGTCGGCAGGGTGGACATCTATGTAGCCATACTGATTGAGCACTGCTTCCTGTCCAGGACTGACATCGACGGAAGTCCCGCCTGTCTTCTTTCTGAAACGCACCCTTCCATTGACAAGGACAAGGCTTTCATCGCTTTCCTTGCATGAAGAGAGATGGAACTCCGTGCCGAGAACCGAGGTGACAGACCTGTCCGTGATGACATTAAACGGTCTGGAGGCATCCTTCGCAATGACGAAATATGCCTCTCCGCTCAACTTCACGTCACGCGAATGCTTTCCGAAGGCTGTGGGATAAAGCAAGCGGCTGCCGGGATGGAGATAGACCTTTGACCCGTCCGGCAGGTCAAGACGATAGCTCTGCCCCTGTGAAAGGGAAAGCATCAGACTGTCACGCTCCAGCATGTCGATGCTTGCCGCATATTCCTTTGCTTTTATCACCGAATCCACACTGCCGTCATCATGCGCCAGCATCGGCACTGCATTTCCGGCTTTGTCCGTAATGCGTGCCCCAATCGTGGCATCAGCCTGAAAGAGCAGCGACGGGTCTTCATGGTGGACAGGCTTCTGCAACACCCATATCATGCCTGCTATGACAGCAGCCGTGGCCGTAAGTGACAGCCATAACAAGCGTGCCCTGCCCTTTTCGTCAGGTTCATCCTGCCCCGTACTGTCACGATGTGCAGCCTTGAAAGCCTTCAGACGGGCATTCACCTCGTCTTTGTCGGGCTTAGGCGTCAGCACGCTTCGGGCAATGGCAATATCCTCTGCGGCGGTACGGAGGTCCGCATCGCCAGCCAATTGCTCCAACTGTTCGTCAGTAATATCCGCATCAGGCTCCATTATATTCAATATATCATCCAATTCTTTCATTCTTGTTTATGTTGAAGGTCATCAGGTTTCTGCATTGTTCTCCGTCATTCCCAGGTTTCGGTGTCGGAATAGAATGTCCTTTATTTATAGAACGACAAGTTTCAGTTATCGGGCACGCTCACGAATTATTTTCAATGCACGGATGATATGTTTCTTGATCGTACTGGTGCTTATGCCCAGATTGTCCGCCACCTCCTGGTATTTGCGATGCTCCACGTAGCACTGTATGAAGATTTCCTGCGTGGGAGGGGGCAGTGACTGCAACACCTGCTCGATGACAGCCTCCCGCCGATAATTCTCTTCCATCTGCTCCTGCGTGACAAGATGCTCTGTGATGATTGAGGAAAGCCGGATATATCTCTCCTCCACTTTCCTGTGCTTCAATCTGTCAAGGCAGTTGCGGCGGAGACATTGGTACATATATGCCAAGGCTTTGCCCTCTTCTATGTCGGCATAATGCCTCCATACGTCTTCAAACACCTCACTTACCGCATCGTGGCAATCTTCATCCACATGCAGGAAATGATGCGCGAAAACGTATAGCTGGCTATAATAGCGCTTGAACAATATGTCGAAAAGGCTTATGTCGTCCAATGTTTTATTCAGGCTTGTCATTTTGTCAGCTTGCCATCTTGTCGAGTACATTTATACTACCCAACAACACAGCATGCTGAATTAGCGGATGCAAATATACACTTTTTTAATCAAAATCGTGGCAAAACAGTCATTTTTCTCCATTTCAAGCATTTTTTTGCAACTTTTTGATAATTGCCGTGCCCGTTATCGTGACAATCTCGTTAACCAATTAAAACCATAAACATTTTTTTCCACTAATACGACACATACGGTATGAAAAGAAAACGACTGATTTCATTTTTGCTGATGCTGTTTCTATATGCAGGAACACTGTCAGCACAGAAGGTGACCATCAACTTTCAGAACGAAAGCATGTCACAGGCACTGAAACGTCTGGAAAGGGTAAGCGGATACAGGATTCTCTTTACCTACGAAGACGTGGAGGGCTACAAAGTGAATCACAAAGCGAAGAATGAGGAATTCGAGTCCATCATCCAGGCTCTCCTTGCAGGCAAGCCGCTCGACTATGCCGTGGACGGCAAACTCGTGAACATCACTCTGCGCGAGCACAAGCAGGTGTATGAGAACGAGAAGAAGAGTTTCTCCGGCGTGGTGCTCGATGAACACAATGAGCCAGTCATCGGTGCTACGGTAAAGATTATCGGAACAAAGCTCGCCACAGTCACTGATGTCAATGGAAGATTCTCTTTCAACGAATGGCCCCGCGGTGCCCACCTTGTCATATCATATATAGGAATGGAAACTACAGATGTCAAGGCTTCTGAGAATATGACTGTCAGAATGAAACCGGATGCGCAGAATCTCACGGAAGTGGTGGTCAACGGTGCCTTCACCCGTAAGGCCAACACTTTCACCGGAGCGGTGACAAGCGTCAAGGGCGAGGAACTGCAACGCATCGGCAATGCCAACATACTGCAGTCTCTGAAGAACATCGACCCTGCTTTCCTGCAGGTGGAGAATCTCAGTTCCGGCAGCAACCCTAATGCTTTGCCGGACTTCCAGATGCGTGGAGGCTCCACCATCTCCAGTGTCCAGGGCGAATATGCCTCAAGTGCCAACCAGCCTTTGTTCATACTTGACGGTTTCGAGACAGAACTCACCAAGATACTCGACCTCGACATGAACCAGGTGGAAAGCCTTACCACCCTGAAAGATGCGACAGCCAAAGCCATATACGGTTCCAAAGCCGCCAACGGCGTCATTGTCATCGAGACGAAGCGCCCTAACCAGGGCCGCCTGCGTGTCAATTATACTGGCAGTCTCCATCTGGAAGTGGCAGACCTGTCGAGTTATGACATGTGCAATGCTGCGGAGAAACTGGAAGTGGAACGTCTGGCAGGACTCTATACTTCCGACAATCCGATGACGCAGATGAGCCTTGACGAGCAGTATTCCTCAAAACTCCGTGAGGTGCTTGCCGGCGTCAACACCGACTGGATGTACCAGCCATTGCGCACCGGCATCGGCCATAAGCATTCACTGTTCGTGGAAGGTGGCGACAAGACCATGCAATACGGCATCAATCTCGCCTACAACCGCATCCAGGGTGTCATGAAAGGCTCCGACCGCAACACGTTCTCCGGCGCAATGACCATGGCATACCGCGTCAAAGGTTTCCTTTTCCGAAACAAGTTGACCATCGATTATAATGCCAGCAACAACTCTCCATACGGTGATTTCAACACCTATTACCAGATGAATCCTTACAGCCGTCTGTACGACGAAGACGGTTTTCTCATCAAGTCATACAGCTATATGAATGCTACCGGCAGCAATGGCATTTACTATAACCCACTGTATAACACCACATTGAACACAAAGAACAACAGCACATACACCACCATCACCGATAATTTCTATGCTGAATGGCAGGCTACGGAGGACATCCGCGTCATCGGACGCTTCGGAATCGTCAACAAGCAATCTACAGCTGACATCTTCAAGCCAGCCAACCACACGGATTTCATCAATCAATCCAATGTCTATCGCAAGGGAAGCTACAGTCAGACCAATGGCAAGAATACTGACATAAATGCTGACCTCGGACTCAGTTTCGGTCATCAGTGGGGCAAACATCTTGTCTTTGCCAATGCACAACTGAACATGAGCAGCAACACATACAACTACACGAATGTGCTGGCAGAGGGCTTTCCTAATGACTTCATGGACGACATAAAGTTTGCCGTGCAGTATGCGGAGAAGTCAATGCCTACTGGCAGCGAAGGCGTTTCACGCTCATGCGGTGGCATTCTCAGTGCCAACTACTCTTTCGACGAGCGTTATCTCTTTGATGCCAACTACCGTCTGTCAGGCTCTTCCGAAACCGGACGCAACAACAGATGGGGCTCTTTCTGGTCAGTAGGCGCCGGATGGAACATCCAGAATGAGGCTTTCATGAAGGAACTGTTCAGCAATAACATAGTAAACCGCCTCAAACTGCGCGCCTCCTACGGCTATACCGGTTCGCAGGGATTCTCCAGCTATGATGCTTATCCTATGTTTACCTACTATAGCGATGCCTCATACAACGGTGCCATCGGTTCTTATGTCAAGGGACTTGCAAACAAGGACTTGCGCTGGCAACAGAAATATGACACCAACTTCGGCATAGACTTCTCGCTGCTCCACAATTCTCTCTCCGGACGCTTCGACTATTACATCGCCACTACAGACGGAATGATAACCAATGTCACCGTGCCGGGCACCACAGGATTCTCCACATACGTGGCAAACCTTGGCAAGACAGAGAACAAAGGCTACGAGGCTTACCTCAACTGGCGCTTCTTCCAGAAGAATCAGGGACGCGATTACATCAACGTCTATGCAAGCATGGCACACAACAAGAATACTCTGAAGGAGATCTCCAGCAATCTCCGTGCATGGAACGATGCGCAGGACAAGAACCAGATGAGCGAAAGCACCAGTGCTTCTCTCCGTTCCAAGCCTTCAGTAAAATACTATGAGGGATGCTCCATGAATGCTATCTGGGCTGTGAAATCCCTCGGCATCGATCCACAGAACGGTAAAGAAATCTACCTGAAAAAGGATGGAACGACCACTTACGAATATGATGTCAACGACCAGGTGGTCTGTGGCGACACCCAACCGAAATTCAATGGCAACATAGGACTGAATGGAGAAATCAACGGATGGGGATTTACCGTAGCCGCAAACTACCGTTGGGGCGGACAGATGTATAACAGCACACTTGTCTCACGGGTGGAAAACGCACCTATCCAGTACAATGCAGACCGCCGCGTGCTTACAGACCGCTGGCAGAAGCCTGGTGACATAAGCCTCTTCAAGGCGATTACCGACCGCTCCATCACCCTTCCTACGTCACGCTTCGTGGAAGACTACAATCTGTTCACGCTCTCATCTCTCAGCATCTACTATGATTTCCGCAACTGCAGTTTCCTGAAGAAATCATTCCTGGAACGCCTGAAGGTGGCAGCATACGCCAATGACCTGTTCGTCATCTCAAGCGTCAAGACCGAACGTGGCACTGATTATCCGTTCGCACGCACATTCTCGCTTCAGGTACAGTTAACATTCTAAACCATATAACATCGATTTACAATGAAGACAACATATATAAAGAATATCACTCTCGGACTGCTTGCCGTCATTTCCCTGACTGCATGCAACGATTGGCTCGATGTCAGTCCAAAGTCGCAGATAGAAGAGACTGACCAATTCAGCAGACCTTCCGGCTTCCGCGACCAGCTTACAGGCGTTTACACGCAGATGTCGCAGAGTGCTCTCTATGGTATGAATACGGGATTCGGCTTTGCTGAGGTTCTCGCACAAAACTATGATGTCGATGCAAGCAGCTCATGGCAACCCATTTCCGAGTATGACTATACCAACGATAAGGTGCAACCGACCATCAGCACGATATGGAACACCACCTATTCCTGCATCTCAAACCTCAACATCATGCTTGGCAATCTGGAAAAAGCGGACAAAGCGATGTTCACGGACAATGAGTACAGCCTATGCTATGGCGAAGGACTCGGACTGAGAGGATTCCTGCATTTCGAGCTTATGCGTCTTTTCGCTTCGTCTCCAGCCATGAACGGGGAAGCCAAAGGTGTGCCTTATGCCACGGAATACGGCAAGAACATCCCTGCCCAGAAGTCCGTCAACGAGACTATGGACCTGATAATCACCGACCTTCTCAAGGCAAGCGAATATCTGGAGCATGACTCTCTCTATGCCAGCAAGGAGCATTATTCGCACAGAGACCGCAAGAACTATTATAACTATTATGCCAACGAGCTTGTTCTCTCACGTGCCTATCTCTGGAAAGGCGACAAGGAGAACGCCCTGAAGCATGCCATGTCCATAATAAAAGTGCTGGAAGAAGACCTCAAATCCCATCCTTTCTCATGGGTACACTATACATCCATGCAGGCACAGAACGTGCGCGACCGTGATCTTATCTTCTCTACGGAGCATCTTTTCCGCCTTGTGATGGACAATACCTACTGGGAAGAGCAGACCAACTTCTATTTCAAGTCGAAGGGAGGCACTGCATCCCTGTCCCCGAGCGAGACAAAGGCCAACAAGATATATGAAGTGGATAAGGGATATGGTAACGATTACCGCCTTCTCCGTGGCTATGAGCAGGACGGCGACAAGCGGTATCTCTGCAAATACTGGGTGATAGACGGCTCTTCCTATGTAAACATGTATCCAGTACTGCGCATGACTGAAGCCTATTACATTGCAGCCGAATGTCTGAAGGAGAGCGATCCTAAACGTGCTATCGAACTTCTCAATACAGTCCGCTACAATCGTGGGCTCAATCTCGAATCAAACAATCTCCCGGAGACGCTCTCTTCTGACGAGATACAGAAGGAGATATACAAGGAGTACCAAAAGGAATTCGTAGGCGAAGGCGGTCAGTTGTTCTTCTACAACAAACGTCTGAACAATCCTTCCATCGAGGGAGCCACACATCCTGCTGGCAAAAGCGTATATGTACTTCCTATTCCTGACAACGACAAAGAGTTTGGAGGATACGATAATTGATTGTTTCATCCTGAGAGTTTCACTCTTATCAAAAACCTACAACCACAATGAAAATATCAACAACAATAAAGCATGCCACACTGACGATGGCAATGCCACTCAGCATCATCGCAGCTGCCGGAGCCTTGTCATCATGCGAGAATGACGGATTCTACTATCAGGATGAAGCCCGTGTGCGCCTTGAAGGTCCGGAAGTATGGGCACTTGGTTCTGATTCCCTTGTCTTTTCATTCGTCACTTACCCTGAAGAGACATCGGAATATGTCATGGACATCGACGTATGCGTGATGGGACCTGTCAGCGATCACGACCGCACTGCAAGTATCAGCGTCAATGCTGATGCCACTACTGCCAGCGCTTCACAGTACAGTTTGCCGACCACAGTGACCGTTCCGGCCGGTCAAAACAAAGGCACACTGCCGGTAACCATCAAGCGTGATGCCTCCATGCAGGAGAAATCAGTCCGCCTTCAGGTCGCTGTGGCACAGAGCAATGACTTCAATGTCGGGGTGAATGAGCAGAATCACTTCACCATAATCTGGAATGACCAGATCTCAAAGCCAAGCAACTGGGATACACTGGAGGATTTCTTCGGCACTTACAGCAACGTGAAATATCGCTTTATGCTCAGCAACAGCGAAGAAGGCACCGAATTCAGCACCGAAACCATGACATGGTCGAAGCTCAATTCTTATCGCATCAAGTTTGCCAAAGCATTGGAAGAATATAACAATACCCATCCAGGCAATCCTCTGACAGATGAGAACAACCAGCTGGTATCTTTCTGATTTCACCGCAGATGTCAGGAAATCACCCAACTATACTATATATACCACATCTTAAAATGCAAGACATAAAATGAAAAGACTGAAATATTTTCTTACTGCAATAGCCTTCGGCATCCTTGCATCAATGGCTTCGTGCGTCAGTGATGATGGCAACTATGACTATCTTAGCGACGAGCAGGCTGGCGAGATAAAGTTTGACACCGTGGGCATGGACCCGGCAATGCGCCAAAGTCTCTATGTGCTCTCTAACGGACAGCACATTGATTACCAGCTCAACGTGAAATATGTTCACCCGGAAAACCTCGATTACGCATGGTTACTGTTCAAGACCAACTATAATGCCTACGAAGCGGAGCAGACCGGCAATGCCCTCGTCTATCCGAAACCGGACACCATCAGCCATGACCTCAACCTCTCATGGGACGTGAATCTGAAGCCCGGCACATACAAGGTATATCTTCAGGCCAAGGACAGGGAGACGGGAATGATGGGGTATTTCTATCCCTGCGGTTCATATTCCTCTCTCAAATCCTCTGGAAAGAAGAGCGGCCTCTTCATGCTCGTGGAAAGAGACGGGCAGACCGACATCGAGGCTATGGGCTCTGACCTCATGCTTGTCTCAGGAAAATATTCCGAGCCTAAGTATTACAGTGGCATCAATGGTAAATGCCTGCCGGGCAAACCGCTCTTCATCCGTGGCACTTCCACCGGCAAGACATCAAAGGACGGTTACCTCGTGGCCACCACAGAAGGACTTTTCCGCATTGCTGCCGACGGAATGGTGGTGATGGACGAATGGAATGACCTCTTCTATACCAAGCCGGAGACATTCAATCCTCAGACAAGCAGTTACAACTCATCATTCGGATGCGACGCTTTCATAAACGACGGCAAGCTGCATGTCATATATTTCAGCAAGGCAAACGACCGCAAATACTCTGATGTCATCGCCGGTGACTACGAGGCTTTCCCATATCTCATGGCAAATGCACGCGCCACATGGAAACCGAATGCGGAAGCCATCAATGCCGAACAGGTCATTTACGACAAGAAAAACCATCGCTTCCGTCCTTTCTACCCTATGGCTACGTCCGTCAGCCAGTTCAAGTCCACCGATGCCGAAGCCTATGCCGATGCAAACAAGCTGCCTGCAGACCCTGTAGTAATCCTCAACGGCTACAACAATGCCACCTGGGCAATCCTCGACCTTGCCGGGTCACGCTGGCTCTATCAGTTCTGCTTCAACAATGTGGTGGATAAAGGTGACCTTTCATTCGGAGGCGAGCGTGCGATACAGAACCTTGACGGATGCACCGACATAATGAATGCCAAATACTGGGCTTCAAATACAGGAGGCTCCGCCTTCTTCTATGCCACGGACGATGCAGTGTACAGTTACTCCACCACAAGCGGAAACGCGACAAGCAACAGGATTTACACCTGTGAGAACGGCGAGAAAGTGACCGCATTATACCTTGCTGGAAGTCAGGGAGGCGGATGGCCTACAAGCAACTGCGTATTCTGGATCGGGACCTGGAACGAAACAACCCATAACGGACGCCTCATCCAATATGAGATGGATATATATAATGGTGTGCCAAACGACCAATGGGGACCGATGTTCGGCTCTGCTCCCGGCGCTTACATCACCGACGGATGGGGCAAGATAAAGTCAATGACTTTGATTGAGGCGGAATAATACATTGGTTTTGTTGTCTGGTTGTTTTGTTGTCTGGTTGTTTTGTTGAATGCAAAGACTGCGGATACAAACAACCAAACAACAAGACAACAAGACAACTAAACAACAACTAAACAACTAAACAACATGAAAAGAATCATCACAGCAGCATTGGCCATGATGTCAATGACATGCGCTATTGCACAGAACACATCCCTCACCTGCAGGATTGCAGGAGTAAAGGACGGCGACAGCATCGGGCTCGCTCTTATCGACGGCACGAACAGCAAAGCCACATACAAGGCTCCGGTGCAGGGCGGTGAAGCAATAATGAAATTCGACCTTGAGGATCCTCGCGGTTTCTATGTCATGGTCAATGACAAGCATACCGGTGAAATCATTGTGCTGGGAAAGGACGAGAACGCCACCCTTACAGCCAAGTTCTCAGAGGGAAGGCTGGACAGCGTCAATGTGGATGGCAGCCTCACATATATCGAATATTTCATCAAGCGCATCGACAAGGATGCACTCGACAAGAAGTATGTAGCACATACCAAAGTGCCTGTGTACGTGGAGTATGGCAAAGCCTCTGCAGCAAAGGACACTGCACGATGCAAGCAATTACGCAACAGCGAGGAATGGAAAGACTTCGAGAATGCCGAGCGCTGGTTCTTCGACGAAGTGGAGCGTCAATACAAGGGCGTGCAGGAAGCCAACAGGGATTCATGGTTAGGTCCGTTCTTCATGATGACAAACTATTCCTACCTTACCAAGGAGCAGTTGCCGGAGTGGGAGAAGTTCTCTGACGAAGTGAAGAAATCATTCTATGGCAAGGCTTGCCATGACCTTATCGTGCCTCCATCAGAAGTGGGAAAGCAGATGCCAGACTTCCAGTTTACCAATTTCAAGACCAGGAAGAAGACTTCCCTCAGCAATGTGCTGAAGAAAAACAAGTATGTGCTCATAGACTTCTGGGCTTCATGGTGCCATCCTTGCAGAATGGAGATTCCGAATATCAAGGCAAACTATGAGAAATACCACAAGAAAGGCTTCGACGTAATCTCCATCTCTGCCGATGCAAAGGAAGCCGACTGGACCAAGGCGCTGAAGGAAGAAAGCCTCCCTTGGTGGAACGACCGTGACGGCAAGCAGGGACTCTGCTCGCTCTACAAGGTGAAATACTATCCTACCATCTATCTTCTCGACTCGGAAGGCAAGGTAGTGGCAAAGGACATACGAGGCGATAAGCTCGGCAAGAAACTGGAAGAACTCTTCAGATAACTTTATGGAATAGGGAACTCTCTTTAGGGAATAGGGAATAAGTAATAGGGAATAGGAGAATACACTTGCCACACATGGTTTCTCGCTATGGAGGAATCTCAAGCA
>OCLD01000384.1_pt1 | contig 11023 bp, 10 predicted proteins | sample 1495911 | NCBI WGS metagenome assembly OCLD01 (sample SAMN03418271, study PRJEB22391) | human gut metagenome | biome: human-gut; feature: organic feature; material: feces | host: Homo sapiens | place: Tanzania | collected 2013-01
ACGATCTTGTACAGTTGTATTCCCAAAGCGACGTCTTTGTCAATCCCACTTATGCAGACACTTTCCCTACCACTAACATAGAAGCTCTCGCTTGCGGGACTCCTGTGATAACTTATCGTACAGGTGGCTCGCCTGAGATTCTTAGTCCTGAGACTGGAATCGTAGTCGGACAAGGCGATGTCCATGCCCTGGCAGATGCGATTGTCAGAATGCGTACGCATCCTTTTTCAAGTCTGTCGTGTAGGCAAAGAGCTGAAAGATTGTATGATAAGGACGAAAGATTTGCCGACTATATCAGTTTGTATAATTCCTTAATTGCCAAAAAATGAAGATATCAATCGTTACAGTAACATATAACAGCGCTCAGACGCTTCGTGACACAGTGGAGTCCGTGTTGAGGCAGGACCATGACGATGTGGAGTATATCGTGGTGGACGGTGCTTCTACGGACGACACGGTGAAGATATTGCGTGAATATGAGCCGCGTTTTGAGAGACGGATGAAATGGATATCGGAGAAGGACCGTGGACTTTATGATGCCATGAACAAGGGCATACGTATGGCTACAGGCGATGTGGTTGGGATTATCAACAGCGATGATTTCTTCACTTCCGACGATGTGCTGAGCACGGTGGCTGAACAGATAGGAGATAATGATGCCGTCTATGCAGACATACATTTCGTAAGGCCGGACAATCTGGAGAAATGCGTGAGATATTACAGCAGCAGGAGGTTTCGTCCGTGGGCGATGCGCTTCGGCTATATGCCGGCACACCCCTCTTTCTATGCTCGTAGGGAAGTGTTTGAGAAGTATGGTCTTTATTCTCTCGATTACAGTATTGCTTCGGATTATGACATGATGGTGCGGCTGTTTTGCAAGCACAGAATCAAGGCGAAGTACATAGAGAAGGATTTCGTCACGATGCGTACTGGAGGACTTAGCACAAGCAGTTTGTCCCATCGGCTCCAGCTCACCCGCGAGGATGCGAAGGCTTGCCGCAGATATGGTGTCTATTCCAATTTCGTACTTTGCTCTGTCAAGTATCTTACGAAGATTTTTGAGTTCCTTTGATAACTTATTGAATTACATATAGTTATTCGTGCGTTGCAAAAGCATGGATATTACATTGCAAAAGCATAGTTATTACGCTGTGAAAGCATAGCTTTTAGGGAGTAAAAGCTATGCTATTGCAATACAAATATTATGTAGCTGCATTTCGTACACGTTAATGTCATAAGAAAACAGGTCCGTTGACCATTTCAAATAATGTAGTCGGCTAAAAGAATAATCCGTATTCCAAGATAGGAATACGGATTATTTTTTTTTCTTGTGTCCGTCATGTTGCTATGTTTTCGGCGTTCTGCGTATTTCCTTACATTTCCCTTGTCCATTCCACGCCAGTGATTCTCTCTTTCTTTGCTATGAAATGATTGATGATGATATGCATGAGGCAGTAGAAGAGGATGTCTGCCACGATGATGAGCGTCTGGCTGAGGTAGGCGGCCACGAGATAGTTGCATACTATGATGAAGAGAGAGCAGAAGAGGATGCACGCCATCGTGTATTTCGGTCCCATTCCGGTGCGGAGCAGTTTGTGGTGGATATGGTTCTTGTCCGGCAGGAAAGGGTTGCGTCCGTCGCGTATTCTGGATGCAAAGACGCGCACCACGTCAAGCAATGGGATGGCAAGTGTGCTCAGTGCCACGATGCCGATGTTGTGGAGGTGGATATTCCATACGGCATTGGCTTGCCAGAAATGCAGGATGAGGAAAGAGAGCGTGTAGCCCAATGTCAGTGATCCCGCATCGCCCATGAATATCTTGTTCTTCTTCTGGAACACATTATAATAATAGAAAGCGGTCACTACGCCGAGGAAAGCCACGGAGAGCATTGCCCAGACGGTGTCAAGGTCGATGATGTAGAGCGCGGCGATTACCGTCAATGCAATGGCTGAAAGACCGGAAGCCAGTCCGTCAATGCCGTCGATAAGGTTCATGGCATTGGTGACATAGACCACAAAGAGGATAGAGACAGGCATTCCTATCCAGAACGGCACGCGGTCAATCAGAAAGACGTGGGCAAAGTCGGCAATCCACAGTCCGCTGATGCAGAGCAGCGATGCGGCGATTATCTGCACGATGAACTTTATCCTGTAGCTGACTCCGTGGATGTCATCATACAGTCCTATGGCATACAGCATCAGACTGCCTGCCATGTAAGCCAGGAAATGCTGGACGTTGGTGCCTCTCCACAGTGCTTCCACATCATATCCGATGCGGAGCAGGACGACGAGCAAGGATGAGATTACCACTATGGTCACCGGAATGAATACCACGCCTCCGAGTCTTGGGATAGGAAGTTTGTGCACCTTGCGGCTGTCCGGAAGGTCGTAGAGGTGGAGTTCCCTTGCGAGGGATACTATATAAGGTGTGAGGAATAGTCCTGACAGGAGTGTTGCGGCAAAGACTATCAGTAGGATTATTATATTGCTCATAGTTGGTATTTTCGGTGTTATAAGTGAGTTATAGTATTCGATTGGCTTACATTGTTATCATTATAACGGCATGAAAGTGGTTTTATTTCATTTTTCTATGCAAAAAGGTATGTATTTTCCACAATAAATGACGTTTTATAGTGTTATAATAATTGGATGGTCGATAAAAAAATCAAGCACTATCCAAAAATGAATCTTTACTACCGACTGAATGACAAAAGAGACTGAACCACATATTTCATCTTTTTATGGCAAGTACCTGAAGAGGGTGCTTGATTTCTTCGTTGCCTGCATCTGTCTTGTAATCTTTTCTCCACTGATTATCTTCTGCTGGCTTGCGATGAAGAAGGAACGCAGCGGTCCGGCACTCTTTACGCAGGAGAGAATAGGCAAGGGGGGCAAACCGTTCAAGATTTACAAGTTCAGATCCATGTATGTGGATGCAGAGGAGGATGGTCCGGACCTTGCCACAGAGAATGACGACCGCCTCACTCCCACCGGAAAATTCCTCCGTGCGCATCATCTTGATGAGTTGCCCCAGCTCTGGAATGTGCTTAAAGGCGATATGGCCTTTGTGGGTTACAGGCCGGAGAGGCAGTTTTACATTGACAGGATAATGGAGAATGATGCCCGATACGCACGCCTTTATGAGCTTCGTCCCGGTGTCACCAGTTATGCGACTATCTATAATGGCTATACTGACACGATGGAGAAGATGCTTCGCCGGTTGGAGTATGACCTTGACTATATGGACAAGTGCTCATTTCTGACAGATATGAAGATTACATGCCTTACGTTCTCTAAAATAGCGTTTGGAAAGAAATTCTGACAGTTGCCAGGAATCCCCGCATATCATTGGCTCCTACATGGGATGCCGACACCCACTTCTACAGAATACAATGAACAAGACAAGAGACTCAAGAATAATCGAACTGCCGAAGATTGCCGACCCGCGCGGCAACCTCTCCATTATCGAACAGTACGAGAATGTACCGTTTGAAATCCGCCGTGTGTATTGGATATATGATGTCCCTGGAGGTTTCGACCGTGGCGAGCATGCTTTCAAGGAGAATGAAGAGATGATAGTGGCGCTTTCGGGTTCGTTTGATGTTGAGATAGGCGATGGAACTGACCGGAAGGTCTATTCGCTCAACCGCTCTTATCGTGGTCTTTACGTTCCGAAAGGGCTGTGGAGGAGGATGACGAATTTCTCCACAAATTCGCTTGCCCTTGTTCTTGCATCAAGGGATTACTCTGAGGATGATTATATAGAGAATTACAATGATTACCTGAAATGGATTGCAGAAAATGAAGAAAACGGTATTTGAATGCTCACTGCTCGAACTGACAAAAGTGCATCATCCTGAAGGCAACCTCACCTATGTCTATCAGAATGTCCATGTGCCGTTCCCGGTCAATCGTGTGTTCTATAGTTATGATATTCCGGCAGGTGAAAGCCGTGGAGCTCATGCCCACAGGAATTGCTGGCAGATGATTGTCGCTGCATCCGGCAGTTTTGAGGTCGTGCTCGATGATGGAACAAACAAGCGCACTGTCCTGCTCAACCGTCCTTTCTTCGGACTCCTTGTGCCTCCAGGTATATGGTCATCCGAGCAAGGCTTCTCTTCCGGAAGCATCTGTCTCGTCCTTGCTTCAGAGGCTTACTCTGAGGAAGATTACATCCGTGACTATGATGAGTATCTGGAGTGGATTAAAGAATAGAGATAATGATAAAGTTTCTTGACATACAGGCTATTACGCGTCAGCACAGGGATGAATACGAACAGGCTATCAGTAGGGTAGTGGAGTCTGGCTGGTTTCTGCAGGGCGATGAGACTGCCGCTTTTGAGAAATCGTATTCTGCCTATGTGGGCACTCGGCATTGTGTATCTGTAGCAAGCGGACTTGATGCCTTGCGCCTCATAATCCGTGGCTATAAGCAGCTGGGAATATTCCGTGAAGGCGATGAGATTATAGTCCCTGCAAACACCTATATCGCCACAATCCTTGCCATTACCGACAATAATCTGGTGCCTGTTCTCGTCGAACCGACATGGGACAATCTTGAGATTGACGTTGACAGCATTGAGAAAGCCATCACTTCACGCACACGGGGCGTGATGATAGTTCATCTATATGGTCGTCTCGCTTATGATGAACGCTTGGCAGTGATTTGCAGAAAGTATGGACTGAAACTGATGGAGGACTGTGCGCAAAGCCACGGATGCGCTTGGGATGGCAGAAGGACAGGCTCTCTTGGCGATGCGGCAGGCCACAGTTTCTATCCAGGAAAGAACCTTGGCGCATTTGGTGATGCCGGTGCCGTGACTACTGATGATTCTGCTCTTGCAGACGCGGTTCGTGCTTTGGCGAATTATGGCAGCCAGAGGAAATACTCATTCAGGTATGAAGGGATAAACAGCCGGATGTCAGAGATTGACTCTGCAGTCCTTTCTGTCAAGTTAAAATACCTTGACGCTGACAATGCGCATCGTCAGGTCATTGCCCATTATTACTACGACCATATCGTCAATCCCCTCATCGCGCTTCCTTCCCGTATCTCTGACGAGCGTAATGTCTATCATCAGTTTCCTGTCTTCTGCGAACGGCGAGATGCTCTGCAGGCTCATCTTGCAGAGTGCGGAATCCAGACAATGATACATTATCCTGTTCCGCCACATCTCCAGGAATGCTATGCTAAGGCTGAATGGAACAATCCTCGTCTTTCTCTTCCGATTACTGAGAGGATTCATGCCCGGGAACTCTCTCTCCCGATAAATCAGGCTCTTGCCATTGATGAGGCTCGTATCGTCGTGGATGCGCTCAATTCTTTCAAGGGATGAATGTCCTGACAGCCAAAATAGATGAGGCTAAGAATTTATATTGATATGGTACATTTTTCACTCAAATCGTACCAATTTATTTTTTTACCGTCACTTAATAGAAAAGTTTCAGCGACCAACTGCCCATAACTTCGATTGGGCTGTTGGTCGCTGAAATCTTAGTGCTTGTATGTGTTTGTTGTCTTTGCTTCATCGGGTAATTGCCGTTAGTCCTTTGTCAGACAACTTCATGCAAATAGCCTTCTAATTGCGGGCGGAAAGCAATACGACGTTCTCCACATGAGGTGTATGAGGGAACATATCCACTGGCTGGACAGCCTCCACCTTGTAGTCGCAATCCAGTAATTGCAGGTCGCGGGCCTGAGTGGCAGGATTACAGCTGACATATACTATGCGCTTAGGGTGCGCACGAAGAATGGTATTCACCACGTCCTGATGCATTCCGGCGCGTGGTGGGTCTGTTATTATCACGTCCGGCTGACCATGCGCTGCAATGAAATCGTCAGTGAGAATGTCCTTCATGTCGCCGGCATAGAAGTCCGTATTGACGATGCTATTAACTTGAGAGTTGATTTTAGCATCCTCGATAGCTTCCGGAACATATTCTATACCTACTACCTTGCTCGCCTGGCGGGCCACGAAATTCGCAATGGTGCCAGTGCCGGTGTAAAGGTCATAGACCACTTCCGAACCAGTAAGTCCGGCAAACTTGCGCGCTACGCTGTAGAGATGGTAAGCCTGCTCTGTGTTTGTCTGATAGAATGACTTTGGTCCTACCTTGAACTTCAAGTCCTCCATCAGGAGGAATATGTGGTCATTGCCCTTGAACAGATGTATTTCCTGATCGCCTATCGTGTCGTTGCACTTCTGGTTGTCAAGCCACATGAGGGAGGTAATCTGCGGGAATTTGTCGGCGACAAACTGAAGGAGAGCCATTGCCTGGCTTTCGCTTTCGGAAAGTGCCTCTTCTGATGTGTGGTCGAAATGATATTGCAGGATGACCATCCACTCGCCGGAATTGCTGCACCTTATTATAATGTCGCGCAGGAGTCCCACCTGCTGGCGCAGATCAAAGAATGTGAGATTATGTTCATACGCATAGTCGCGGATGGAATTGCGGATGTCATTATGCAGGTCATCCATAAGCCAGCATTTCTCGATAGGGTAAATCTTGTCGAAGGCACCAGTGATGTGAAAGCCGATACCGTTCATCTGGTCGTACTTTGTTCCGGCTGCCACTTCCTCTCTGGTCAGCCAGCGCTTGTTGCAGCAGCCATAGTCCAGTTTGTTGCGGTATTCCTTCGTCTTTACCGACCCGAGGATAGGCATAAACTCAGGAAGCTCTATCTTGCCAATGCGGTGAAGCTGGTCATACACCTGTTTCTGCTTGGCGCGAATCTGCTCCTCATAAGGCAGGTTTTGCCATTTGCATCCTCCGCAGATGCCGAAATGCTCGCAGAACGGCACTGCCCTGACATCGCTGTATTTGTGGAATTTCACCACCTCAGCCTCTGCATAGGAATGCTTCTTCCTGCGAATCTGCAGGTCCACCACGTCGCCAGGGACGCAGAAAGGCACGAAAACCACGAGGTCATCTATCCTGACGAGACTCTTGCCTTCAGCGGCAATGTCCGTGATTGTCACGTTTTCAAGAAGTGGTAATGGTTTTTTCTTTCTTGACATCTTGTTTCTGTTTGTTGTTATTTGCACGGGAAAAGGAGTATTTGCTATGGAGATAGAGTTCGACAAGACTATTGCGAAATTCTGTTTCTGATAGTAAAAAGCATGTTTTTGCCACGCATCTTTCTTTGTCCCCGCAATTCCTTTCCCATGACATTTTTTGAAAAATCCGAATTTGGTACAAAGTTACATATTTTTTTTTGAAAAACCGCATAGTAAGATGAAAATCGTATAAATACGCACAAATAACACAAAAAGCACAATGATAATTTGGAATAAATAGAAAAATAAATTAACTTTGTACGCTGTTAATAAAGGCTGGCCCTAAACTAAAGCTTTCACAAAGTCAATCTATTATTTTAATCCGTATCTTGACGAAGGTACATGACGAATGAACCATTGACCATAAGAGCATATAAAAGAGCCAATCTAAAAAGTATAATGAATAATGAATATTTGGCTAATATGAATAGGTATTAACGTCAAAACCATACACAACTAATATAGAAAAAATGACACAGAAAAGAGTTTACACTTTCGGTAACGGTAAAGCCGAAGGTAATGCGCAGATGCGCGAAGCACTTGGTGGCAAGGGTGCCAACCTCGCTGAAATGAATCTTATCGGTGTTCCTGTACCTCCAGGTTTCACCATCACCACAGACACCTGCAATGAATATTACAAAGTCGGTGAAGAGAAAATCAAAGAACTGCTTCAGGATGAAGTGAATGCCGCTGTAGCTCATACAGAGGCTCTGATGAACTGCAAATTCGGTTCCGTAGAGAATCCTCTTCTCGTCTCAGTTCGTTCCGGTGCCCGCGCTTCTATGCCGGGCATGATGGACACCATCCTCAATCTCGGTCTTAATGACGAAGTGGCTGAGGGTATGGTGAAGAAGACCAACAATCCTCATTTCGTATATGATTCCTACCGTCGTTTCGTGCAGATGTACGGTGACGTGGTAATGGGTCTCAAGCCTGTCAACAAGGAGGATATCGACCCGTTCGAGGCTATCATCGAGAAGGTGAAGGAAGAGCAGGGCGTCGTTCTCGACAAGGATCTGTCTGTAGAATCACTCAAGAAGCTCGTAGAGCTCTTCAAGGCTGCCATCAAGGAGCAGACCGGACAGGATTTCCCTACTAATCCTATCGACCAGCTCTGGGGAGCTATCTGCGCTGTGTTCCGTTCTTGGATGAACGAGCGCGCTATCCTCTATCGTAAGATGGAAGGTATTCCTGACGAATGGGGAACGGCTGTTTCCGTTATGGCAATGGTATTCGGCAACATGGGCGACACTTCCGCCACTGGCGTTTGCTTCTCTCGTGACGCTGGAAACGGTGAAAACCTCTTCAATGGTGAATACCTCATCAATGCTCAGGGCGAGGACGTGGTAGCTGGTATCCGTACTCCTCAGCAGATTACCAAGATCGGCTCACAGCGTTGGGCTGAGCGTGCTGGCATCTCCGAGGCTGAGCGCGTGGCTAAGTATCCTTCTATGGAAGAGGCTATGCCGGAACTCTACAAGGAACTCGACTCTCTCCAGGACAAGCTGGAGCACCACTATCGCGATATGCAGGACATGGAGTTCACCGTACAGGAAGGCAAACTCTGGTTCCTCCAGACACGTAACGGCAAGCGTACCGGTACTGCAATGGTGAAGATAGCTATGGACCTTCTCCATGAGGGAATGATTGATGAGAAGACAGCTATCCTCCGTTGTGAGCCACAGAAGCTCGACGAACTGCTCCACCCTGTATTCGACAAACTCGCACTCTCAAAGGCTAAGGTTATCACACAGGGTCTCCCTGCTTCTCCAGGTGCTGCTTGCGGACAGATCGTATTCCATGCTGACGACGCACAGGAATGGCACGCTGATGGCCACAAGGTTATCATGGTCCGCATCGAGACCTCTCCTGAGGACCTCGCTGGTATGTCTGCCGCAGAAGGCATCCTCACCGCTCGTGGCGGTATGACCTCCCACGCTGCCGTTGTGGCTCGTGGTATGGGCAAGTGCTGCGTTTCCGGTGCTGGAGCCATCAATGTGGACTACAAGAAGAAGATTGTGGAAATCGACGGTACTATATATAAGGAGGGCGACTACCTCTCTCTCAACGGTACCACTGGTCAGGTGTATGAAGGTCAGATTGAGACAAAGGCTGCCGAACTGTCAGGTGACTTCAAGGAACTCATGGACCTCTGCGACAAATATACAAAGATGCAGATCCGTACCAATGCTGACACACCTAAGGATGCTGAGGTCGCTCGCGCTTTCGGTGCTAAGGGTATCGGTCTGACTCGTACTGAGCACATGTTCTTCGACGACCAGAAGATTGTCGCTATGCGTGAGATGATTCTCGCTGACTCTGTGGAAGGTCGTGAGAAGGCTCTTGCCAAGCTCCTTCCTTACCAGAAGGCTGACTTCTACGGAATCCTCAAGGCAATGGACGGCTTCCATGTGAATATCCGTCTGCTCGACCCACCTCTCCATGAGTTCGTGCCTCATGATCTCGCAGGTCAGGAGACCATGGCAAAGGAAATGGGCGTCAGCGTAGAGGAAATCAAGAAGCGTGTCAATTCTTTGGCAGAAAACAATCCTATGCTCGGTCACCGTGGTTGCCGTCTTGGAATCACATTCCCTGAGATTACTGCTATGCAGACCCGTGCTATCCTCGGCGCTGCTTGCCAGCTCAAGAAGGAAGGCTTCAATCCATGCCCTGAAATCATGGTTCCGCTTATCGGTACCGTTCAGGAGCTGAAGCAGCAGAAGTCCATTATCCTTGAGACATCCAAGGAGGTATTTGCTGAGTACGGTATCGAGGTCAAGTTCGAGATTGGCACTATGATTGAGATTCCACGTGCCGCTCTCACCGCAGGCAAGATTGCTGAAGAGGCAGAGTACTTCTCATTCGGTACCAACGACCTCACCCAGATGACCTTCGGTTACTCTCGTGACGACATCGCTTCCTTCCTCCCAGCATACATGGAGAAGAAGATTCTGAAGGTTGACCCATTCCAGGTTCTCGACCAGGAAGGTGTCGGTCAGCTCATCAAGATGGCTGTAGAGAATGGTCGTGCCACACGTCCTGACCTCCGCACTGGTATCTGCGGCGAGCATGGCGGTGAACCATCATCCGTGAAGTTCTGCGCAAAGGTTGGCATGAACTATGCTTCATGTTCTCCATTCCGCGTTCCTATCGCACGTCTGGCTGCTGCGCAGGCTGCTGTAGAGGAATAAACCTTGAATGCTGAAAATTAGTGAAATACGAGGCAAGCACTTGAAAATCAGGTGCTTGCCTTTATTCTTTTCAACACGTTCTGCACGTAATAAAAGCAGTCCATGATGGGTTTGTTTTACATATGTTTTACACTAAATCATAGATTGTTTTACACTAAAAAAAATAGCTTAGCTAAAGAACAAAAGGAATAAATCAATATTTCACTAATTAAATCAGTATGGTAAATTTAAAAGCAACGGTCAGAATTAAAACCAAAGCTGGACTTTATCCAGTTTACATTCGTTTCACGAAGCGAAATCAAGTTTCGTATGTAAAAACCTCATGGGTTGTTAACGACAAAGGGCTTGGAAACGGAAAGGAAATAATAGATCCTTTCGTCATTCAGCAAACTTCCCAATTGATAGACCACTACTACACTCAGCTTAACCAAGTAGATTCTAGCAACTGGTCTGTTGGCGAGATCGTCAAATATGTTACGGAGTTTAACACTGACATGTCCTTTTCAGAATACGCTAAGGATCATATCTGGAAGTTGATAGACCGTGGTCAGGAACGCACTTCTCGTAACTATAAGTGGGCATTGCAACACATGGAGAGATTTGCAGGAACAGATAACATTATGTTCTCTCGCCTTACATCTTCTTTTCTTAACCAATGGATAGAGTCTTTACCAACCACCACTCGTAGCAAGGAGCAGTATCCAGTTTGTATGAGAGAAAATGTTCTTTATTATGGATGTGGGGGGCTCGCAACCCATTATCATAGATTACC